>Ga0214921_10004632_pt1 | contig 20079 bp, 18 predicted proteins | sample LL1505_MetaG_FD_177992 | JGI IMG/M metagenome (GOLD analysis project Ga0214921, IMG submission 177992) | Freshwater microbial communities from Lake Lanier, Atlanta, Georgia, United States - LL-1505 | ecosystem: Environmental > Aquatic > Freshwater > Lake | place: USA: Georgia | collected...
GGCGTGATGGTGTGGTCGGTTTCCCAGTGCGGGGTTTCTACAAAGGTGGGCAAGAAGTAATCCATCAGCGTGTTGCCCAGCAAGTTGCCCTGGGCATCAAACGGCATTTGCTGGCCCATTGCCACTGCAAAACCTTCAGTCAAACCGCCATGTATTTGTCCCTCAATGATCATCGGGTTGATGCGGGTGCCGCAGTCGTCCAGCGCATAGAAGCGGCGGATTTTTGTCTCGCCGGTGGCGCGGTCGATGTCGACCACACACAGGTAGATGCCAAACGGGAAGGTGAAGTTGGGCGGGTCGTAGTAGTGCACGGCTTCAAGCCCTGGCTCCAAGCCCACGGGTGGCTGGTGGTAGGCCTGCCACGCCACTTCTGACATGGTTTTGAATTTGCTGTCGTCACCCTTGACTTTGAAGCGGTCGACTTCCCAGTCGAGGTCGTTTTCATTGACTTCGAGCATGTGGGCGGCGATCTTGCGGGCCTTCGCGTGAATCTTGCGCGCGGCCAAAGCAATGGCGGCACCGGCCACGGGGGTGGAGCGTGAGCCGTAGGTACCCAGGCCGTAAGGCGCAGTCGAGGTGTCGCCTTCCTCAACTTGAATGACTTCAGACGGAATCCCCAATTCGGTGGCAATGATCTGCGCGTAAGTGGTCTGGTGACCCTGACCTTGCGTGATCGTGCCCATTCGGGCGATGGCGCTACCGGTGGGGTGGATGCGGATTTCGCAGGAGTCAAACATGCCAACACCCAAGATGTCGCAGATCTTGGAAGGACCGGCACCGACGACTTCGGTGAAGGTAACCAAACCAATGCCCATCAGGGTGGGACTGTTCGGGTCGGCGCGTTTGGCCTTTTGCTCTGCGCGCAGTCCCTTGTAGTCCACGGCTTTAAGCACTTTATCGAGCGCGGTTTGGTAGTCACCCGAGTCGAACTCGAACCCGAAGGCGCTCTTGTAGGGGAACTGTTCTTTCTTAACGAAGTTCTTGGCGCGGATCTCCGCCTTGTCCATGCCCAATTTTTGCGCCAGTACATCAACCATGCGCTCGATCAGGTACACCGCTTCGGTCACGCGGAAGGAGCAGCGATACGCCACGCCGCCCGGGGCCTTATTGGTGTACACCCCTTTGACGCTGGCGTGTGCCGCAGGAATATCGTAAGAGCCAGAGACGATGTGGAACATGCCGGCTGGGAACTTGGTCGGGTCGGCACAGGCGTCAAACGCACCGTGGTCGGCCACCACATTCACACGCAGCCCAGTGATCTTGCCGTCGGCTGTGGCGGCCAATTCGCCGTCCATGTGGTAGTCACGGGCGAAGCCAGTGCTCGAGATATTTTCGATGCGGTCTTCGACCCACTTAACCGGGCGGCCCAGCACGATGGACGACACGATGGCGCAAACATAGCCAGGGTAGATCGGCACTTTGTTGCCAAAGCCACCACCGATGTCGGGGCTGACGATACGCACTTTGGACTCAGGAATTCCCGACAGCATGGACACCACGGTGCGCACAATGTGCGGAGCCTGTGAGGTGATAAAGGTGGTCAACTCGCCTTTGACTGGGTCGAATGAGGCCACGCAACCGCAGGTCTCGAGCGGGCAGGGGTGCACGCGCGGGTAGTACATGTGTTGCGACACCGTCACTTCTGCTTTATCAAAAGCGGCGTCGGCAGCGGCCTTGTCGCCCGCGTCCCAAGTGAAGATGTGGTTATGGTGCTCACGCTTGCCGTGGGCGCCTTCGGTCTTGCCGGCCAAGTCGTCGCGGATGACCGGTGCGCCAGGCTGCAGCGCGGCGTAGGGGTCCATCACCACGGGCAATTCTTCGTATTCCACTTCCACAGCTTCTACGGCGTCGGCCGCAATGTAGCGGTCGTCGGCGATGACGATGGCCACTTCTTGCATTTGGAAGTGAACCTTTTCGTCGGCCAACACGGCGGCCACATCACCAGCGAGGGTGGGCATCCAGTGCAGCTTCAAAGGTTTCAAGTCGTCGGCGGTCAGCACGGCGTGTACACCAGGGATGGCCAAGGCGGCTTCCTTGTTGATTTTCACGATGCGGCCGTGGGCGATGGGGCTGCGCACGATGTCCATGTGCAACATGCCGGGCATCTTGATGTCATCGACATAATTGCCCTTGCCTTGGATGAAACGGGCGTCTTCTTTGCGCAGGCGCGAGGCGCCCATGCCAGCCAACGCGAGTTCGCGGGCTTCTACAGTCAGTACCGGTGCGTTCATGTGTGTCTCCGATCAAATAGGGGGGTGCTTCAAGCCGCGACAGGCTCTTGCAATTTTTTGGCGGCGTACTGGACGGCTTTGATGATGTTTTGGTAGCCCGTACAACGGCACAGGTTGCCGCTCATGCCGTGGCGAATTTCGTCTTCGCTGGGGTTGGGGTTTTCGTGCAAGAAGCGGTAGGCGCGCATCAGCATGCCAGGGGTGCAAAAGCCGCATTGCAAACCGTGCTCTTTGTAAAAGCCTTCTTGCACCGCATGCAACACACCTTTGTTGGCCAGGCCTTCGACAGTCAGCACTTCCGAGCCGTCGCACTGAATCGCCAGATGTGTGCAGGACTTGACCGATTGGCCGTCGATGTCCACCGTACAAACACCGCAGTGGCTGGTTTCACAGCCGATATGCGCGCCAGTGAGGTTGAGTTCTTCGCGCAAAAAGTGGATCAGCAGTGTGCGCGGCTCAACCGCTTTTTCTTCTTTCTTGCCGTTGACTGATACGGTGATAAGTTTTTTGGTCATGGTGTATTCCTTGAATTTAAGCGCACAGCGCCCAGGCTTTGTTGAGGGCGCGTTTGACCATTTCACCGGCCATGGCGGTCTTGTATTCGATGTCGCCGCGCAGGTCTTCTGCGGGGTCGCAAATGGCGATGGCTGCAGCCGCAGCTGCTTGCACATTGGCCGCGTTGAAAGGCTTGTTCAGCAAAGCCGCTTCGGCTTCTTCAGCGCGCAGTGCAGTGGGGGCGACATTCGTCAGGCCAATACGCACATGGCTGACTTGGTCGCCTTTTTTGCGAATGACCACTGCGCACCCGGCGGTCGCCCAGTCGCCGGTTTTACGTTTGAGTTTTTCGTAGGCGTAGCCGGTGCCCTGGGCAAAAGCAGGCACGCGGATTTCGCACATGACCTCGTTTTCTTCGAGTTGGGTCATGTAGGTGCCCAGAAAAAAGCCGTCGGCGGCCACGGTGCGGCGACCCTTGGGGCCTTCAAGCACAAACGAGGCTTCGATTACCAGCGACAGCGCAGGGTGATCGTTGCCGGGGTCGCCGTGAGCAATATCGCCACCGATGGTGCCGCGGTTGCGCACCTGTGGGTCGGCAATCAGCTTGGCAGCTTCGCATAACAAAGGCACTTTGGCTTGCAAAATGGGCGAGCTGATCAACTCGTTTTCAACCGTCATCGCGCCGATCACGACCGTGCCACCTTCTTCGCGGATGCCCCTGAGTTCTGGGATGCGGTTGATGTCGATCAAATGTTCGGGCTGGGCAAAACGCAATTTCATCATGGGCAGCAAGCTGTGGCCGCCAGCCAGCAACTTGGCGTCTGAGCCCAATTGGCCTAGCAAGGCAACTGCCTCACCGACTGTTTTGGGCGCGTGGTATTCAAAACGCGGTGGAATCATCAAAAGTCTCCTATGGTTCTGTTTGAAAAACAGTTATCTAGTATGGTGTAGAACGCTACCTTGCGCAAATCAGAAACTTTTAAGGTATTTGAATTATTTGGTCGATTTGTCGTATGAAATGTTACTTTTTAAAACTATATGACTTGTTTAGACTTTTAGATTTTTTACTCTCAGGGAATGTACTGCCCCCAGTAACTAGTACATACCCTAGCTATTAAACTAAAAACAGTCTTAACTCATGCCCAGCACTTTGGCTTGGAATTACAAAGTCGGGGCGGGCAACTTTTATGGCATGTATCGGTCAGTGATGCCCATCTAAACTCTAAAACGTATGATCCTTTGGTCAGACATATAGGAACACCATGAATTGATTTTTCTGCTTAGATTGGCAAAAGTATTTCAGCTACGTAAAGAAATAAAAGTAAATGATGAGTTGCATTCGTCGTAAACCTTCTGCTCTACCGATTTGACGACCACTCCTGCCATACATTCTTTGGCTAAATGCAGAACTCATACAGAGCACTATCAACATAAGGACGGTGAAAAATCTCGGTGCAAGAAATTTAAAGGTGTAAGTCATTTGGGGTGATTGCATTCGCCGCAACAAAACATGTTTTGGCCGGCCATTTTCTTAAATGAGCCAAGTGCGCGTGGCTTATGGAGTCCACACTTGTAGCAACTCATGGTGCCCATGGAGCTAGAGCCGCTAAATGGAGAACCAGCTTCTTTGGATTTATATCGAAGGCCATCGCTGGCAATTTTTGTGGATTCATCTCTTGGCATAGTTGTCATTTTATGATGCCGAAGAATTAAGCACCCGAACTGATTTGTCTCAGTACAAAATGATAATTCCTCAATTCATTACTTCCATTTCGAGCCTAAAGGATATTTTCATGCTCAGACTCATTAGCGCTACACCCAGTCCCTACGCCCGAAAGGTAAGGATTGCTCTTGCAGAGAAAAATATTCCGTTCGAATTAATCACTGAAGTCCCATGGAACCATGGCGCAATAACTAAACACCACAACCCACTTGCCAAACTGCCCGTGCTGATTCTTGAAGATGGCAGTAGCGTCTATGATTCGCGGTTCATTTTGGAATATTTGGAATTGATCTATCCCCAAACGCCACTGTTGTCTAGCGCAGTGCCTGAGAGACTGATGGCAAAAAAGTTGGAAGTGCTGGCTGACGGCGTATGCGATGCGGTGGTGTTGGTGTTTTTCGAGCGAATGCGCGGCGAGTACGCAAGTGCTGAATGGACGGCCCGGCAAGTGCGCAAGATCGAGGCAGGGGTTGGAGAGTTAGCGCGACTGATCGAGCAACGTCAATTTGCCGTGGGTAATAAGTTCGGACTGGCTGATATCGCCGTAGGTTCAGCGCTTGGATACTTGAAAGTGCGTTTCAAAGAGTTTGACTGGCAAGCCTTCTACCCCGCCTTAGCCAATTACTCGGCCACACTGGAGCAGCGTCTTTCATTTCAGGAAACGCAACCTTATCCTCAGACCATCACAGACAAAGTGGTTTGAAACCATAACTGCAGTAATTGCAGACGATAAAACAAAAGCCCTTGCAACTACTTACAAGGGCTTTATGTGGTGGCTCCTCGACCTGGGCTCGAACCAGGGACCTACGGATTAACAGAAATCCAGGCTCGTCGAAAACCTATATAAATCAATGATTTACGCGTAAAAATAGCTTCCGTGTAATATTTCGTGTAATTGACCCAAATTTGTAAATTACAAACTTTCCAGCGTTTTGTTCAAATTTGACCTCTATGCTTTCATTTTGACCCCAAAACTTCGACGACACCTTCGGGACTCGAACTGAAAAAGCTCAAAGTTCGACTCCATGCAGGGACACTGAACTTTGAAATCCCGGTTGTTCAACTCCCGCGTTGGTGCTCGAACTTCACAGTGAAAAAATTAACTTATGAAATGCTGGTCCTCTGTTAAGCAGCTGCAAGTTGCAAGTTGACTTTTTTACCCAGTGCTGCAGCGGCACTGGCGAGAGTGGTAAGGGTCAGGCTTGCATCGTTTTCATCAAGCAATCTATTTAAGGCAGCGCGGCTTGTGTGCATGCGTTTAGCAAGCTCAGTTTTGGTCAATTTCTGAGCTTTCATTTCTTGGTCTATCTGCCAAGCAATAACTCTTTTAAGCGCAACAGCAGTGCTGGACTCAAGCAGGGATTCCTCTTGCAAAAAGTCATCGAAACTCGATCCAATGTTTTTCTTTAACATGTCAATTTCTTTTAAGATTTTGAGATGTTCTTCGATTTAATCCACGTCTTGTTTTAATGTTGCTTGTTGCTTCAAAAAAATAGTATGAATTTCGTGAAGCTGACCCAAAAAGTTCAAGGACTGTTACGCTGCCAAATTTGATTTAATTACTTCAAATCACGGTAAAAATTTTCATGCGGTCCAACCGCCTCAAGATATACCAATTTAAGTTCCTCGCCGATTGTGTATCCAAGCAAGTAAAGCTGTCCCTGACTGCGAAATTTATAAACATATAAGGCTGATAAATCACCTTTTTTCTTGTCCCCAACCTTCGGGGAAGATTCAACTGTGGCAACTGCTACATCCACATCCCAGGCAATGTTGTCATGCAGTTTTTTGTATTGACGCGCAAATCTGCGGGTCTGTACTGCTTGATACGTCATTTGCGGCTTCGTGGTTGAAATGGAGTTGTATCGCTGCGTGACTCTTTCATAGAAGCTAATACTTGCACAACAAAATCAACTGGTAATTCAGGATTGTCGATTGCAGCTCGCCCAACAGTTGCCCAAAACTCAATCTGACCAGCAATTGTTCGGTGTTCAGCTTTGGCTTCGCTTTTTGCTTGCTCGTATAGCTGGTTGTCAATTCGTACTGGCATACCCATATTTAAACTCCTATGCTACAAATGTAGTTAAGTTTAAAGCATGCTAAGAATTCTCACAACTCCTATGTGTTAAGAAATTGAAATTTTTGAAAAATGCCACCCCCATGCCTGTAAGTGCTAAGTTGTTGGCTAAATCCTTGGCGCATGTGAAGTCGTCGGCAATACAACCCAGTAACAAGCTCATGGCTTAGCCAAGTGGTTGGTACAAACAGGCCACTGCGTAAGCCCCCAAGTTCAGCGTGTGGTTCTTGGGCAGCCATTGGCTAGCTTGTCGAAAAGCGTGTGCTTCGGTGGTGGCCTGAGTGAAGTGAGATTCGTCAAGCATACCGAGAGACGTGTGCTCGCTTAAGCCTTTGAGATGAACCTTTGTAGTTTGTGCGCTCATATTGGCGATCAACAGGGTTTTGCCTTTCGGATCAGACCAACCCAAGCTGCTGATGCGAGTGGCATCGCTGCAGTTCAACTTTAGCAATGGGTGACCACTGGCACAGTGCAAAGACATCATGGTGTGAAACACAGGGAATACCGCTTGGTGGGAAAGGGTACTCGCTAAGTCATCGTACCAAGGTTGTTTAATGTCTGCTTGGCGCGTGTACATCATGCCTAAAGGTCCTGTAGGCGCAGCCATGCTGATGCGAGCGACACCTGCTTGCACCAAGGTGCTGACATAACCCAAGGTCCAAGCAGCTGAAAACAGACCACGTTGTCTGGGGTCCATCTTGGCCAAGCACACACGGGCATTGTTCGGGTTGGGCGAGAAGGTGGCACCATGTGGATTGTCTCTCGCCCCTATGCCACTGGGGCCCACATGGTGCGGTTTGCCCCCAGTAAAGTATTTGGCGGTTTCGATCTGCCAAGACAAGGCTTCCAAAGTTTCCATGACCGAGCGGTCATCGGCCGCATGCACGATGGGACTGGTCGAGTTGGTGATGAAGTCCAAAGACTCGGCAGGTGGACGTTTGCGATTGAGTTCGGTGAAGAAAGAAAACATGCCGCCACCCAGTTGGGCATGTGGGAAAGCAGCGCGTGCTGCTTGGTAAAGATCAGCCAGTTCAGGTGCAGGTGGATAGGTACCACCTGGTAGTACCGATTTCAAATGCCCCACAGGGCATACAGCCAGCATATCCACCTGCAAACCTGCAGCTTTGGCCATTTGAGCCACACCGCGCAACTCGCTGGCAAAGTCTGTGAGGCTTTGCACCACCACTTCCAACATTACCTCGGCATGGAGTTGTGAGGCCAGTTGCTGGTATTTGCCAAGCAATGCGGAGTCGTGGTGTCGTCGAGGGTCAAAGTGACACACCAAAAACTTCGGTGACAGCAAACGCATCAGCGATGGTTTAGCCAGGGTTGCATCAACCTCCTCAGCAGGCATGCCGATGCCAATGGGTGGCACCAAAGTTTGATGGGTGTGACCAACAGTCAATTCAATCGCAGGGCTTGAAGATGAAGTTTTGACATTCGGAAGTTGCCCGGAAATGCTCAGCTTGACCGATTGTTCCACCGCCACACCCGCGGGTAAAACATAGGGCCAGGGCAGAGCCAAGGGACGCACATAGGTTTTGAACGAAGCGTCAGTCCAGTTGCGGTGGTCTTCCATCTCAAAGGCGTCGCCTAGCATTTCACAACGCGCCCAAACTCCGGGGAAAACTTGGTGCGATAAAGATCGCACATAACGAAAAGGACAGTCTGGGTTGACGTGCTGGGGAAACTGGCTTTGGGTGATAGTGCCGTCCACATGCTCGACTTTAAGCGGTTGTCCAACCACACCTGTGAGCGGATGCAACACCACAAAGCCGGTGCGGGCGGTTAAAAAATCGGTTCGAGGTATGGCTTTGCCGTGGAATTCAAGAGAGCCATCGGCACGCCCTTCAATGCTGGCTTCGTAATCAATCGATTGGTCGGCGCGGTTGCATGTGGCGGCATAGCTGATCTTGAAATGTTGCTCGTTTTGTTCAATCGACAAGTTGCGCAGTGTCGCCGCGTAAGTGCCCCAGTTTTCATCCCGCACCAAGAAGGACACAGCGCGTAAAACTTCTACGCCATGCAAGCGTATGTAGCGCAAATTGCCGTTGTCAAATTCGACTGACAACGCACCGACCTGAAGGTGTTTGCCTACTGAATCGGGTTCTGAGGTGCCAGTGGTTTTGATCAAAGAAGAAGGCTCAGACAAGGCCATGCTGTACTCCTTAAAAAATCAGTGCTGACGACCATTGGCAATGACTTGCTCACTGGCCGGGTCTATCAAAATGACGCGGTTCATATCGATCTCCAGCGCAATGCGTTCGCCACTGCGTTGCACATCATGGGCTTGCAACTCAGCGACGGTGGTGCTGTTCCCAAGCTTGAATTCCACAAAGGTACGCGAGCCCGTGGGTTGCACCAATTCGATGTCCACCTGTATGGGAGCCATGCCTTGGCGTTCTCCCCCTTTTCGCTGGATATGCTCAGGACGCACCCCCAAAAGCACCGAACTGCCAACCCGGTCTTGCAAATGGCCAAAACGCAACGAGGGCAGGGTCAGGTTCAAACCTGAGCCTAGGCTCAGGCACAGGCCCGAGGCGTCAGTTTGTAACTGTGCGGGGATGAAGTTCATCGACGGAGAGCCCAAAAAACCTGCCACGTACTGGGTGGCTGGGTGTTCGAACAATTCCAATGGAGCACCTTGTTGCTCTATGCGACCTTCGCGCATGAGGACGATGCGGTCCGCCAGTGTCATGGCTTCGATTTGATCGTGGGTGACATAAATCATGGTCTTGCCCAAATCTTGGTGCAAGCGTTTGATTTCGCCGCGCATCTCGTCGCGCAGTTGAGCGTCCAAGTTTGACAAGGGTTCGTCGAAAAGGTAGAGCCTGGCATTGCGCACAACTGCTCGGCCAATCGCAACGCGCTGCAACTGACCACCTGATAACTGACGCGGGTAACGCTCTAGCAAATGGCGGATGGCCAGCATGTCAGCGGCTTTTTGCACTTTGGGTGTGATTTCATGGGCAGGTGTTTTTCTGGCGCGAAGACCAAAAGCAATGTTTTCAAACACCGTCATATAGGGATAGAGCGCATAGTTTTGAAACACCATGGCAATGTCGCGGTCCTTGGGCGCCATGTCATTCACCCTTTGTCCGGCAATGGCAATGCTGCCAGCATCGGCATATTCCAAACCTGCAATGGTTCGCAGCAAAGTGCTTTTGCCGCAACCGGACTGGCCTACCAGTACGGTGAAATCTCCCGCAGGAATTGACAGGTCTATGCCTTTGACTACATGATTGTCGCCGTAGTATTTGTGAAGCGTCTCTATCTGCAAATCTGCCATGTGCTTATCCTTTGACTGCGCCAAGAGAAATACCGCGAACCAAATAACGCTGCATGAACACCACCGCAATGAAGACGGGCAATGTTCCCAAGACCGACATGGCGGCTATCTTGGTCCAAAAATTGGATTGACCGCCAAAGTAGTGCGTCACTTGAACGGTATAGGTGGTGACTTCGGTTCGTGTCAGCACCAGTGCAAACAAAAACTCGTTCCAAGCAAAAATGAATGTAAAGATGGCGGTAGCAAACAAGCCCCCTTTGCACATGGGGATGACCACTTTCCAAAACACTTCCCAGTGTGTGCAGCCGTCAACCAAAGCAGCTTCTTCCAATGAGCGAGGAATGTCTTGGATGTAGCCGCGCATCATCCAAATCACGTAAGGCAAATTGAAGGCGGTATAGAGCAAGATCATGCCGATGTAGGTGTCAACCCAACCCAAGAACACATACAGTAAAAAGATGGGGAACACCACCGCGATGGGCGGCACCATGCGTTGCGAGATGATCCAGTTGGACAAGTGATCACCACCTGTTTTGAAACGAGCCAGGCTGTAAGCACACAGCGTCCCCAGCGACATGGCCAGTACCGTAGAGACAGTAGCAACCACCAAACTGTTCCACACGGACACCACATCACCATCTTTGAACAGCACCCAATAATTGTTGAACTGCAAACTGGCAGGCCACCACACAGGGGGTGAAGAGTAAATTTCATCAGCGGTTTTGAAGGAGTTCATCGCCAACCAATAGACCGGAAACAAAAATACCAGCGTGATGGCGATCGTCACTACCAAGCGCAGGTGCTGGCGCAGTTGGTAGGACAAGGGGCTTTTGTTCACCGAGACAACTCCACACGTTTCAAGGCCCACATCAAGACCGCACTCAAAAATACCACGATCATCAAAGCCACAGCTGCGGTGTAACTGGTCTCGAACTGTTTGAAGCCTTGGCTGTAGGTAAAGATGGAAATCGTCTCTGTCATGGTGCCTGGACCGCCTTGCGTGAGTGTCCACACCACGTCAAACAAGCGAAACAAGTCGAGCATTCGAATCAGCAGGGCAATCGCCATGACCGGCCAAATAGACGGCAGCACGATGCGAAAAAAGATTCGCCAATAGCCTGCACCGTCGATGGATGCGGCCTCCAGTTGCGACTTGTCCACATTGGCCAATGCCGCCAAGAGCAACAAAAACATAAAGGGTGTCCACTGCCAGACTTCAGCTACCAAGATGGCTGGGTACACCAATTCCGGTTTGATGGTCCACAACAGGGGCATCTCATGGCCGCCGATCCAACCCAAGACTTGGTTGATGGGACCATAGCGGTTGTCGAACATCAGCGACCAAATCGCACCCGCCACAATGGGCGAGATGACCACCGGCAAGACCAGCAAGCCAATCATGATTTGCCGACCGGGTAATTTTTCTAAAAACAGTTGCGCCATCAACAAACCCAATACCAGTTCCAAGGGCAGGGCAATCACCAAAAAAACCACTGTGTGCCACAGCGCTTGCCACAGTCGGGTGTCTTCCATGATGGCTTGGTAGTTGATCAAGCCCACAAAGTCGGAACTGTTGTCCATCATGGTGATGCCTTGAAAGCTCACCAAGATCAAATAAATCAGGGGGAAAAAAGCGACCAGCAGCAACACCAGCATGGCAGGCGCGACAAGCATGCGGGCAAACTGTTTTTGCGCCTCATGCGCTTGAAAAGAGGAAGATGCTGTTCGCAAGGGAATACAACCGTGTTGACAAAGGTGATAAAGAAGAAACAGGCAGCGCCGTCAAAACGGCGCTGCACTGAAGACAAAAAAGTCTTAAAGCTTATTTTTTAGGATAAGCGCCACCTTTGGCGGCCCATGCGCTATAAACCGCTTTTTGCTTGTCAACGCCCACTTTTTTGGTGGTCTCGTCCCAAGACTTGGCCACATCGTCCAAGATGGCCTTGGGGTCGTCACCCGCCCACAAGCGGCTGATGCCTTGACGTAGCGCTTCTTCGTATTTGTCGGTTTGAATCAAAGACAAATCGAGTAAACCGGTTTTGGAACCTGCTTGCAAGGCCGCCAAATAGTCTTTGGCGTCTGGCCACTTGGCAAGGTATTCCTTGCTGGTGAAGTGAGAGTCGCGGAACGGGTCGCGCAGCGCGTAGGGCAGTTGTACCCGTTGCATGGAAATCTCTTCACTGTTGAGCCATTGGATGAACAAGTAAGCGAGTTCTTTGTTTTTGCTGGTGGAGGCCACCGACAAAGCAAAACCTGCTGCCAATTCGGGATGACCGCCTGGGGGCAGGGCGTACCCCACTTTGCCAGCCACTTTGGACTCGGGTACCCACTTCATGGCTTCATCTTTGATGTAGCCTGCAGCGAATCGACCATAAGGTGGCCATGAAATCGTCATGGCGCTTTCACCCTTAACAAAGGTTGCCAAGTTTTCCACGAAGCCAAATTTCTCCACGCCTGGTGGCATGAATTTGTTTTCATTGCGCCAGTCGGTGAGGACTTTCACGCCCTCTGGGCCGTTGATGGCGGCTTTCATGTTGGCGTCAAAGAACTTGCCGCCTTCATTGCGAAAACGCTCTTGGAACATGAAGTTACCGTATCCGGGTTCACGGAACTGGGAAGCGCCGTAAGTGCCCTTGGCTTTGAGTTTTTCAGTCAGGAATTGGCCGATTTCGGAAAACTGTTTCCAAGTGGTTGGAGGCGCTAAGTCGTAGTTGTGCTTGGCTTTGAAGTCTTTGCGCAAAGCTGCATCCGCAAAAATGTCTTTGCGGTAGTACATGATGAAAACATCGCCATCATCGGGGAAGCCGTAAATCTTGCCGTTGACCATCATCTGGTTGTCACGGTAGGTGGAGGCGATTTTTTGCAGCTCGTCGCGGTAGGTGTATTTGTCCACCATGGCGTCCAAAGGCTCTAATGCACCGGCTTGCACAAGGTCGGGCATCCATGAAGGAATCACGTTCAAGGCGTCATAGGCACCTGTGCCTGCACGGAACTCTTGCATGATTTTGGTGAACATCTCTGCCGTGGGCACTTCCACCACATTGATCTTGCAACTGGTCAGCTTTTCCCACATCGGACCAGAGAAGTTTTTAGGATCGAGTGACTGAAGTCCTGCTTCCCAAACGATGGTGATGGTCTTGCCATTGCACATTTTTTTAGCGGCGTCGACAGCCTTTTGTGCGGCGCTTTGGGAGTTGGCCATGCCAGAGGACAGCAGAAGCACGGAGGCAAGTGCCGTGGCGCAACTGAGTTTCAAGCGATCAAATTTAAATTTCACTATTGTCTCCTTGGTGTAGTTGTGATGCATGCTTGCCAAACCATCTTAGGCTTGAAAAATCCAACCTGTCAACCTCGTTTGTCGGGATAAAAAAAGCATTTTTTCGAACCTTTGCTTCAAGGTTTGACAACAGACAAGGGTTGCTCACCCTTAGCAAAAGCTGCCAAACAACCCAGGCCTTCACGTGCAATATGGTCAAAGCATTCATCGGTCCAGCACAAAGAATGCGGCGCAAGCAGTACGTTGTCCATGCTGAGCAGTGGGTTGTCCGCTGCCACGGGTTCTTGCTCGAAAACATCCAGCGCCGCGCCAGCAATCTGGTTGTTTTGCAAGACCTTGATGAGTGCGACCTCATCGATCACTGGCCCACGCGCCATGTTGATCAAATAGGCATGTTTTGGCATCAAGGTAAGTCTTTCTGCATTGAGAAAATGCCGCGTCTGATCGTTCAAAATCATGAACACGCCCACAAAATCACTCTGCGCCAGCAAAGTTTCAGCGCTGACCTTTTCAGCGCCCAAAGCCGACATCGTGGCCGCGTCGACATATGGGTCGCTGGCTAACATGCGCCAACCAAAGGGTTTGGCCATGCGCAAAAACTCTTGGCCAATGCCGCCAACGCCCAACACACCGAGGGTTCGGGTGGTCAAGCCTAACCCCATGTGACTGGTTCTTTCGTTCCAGCGGTTTTGTCGTGTGAGTTGGTCTTTTAAAACCAAGCGACCAGCCAAGGCCAAAATAAAGGTCAGGGCAGCGACCGCCACCGGTCGGCGTACCGCCACGGGGGTGTTGGTGGTGATCACACCTTTAGCTGCCAGTGCTTTGACGTCCACGTTGTCATAGCCCACGCCATGACGTGCCACGATGCGCACACGGCAATCTGCTCGTGCTACAGAGGCAGCCGTGACCTTAGGGCTGTTGACATACAGACCGTCGTAATCCGCCATGATGTCGGGCGTGATTTCGCTTACATGCTCAGGTAGAAATTCATAGGCGATGTCGGGTGAATTGCTCAGTATTGCCATGGGGCCATGGCCGAAACTGGGGTCGCCATCGCTTTTCAGCAAGTCACGTGTAAGTCCTACTTTAAAGACCATACTCACCCCCGCTTTTCAACATGTTGAATCAGAGATGCAAAACCTTGCTGCAGCATGCCAGTGTCGGTGCCGGTGGCAATCAGTGTGTAGCCCATGGCTTTGACACGGTCTACCCAGGCGGCATCGGTGGCCATGAAGCCTGCGATTTTGTTGTGTTGTTTGGCGACATCCGCCACACGCTTCATGGCTGCTACAAATGTGGGGTTGTCAAACTGGGCAGGCATGCCCATGAAGTTGGATAGATCGAAATGGCCGACCCACAATACATCGATGCCGTCAACAGCTGCAATCGCTTCAACGTTGTCCAAGCCCCGTTCGGTTTCGATTTGCGCCATCACCAAGGTGCGGGCGTGGTAGTCAGTGATTTTTTGACCAATGTCGCCACCTTTGTAATCACATTGGGCAAAACCAAAAGCCGCGCCGCGTCTTCCAAGGGGCGGGTAACGACAGGCTTTCACGATGGATTTGGCATGTTCGGCGGACTCGACCATGGGGATCATCACCCCATGGGCACCTAAATCGAGGGCGCGGGCTAAATAGGTGTACTCGCCCACTGGCACACGCACCATGGGGGCGATGGGCAGGCCTCGGCAAGAAGCAAACAGCCATTTGAGTGGCTCCATGCCCAGGCCAGTGTGTTCCATGTCGTAAATCACGAACTTGGCTCCTGCGTTATGCAAGATGCTGGACAAGCCAGGTGAGAAAAATTCAAATACCATTGCACCCGCCACCATATCTCTGGACATGATGCTTCGCTTGAGTTCTGCTGACATTGAAATTTTCCCTTTGGTTAAAGGGGCAGAATAGCCTTGAAAGTACTGGGTGTATTTAGGTAGAAGTACTAGGCGGTCATGATTTTTGATTTGCAGGTGTTAACAGTTATGTTATGTAGTTCTGCACAAATCATTAAATGGCGGATTCAAGTTCAATTCCACAACCAGGACTCGAACTGAAAAAGGCCAAAGTTCGACTCCATGCTCGGACACTGAACTTTGAAATCCTGTTAGTTCGACTCCCTCGTCATATAACCAACAGTGAAATCGGAATTTTTAGATTCAAACGATGGTGATGGAGTTTTGACAACTAATGGTCTGCCATAACTAATGGAACTATTAGACAAAATAATTTTTTCTAAAAATTAGACCATCAATCTTTGTACCAACCAAACTATTGATGTTAGTAATACGCCGATAGACCCATATTGCAATACAAGTTTTTTAGACTCAGCTTTTCGAGCCAGTAACAGGCCGGGTATTGCGACCACAATAACTGCAGAAAGTTGACCGAGTTCAACCCCTAGATTGAAAGCAAACAAGGTCTCCAGAAAGTACATATAGGATAAGCCTAGCTCTTTAAGACCATTTGCAAATCCCATGCCGTGGATTAAGCCAAAAAGAAATGCCAGTTTCCAGTGACTGATGTGAAAACGATTTTGTAAATTCAGCACCGCTGAAATCATGATGGAGAGTGCGATCAGGGATTCAATCAACTTATCTGGAAGGCTAACCCAGCCGAAAACTGAAAACGCGAGAGTGATTGAATGCGATAGGGTGAAAGCAGTGATCACCTTGAATGCAAATTTTTCTGCGTCACGGTTGTATACAGCCAATTCACCATTGCGATCAGGCTTGCGTATAGTCAGCATCAAACCCGGCAACAGCAGCGTCAACAAAAACAATAAATGGTCAGTGCCTTCCCAGATATGTTTTGCTCCTTCTTTGGTAAATAGTCCTATGGTTGACCATCTTTTGGTTTCCCCAAGGGCAAAGCGTTGAATGGCACTCGTTTGGTCAAACACAGATGACATTTCATCATTGCGCATGACCAGTTTGAAAAATGCGCGGCCTAGCTTGTCGTTTTGCGTGAAGAATTCATAGCGCACCACAATGAATTTCGCATCTAAAGGCAGGGCACTGCCGCTGAAGCGTTGGCGCACATACAAACCGTCGTTATGTAACACGACGGATTGGGTCAGAAACTCCAGGGGGATGGCCTGCTCATCTACTTCAATGGTCAATGACTTCTGAATGGCAGCCGAGATGGGGGATTGCAAGGACAGCAATTTGTCAGGTGGGGGTGGTGGTTCGTTGGGCTGGCCGGGTACTTGCAGCAGACTGCCCAGGTCACGCACGATAAAGTCAATTTCCAGTTGCAAACGCCCGTCGGCTTCGCTGACTGTCAGGTAGCTATTGCCTGTCTGGTGTGCCATGGCTAAGTTGCCACACACGCAGAAAAGCACCAAGGTTTGCATCAGCCATAAACTCAAGCTGAACAAAATCTTAGGCAATAAAGGCAAGTTCATGGTGTCGGGCTCAATGCTTCAAGTGTCAGAGGTTTAAGGCTTTGCGGGTATTCCTTGCGCAATTCGGCCAGAAGTTTTTTGAATTTTTTCTGACCGTCTTCTTTGGTAAGTATTTGTTGCTGAATGGCTTGCAGGTAATGGATGGCCAAAATGAATTTCACTTCTTCGGGGTTGATGTTATTTTCTTTGGCTTTGAGCAAGCGTTCACCAATCTCCATCAGTTCGAGCAATTCCTCTTTTGTTTGCGAAAAAGGTGCCAGCGGGTTGTCGGTGAAACTGTCATAGAAATGGTTTTTCAGTAGTAAATACCTGGCGTGATCGGCATAAGCGGCTTTGCCGTCCAGTTTGATTGCGTCGCGGTAGTAATGCAATTGCGACACATACAAACCAATTTTGGTAGACATCTCCATTTTGAAACCGGCGCGTGCCAGTTCGTTCAACAGCAAAGTGGACTCCAAGCCTTTGACCGCGCCGTGACTGATAATGTCTTGGTTAAACAGGTCGCGGATTTCTTCCAGTGTTGCGCCGATTTGATAAAGTGCCTTCGCTTTGACAGCAGCAGACGGATTACCTGCCTGTGCCTGGTAGGACTCTTGCAGTTTGGTTAAGTAATTTTTGCGCGCCTCGGTCGTGATGGATTCATGTGCTAGGGTGTGAAAGCAGCTCAGCAACCCGATCACGAGCGCATAACAACGCATACCTTTAAAGCCTGTCATTTTTCGACAGCTGCAGGCGGTGGTTCGAGTTTTTCGCCGCGGTAATAAGCCTGGGCACCTGCATGAACCGACATGCCAAAGCGTCCTTTGCCCGGATTGATCAATTGCAGCTTGTCTGCGGCCTCCATCAAAGCCGTAGTGACCAGATAGCCGTGGTAAAGCGGGAGATTAGGCAGTGTCACTAACAGGTACTTGCCGTTGTCCACCAGAATTTCCATTTGCAATGGTGCAAATTCTTCAAACGGGGGCTCTCCTGTGAACATCAGGCGCGCATGTTGATAAGACAGCACTGCGCTTTTGACTTGGTCTGTTTTCAAAAGACTGGCTATGCGGGGCATATCGTGCGTGCGGCTGACCATGGCGCGGCTCAAGGGTAGGTTTTCACGCAACACCGCCACCCAGGCATCTCCGATCTCATCGCCTGTGTAGTCGGCGTGAGAGGTCATGATTTGCATATTGCTCTTACGAAATACATTCCACAGGCGGTAAGGAGTATGTGCCAGCGCCTTGACCGCAGGAAACGAGGCAAGGGCGGTGACAAGCGAGAGGCTGGAGATAAATGATCGTCTTTGCATGTTCTAAATTCCAAAAAAAAGAGCGAGTAGGACTCGCTCTTTTTGGCAAGCCTTGAGGGCTTTATTTATTGCTGAAAATTTCCATCGGGCAGATGGTCGTCACGGCATAGTTTGGCACATCCACCACGTTGCTGATGCGCAGGTCGCATGCCACGCTGGCAACTACAAGTGCTTGCTCTTTGGTCAAGCCTTTAGTGGCCATCAGCCAGTCAAGCATGGTGATGAGTGAATTGCGGGCAGCCAATGTCACGTCGTTGGACAGGTTAGTCAAAGGTTTGATTTTTTCGCTGTCCAGATAAGCCCACTGGGGTGGAACTTCACCGGCTTTTTTGAACGGGTAACCGACTACGGCATGGAAGCTGTCAGGCTCGAGTTTCTTGATTTGTGATCCACCTTCGAACATAGGTTGCTTGATCAAAGAAGCCATGCCTTTGCGGATCTCAGTGGAGACTGTCACGATAGCGCCCATTTCGATAGCGGTACCAGCCACTTCGCCGTCACCTTGTGCATAGTGCACGTCACCGATGAAGAAGCCGCAACCGTCGATAAAGCAAGGCAACAGCAGGGTAGTGCCCTCGACCATTTGCTTGACATCCATGTTGCCGCCGTTTTCACGCGGAGGAACTGTGCGCAGACATTTGTCTTTGTGGCTGCCTTTTGGGCCGCAAATGTCGGCAGGGCGTGCGCTGATGGGTTGCGGTGGCAGTGCAACGCCGCCGGCAGCACCCAGTTGGCTTTCACGCGCCAGCCATTTTTCAATTTCTTCTTCGCCGGGCATCACACCGACAGAACCCATGAAACCGTTCATGGGAATACGCACGCCAGGCAACTGTGCGGATACCGCTTCACGGCGGTTCAATTTCCAGTTGGCGACATAAGGATCCGGGAACATATCGGGCAAAAAGCCGAAACCGGGAATCAAGGTGGTGTAGCCGTATTCGTTAGGGTTGATGTCAATCAGTTTGATGGCCAGAACATCGCCGCGCTTTGCGCCTTCGATATAGATGGGGCCGGTCATCGGGTGAATCAAGTTGGTGTCAATCGCTGTAACGTCTTTGGGCAAAGAGTTGATGTTCAGGTTGGCATCCAAAGCGTCACGTGTGTGCACCATGATCAGGTCACCGGGCTTGGCGCGCGCGACTGGTTTGATGGCGGGGTGATAGCGGTTAAAGCAATGAGGGTCCTGCTCGCAATGGCCGCCACTTTTTTTGACTTCAACTATGGTTTGAGTTTTGACTTCGGTTGTGTCAGCCAGTGTGTGGGTGACAGCTAAGCCTAAGAGCAAAGCCCCAATGACTAGTTTGATTTGAAACATGGCAATCCTTTATTAAATGAGAGGATGAACTGATAACTCAGCGCTGAATGTCACAGATAATCTTAGTGACTGTGTGGTTATTACAAAACCCCTTTCATTTTTAGGGTGAATGTACGGGAAATGAATTAAAAAGCAGGGCAATTCATTATTGAATTAACAGCCCATTTTCAAAGAAGATTGGTTCAGCCCTTCAAAGCAGTAACTTATACGCAGCCAAACACTTTGGGAGAGCACCAAACCCATGTTGGGTTTACATGAAGAAATAAAAGTAGATGATGATTTGCATTCTTCGCAATCCATCAGCTCTGCCGATTTGACGACCTGATGCGTCATAAATCCTCTCGCCGTCAATTCGGCCCATTTGAGAGCCTGAGGCGCTGTAAAGGCGTTCACCATCAATGCGACCAACCTGACTCCCAGATGAGTTGTAGACGCGGTCTCCATCAATGCGTCCGAGTTGTCTACCAGATCCGTCGTAAATGTTGAATCCATCAGCTCGACCAATTTGGTGTCCCGAAGCATCGTAATACCGTTCACCGTCCACTCGACCAATTTGACGACCACTGCTGTCATACATTCTTTGACTCAACGTTGATGTAGCCGTAAGTAAAAAAATTAACAAGGCAGTGATGGTTCTGCCAATCTTGAAGTTGTTAAATGGAATCATTTTTTGGGCCTGCATTCGCCGCAACAAAACATATTTTGGCCTGCCAGTTTCTTAAATACGCCAAGTGAGCGTGGCTTATGGAGTCCACATTTGAAGCAACTCATGGTGCCCATAGAGCTTGAGCCACCAAATGGAGAACCAGTTTCTTTGGATTTATATCTAAGGCCATCGCTGGCAATTTTTGTGGATTCGTCTCTTGGCATAAGGGCATTTTATGAGTTGCCCACTATTTGTCATGAAAACCAATTTAGACTCTTGACTGATGCTGCTGCCCGTGTAATATACGTGCAATAACTCGATGAAATTTGAGGGCAA
>Ga0214921_10004633_pt1 | contig 20077 bp, 14 predicted proteins | sample LL1505_MetaG_FD_177992 | JGI IMG/M metagenome (GOLD analysis project Ga0214921, IMG submission 177992) | Freshwater microbial communities from Lake Lanier, Atlanta, Georgia, United States - LL-1505 | ecosystem: Environmental > Aquatic > Freshwater > Lake | place: USA: Georgia | collected...
TGACGCCGGGCCGCTCGCCTACTATCCCGGCACCCACAACGTGGTGTCGTTCGGGTTCTACGATTTCGGTGACGGCGAGGTGATCATGACCGACGGCACCAACCTGATGTCGGCCACGGAGTTCGGCCAATGGCTGGTGGGCGAGATCGAGCGCGGCCGCCATCCCCGGAAGGTGTTCCTACCGAAGCGGGGAGACGTGCTGATCTGGCACGCGGCGCTCGTGCACGAGGGCAGCCCGATCATCGACCAGTCGCGGACGCGAAAGAGTCTCGTGACGCACTACTCCGGCGCCTCGCAGATGCCCGACGACTATGTGCTGCACGACGCGTCCGGCACGCCGCAGATGTTCGAGGTCAACGGTGGAGTCGTGTTCAAGCATCCGTGGGTGGACTATGCCCGACAGCTCGGCTGACGGCGGCCAGGCCGCCGGCCTGCCGCGGCCCGACACCACCTGGTCGGAGCGGCTCGTCTGGACCACCTGGGCGGGCATGACGCTGCTCGCGCTCGTGGCGACCGCGGTGTATGGCCGCTGGCTGCCCTGGAGCGACGACTTCGACCTCGTGCCCTACCTGACCGGCGACCGCCCCGTCACGGCGGGCTGGCTCTGGGAGCAGCACAACGAGCACCGCATCCCGCTGGTCAAGCTCCTGTTCGTGGGCCTCGGGCGGCTCTCGGGAGCCGACTATCGCTGGACGGTGGCGGTCAACGCCCTGATCCTCTCGGCCGCCGCAGCGGCGATGATCCTGGCGGCCCGCCGCCTCCGCGGGCACTCAGCCTGGACCGACGCGGCGTTTCCCGCCGTGCTGCTGCACCTTGGGCAGGGGGCGCTCGTGTGGGCGTTCCAGGCCCCGTTCGTGCTGACGACGGTGCTCGGGTGTCTGTTCGTCGCCGCGGCGGTGGCGGCACCACGCACGGCCGCCTGGCGTGCCGCGGCACTGGGGACGCTCGCCTGCCTGATGCCGTTGACCGGCTCGGCGGGGCTCGTGCTGGCGGCCGCCGCCGTGCCGCTCCTGGTGGCCGAAGCGCTCTGGCCCGACCGGGCGGCCGGCGGCCCGCAGTCGCTGCCCCGCGGCATCGCCGCGGCCGGGGCGGGCCTGACGCTGGCGGTGGCGATCGCCTACATGGCCACGCTGCGGCTGGGCCCCTCCGAAGGCTACGCGGGCCCGTGGCGCGCCCTCGTCGCGAGCCTCGACACCCTCGCCTCCTATCCGGGCAGCCCGGTCGCGCGGATGCGCCTCCCCTGGCTGTTCGTCACCTGCCTGGCGATCGGCGGCACGCTCACCGCCGCGGCCCGGCCGCTCTTGGGGAAGGCCTCTCCCGGCACCGACCGCCGCGCGGGGATCATCTTGCTCGGCTACCTGGCTGCGCTCGCCCTCGTCGCGGTGGCGATCGGCTACGGCCGCGGCACCCGCGACTTCACCCCGCTCTACGGCCATTACGCGACGCTCGCGCTCGGGGTTCCCCTCGCCCTCGGCCTCGTCTGGGCGGCGCTGCCGCAGACGGCCGTCGCCCGCGGCGCCCAGGCCGTCCTCTGCCTGACGACCCTCGCCGTGTTCGCCGTCCATGCGCGGCAGGCCGCGCGCAACTGGAGCAGTGCCGACGAAGCGTGGGCCGTGATCGCCAGCGACCTGCGGGGCGACCTGCCGCCCGAGGATGTGGCCGCCAAGCATGCCGCGGCGCTGTACTTCGTCGACGTCCCCGAAGTCCGGCAGAAAATCGCCGCCTGCGTCACCCTGTTGCGACGCACCAGCTTCCCCTTGTATTGCTCGCGGCCTTCCACCCCGGAGCCGGCCGCGCCATGAACGACCGCGAGTTCGTCACCTTCTGCTACCAGCGGATCCTGGGCCGGGAGCCCGATGTCCGCGGCCTCCACCACTACGTCGTCGCCTTGAGCGACCGAGCGCTGACGCGGCAGCAGCTGATGCTCGACTTCCTCGAGAGCCCTGAGTTTCGGCAGCGACAGGGGAATCCGCCGCCCGCCGCGGCGCCGTCGGCGGAGTTCGTGCCGGCGGGCCACTACTACTCGGCGATCCCGTCGGCCGACGATCGGCAGCGAGCCATCGCGAACTTCAGGGCCGGGCCGACGGATCTGCCGGGCATCGACCTGGGCATCGAGCGGCAGTGGGCGCTCCTGGAGGAACTCCGGCCGCTGCTCGAGTCGGGTGGCATGGCCGACGCGCCGGCCGGCGGGCGGCGGTACGGCTTCACCAATCCCTCCTTCGGGCCCGGCGACGCGGTCATGCTGCAGGCCCTGATGCGGCACTTTCGGCCGCGGCGGATCGTGGAGGTGGGCTCCGGGCACAGCTCCGCCTTGATGCTCGACGTCGACGAGTTCCACCTCGGCCGGAGCGTCGAGTTCACGTTTCTCGAGCCCTACCCCGACCTGCTCAAGAGCCTGATGCGGCCGGGCGACCCCACCTGGGCGATCCGCCAGCAGATCGTGCAGGAGGCGGATCTCGACCTGTTCCGCGGCCTGGCGGCCAACGACATCCTGTTCATCGACTCGACCCACGTGCTCAAGGCCGGCAGCGACGTCGTCCGCCTGCTGTTCGAGGTGCTGCCGGCCCTCGCTCCCGGCGTCGTGATCCACGTCCACGACATCTTCTGGCCGTTCGAGTATCCCTCGACCTGGCTCGACGAGGGTCGGGCCTGGAACGAAACCCACGCGCTGCGGGCGTTCCTGCAATACAACCGCTGCTTCTCGATCCTGTTGTTCGCCAACTGCCTGGTGCATCGCGACCGGGGCTGGTTCGAGCGGCACGCGCCGACGATCCTGGGAAACGTGGGCGGCAGCATCTGGCTCCGCCGGGACGCCTGACCACACCAGCCGGGTCAGGCGGCCCGCCGACGGCGCCCGAGCCGCCGCCACCACGGCCGCCGGTTCGCGCGGAGCTGCCGCTCGAGATCGAGGCCCCGAGAGCGGAGGTCCGGCCGCATCGCCAGGAACGTGCTGAACAGCCGCTCCATGATGAAGGGCACGTAGGGCGCGTCGATCTCGCGGTCGGCCCGCGACCAGGCGAACGCCCGGTCGGCCGCGTCGAGCCCGGAGAGGATCTGGCGGTGCACCGGCTCGCAGAAGGCCATGTATTCGTCCCAGAACCGCCGCGTGCCGGCCCAGTAGTTGCAAAACAGCACCTGCTCCCGCGGCTGCTCGAGCGTCGCCAGATCGACGGCCACGCCGAGCTGGTCGAAGATCCGCTGGGCCAGGCCGATGATCCCCGGGTGGTGGACCTCGGCCTGCTGCCAGATGCCGGTGAACGGCCGCGGCTCGACCCGGTGCGGGTTGACGAAGTAGACGTCGTGGCCCGGGTGCCGCTCGACGAACTCCACGAACGCCCGGCCGGCGATGCCGGTCTTGGCACCGAACTTCCACGAGAGAAATCCCGTCACGTCGCCGGCCCGGCAGCGGCCGGCGAGCCACTCCGTGCGGAACACGTGATATTCCCGCCACTCGGGCCGCGGGTTCTCCCGGTTGTCGTAGGGCAGGAAGGCGGCGTCGAGCGCCGCCCGCTGGGCATCGTCGTAGTAGATCTGGTGGATGCAGACGGCCATGGGCGGTCTCACGTCGGCTCGAGGGCCACGATCACCTGCATCGGATCGGACGGCGTCCATTCGACCTCCGTCAGCCGCCAGCCATCCGCAAGACCGGCCAGATGGTCGAGCGTCAGCGATGTCTTGCCGTAGGTGATCTCACCGTTCGCCGCGGGCGGCCGGCAGTTCGGCAGGAACGCAAACCCCGTCTGCCGGTGACGGTCCACATAGGTGGCGCTATCTTCAAGTCCCAGTTGTATCCAGTATTCAACGGGTCGGATCGTGAGGCAGAGCAGGCCATTCTCCCGGATCGATTGCCGCAGGGTCCGCAGGACGGTTCGGGCCGTCGCCTGGTTCAGGTGCGTGAACACGCTGAAGGCGAAGATCACGTCGAACGGCCCTTCAAAGGGGAGACTGTCGGGGACTTCGTCGCTGACGGCCAGGTGGCACCGGAGGCCGCTTTCCTGGCAGAGCCGAATCGACTTATCCCATGAGTCGACGCCAAACAGCGCGGCTTCCGGCACGGCGTGGAGGAGCAGCCGCAGCAGCCGCCCCCAGCCACAGCCGAAGTCGAGTACGTGCGCCTGCTCGATGCCGCGGTGGGAGCGTCGGCCCCAGAGCCCGAGCAGGGTGCGCACGAACGCCAGCGATTGGTTCATGAGGATGCGGCCGTGATTGCCGGTCCAGTTGCGTTGCACCTCCTCCGAGGCCATCGTGGGGAGGCGGGCGGCGAGGGCCGGCAGGTGATTGGGCACGGCGAGCAGGAGTTCGCCGAAGATCTCCAGGGGGACGGTGCGGAGCGCTTCGTGCAGCGGCGTCTGCGGCGCACGCGTCAGCAGGTTCTCGACGCGAGCCAGTTCCGAGTCGAACAGTTCGAACATCAGGCAGCCCACCGGGTGCGGCCGGCTGCCTGATCACGGCTGGCGGGCGGGCGGTCGATCAGGAACTCGATCAACCGGGCGAGGTCGGCCGCCTGCCGGGCGGCGACCGTCGCGAGCTGGCCGCTGAGCTTCTCGGCCGCCGGCGGGGCGGCGAGGATCGTACGGATCGCCGCGGCGATGGTCTCGAGGTCGAAGGGGTCGCAGGGAATCGCCGCGGCGCCGCAGACCTCGGGCACCGCCGTGTTGGCGGCGACGACACTCGGGGTGCCGTGGGCCATGGCCTCGAGTGGCGGATATCCGAACCCCTCGTTGAACGACGGGTAGAGCAGGAACCGCGCCTCGCGATAGAGGTGCTCGAGCCGCTCCGGCGGCAGGTGCGGGAGCGTGACGAACCGGTCGGGGTGCGCGAGCGACGTGAGGCCGAGGTCGTCGACCCGGCCGATCCCGGTCAGCAGGAGCTTGAGCCCGGGATGCTCCGCCGCGAAGCCGGGGTCGGAGCAGAGCCGGTCGAAGGCGGTCACCGCCGCGGCGGCATTCTTCTCGATCCGACCGGCGTTGACGAACAGGGCGAACTCGTCGCGGCCCGGCTCGACGCCCGGCACGGCGAACGGCTCGGGAGCCGGCCGGTCCTTCGGCGGCGCGAACAGGATCTCGACGGACCGTTCCGCGCCCACCCGCTCTCGGATCGACGCGGCCGAATAGGCCGAGATCGTCACGAGCCGGTCGAGGGCCGGGTGGCCGCAGATCCCGCGATACATTTCGGTGAGTTCGCGGGCATGGGCCTCCTGCCGCTCCCGTTCGAGTCGCCAGGCCGCCGACGCAAGCGATCGCTCGGTCAGGCAGCCGGCGGCCAGTCGGGCCGTCGCGATCCGCTCCCAGTCACCGGCCATCTCGAGATCACGGACGTCCAGCAGCGTGCCGACGACGCGGGTCGGCCCGCCCGTGAAGGCGAGCGGGCCGCCGACTCGCTTCTGGTATTCGTAGCCGGTGTAGACGACGATCGCCGGCGCGAAGAAGGAGGTAAACAGGCCCGCGTTGACGAGCCCCGTGATCTCGGCGAACGATTTGACGGCCACGATGTTCACAGCGTGCTCGCGGCAGGCCTGCCACACCCAGCCGTCGATGAAGAGCGCCGGGTCGAGCGCGGCCCACACCTGCACGTCGCCGCGACCGGCCGCGGCTGCGACGAGCGCCTTGAACACCGCCTTGCCGTATTCGCCACCGCCGTGGAAGCCCGGCTGGCAGAAGAGCAGGTCGACGAGCACGTGCGTGCGGCCGTCGCCGGTGAGGATCGGGAGCTCGGCGGCGTCGGCGGCCAGCCACTTGCCCCCCGTGGCGGCCGCGTGCCGCTCGAGCCGGGTGCGGCAGACCGCCGCCGTCTCGACCACCGCGTCGTAGCCGAGCGCGAGCTTTCGCCGCTCGGGCACCCGCGCCGTCGAGACACCTTCCTCGTGGGCGATCGCGATCCGGGGATCGTAGACGGCGAGGTGCCCCGTAAGCAGGCAGTCGACCGCCAGCAGGAACTCCTCCCCGTAGAGGAAGGTCCGCTCGTCGAAGGCCCGGCCGCGCTCGGCCGTGAACACCGGCGAAAAGACGTAGGCGGCACCCTGGAGGAGCGGTTCGCGGAGCGTGGCCGACTCGGGGCTGCGGCGGCCCAGCCGTGGGAACTCGGCCGGACCGCCGCCCTCCCAGGTGGCCCGCTGCCGGGCAAAGAGTTCGCCGAGCGCCGCCCACTCGCCGGCCTCGTAGACCTCGTCGTTCCAGGGGTTCTCGTGCCGGCCGTCGGGCGTGACGATGTCGGGCCCGAGCACCGACCAGGCCCGCTCCGCGAACGACTCCAGACACTTGTCCATGAACTCGGGGTCGCCCACGACCGTGTCGTTGTTGATCACGGCGATGAAGCCGGCCCCGAGCACGTCGCGGGCATGGGCGTAGCCGACGTTGTTACCCCTGGCGAAGCCGAGGTTGTCGCCCGTGAACAGGAGCGTGACGTCGGGCGAGGCGGCGAACAGTTCGCGGGTCCGGGCGACCGCCGCCGGCTCGGAGCCGTTGTCGACCACGACGACGTGCACCCGTCGATCCCCGGCTGAGAGCCGCCGCAGCGAGGCCACGCAGCGGGCCGTGACCTCGGGCTGGTTGAACTGGAGCACCACGAACACGAACGGCTCGGCGGCCCGCGGCCGCGCGGCCAGCACCGCCGCCGCGACCGCCGCCGGATCGGCGAGCGGGATGACACCCTGCCCGAGCTCGCAGACCGGGCGGCCCTGTACGAGCCCGAGCCGGTGGCCGGCGGCCACCAGCCCCGCGACCGCCGCGACATGGTCGAGCAGGAAGCCGTGCGTGGCCTCGGGCACGTCACCACCGAAGAGCGTGCGGAGCCGCGCGCGGCGGTGTTCGAGCACCGCCGCGTGGCGGGTGGGCACGCGTGCGGCCGAAGGGGTGGCGGCGGCAGACTCCGTCATCGCCCGCCGCCCGGCGGCCTGGGGCAGGAGCGCCGCCGCCGTCTGCTCGAGGGCCGCATACCCGTGCCGCACGTCGGGCTCGAGGTGCGCGCCCTCGGCCCATTCGTTCCAGGCGTTGATGAACACGAGCTGCCGCTCGGGAGGCTGCTCCCGTTGCATCTGCTCGACCGCGCCCCGCAGCCAGCGGCCGTAGAACGCGGGTGAGGAGTTGACCCAGGCCGTGGCCCGCTCCATCCGGCGGGGCGTGTTGTCCCAGCCGGGCATCACGCCGCGGTAGAGCGGATAGTCCGCCGCCGGTCGGGCGAGCGAGTGGCAGATCGCCTCGCGGTAGTCGAGCACGCCGCCGCGGAAGCGGCGGTCCATCCCGGGGAGCCCGGTGTCGCGGAGATTGGCGGCGGGGATCTGCAGCGGCGGAAACTGGATCGCCGCGTCGAAGCCGTAGCTGCGCGGATCGGCCTGGTCGAAGGAGTGGACCGCGGCCAGATGCAGCCCCGGCAGGCCTTCGCGCTCGGCCAACCGCCGCCACCGGTCCGCGGTGGCCGCCGGGTCGGCGAGCAGGCCCGGCCGGTAGACGGCCAGGAGCGGCCGCCCCTCGACGGTGATGTAGCGGGGATCGCGAAGCGCCGGCAGCAGGTCGCGCAGGAACCGCTCGTCGCCGTCGGCTGAATGCTGCTGCTCGAGGAGCACCTCGCGGTCGAGGCCGTCCCAGGTTCGCGTCCAGTTCTCGTTCGCCCAACAGAGGCAGAAAGGGAAGTCCGGCCGGCCGCTCGCCAGGAGCCGCTCGACCGGCTTCTCCAGGATCCGCCGGCCGTCGAACCAGTAGTGGTAGAAGCAGAAGCCGTGGATCCCGTGCCGGCGGGCCAACTCGGCCTGCCGCTCGAGCACGCTCTCATCGGCGAGGTCGTAGTAGCCGAGGTCGGGATGCGGCACGCGCGGCTGCTGGTGGCCGGCGAACATCGGTCGGGCCCGCCGGACGTTGGTCCATTCGGTGAACCCCTCGCCCCACCAGGCGTCGTTCTCGGGGACGCGGTGGAACTGGGGCAGGTACATCGCGATCGCCCGCACATGGCCGCGGTTGGCCGGACCGGCCAAGACCGGAGGCCCGCTCGAGGCCGCCGCCGCGACGCCGGGGGCGTAGGCGGCCGCGAGCGCCGCCCGGGCATCCGCGCCGGCCGGCTCGTATTCGGTGACCAGGAAGTGCACGAACGGATTGACGTCGGCCGCGAGCGGCGCGGGCCGGGCCGCCACGTAGGCCGCGAGCGAGAAGCCCGGCGCCGGCTCGCGTCGCTCCCGCCAGCCGCTGCCGAGAAAGTGCGACAGGGGCTCGAGCCCGGCGAGCGCCACGTCCGGGTGGCGGTCCAGGTACCAGGCGGGATCGAACAACGGATGCGGTGCGCGGCCTTCCCGCCAGCCGATCGTGAGGTAGTGCGCCAAGGGTTCGAGCCCGGCCGTCGCCACGTCGGCATGCGCCGCCACGTAGCTGGCGGCGTCGAACGCCGGATGCGGCGCGCGGCCCTCCCGCCAGCCGATCGTGAGGTAGTGCCCGAGGGGCTCGCTGCCCGCCGCCGCCACGTCGGGGTATCGGGCGGCGTACGACGACGGGTCGAACAACGGATGCGGCTGGCGGCCCTCGCGCCAACCGTGCGTGACGTAGTGGGTGAGCGGGTCGAGCCCGGCGGCCCGCACGTCGGGGTGACACGCGAGATACCAGGACGCATCGAACAGCGGGCTCGGGGAGTGTCCCTTCCGCCAGCCGCGGCGGCGGTAGTAGGTCCACGGCCGCCAGCGGATGCGGCGGCGGCGGGCACCGTAGCGGGCGGCATACCAGCGGGCGTCGAAGTAGGGACGGAGGTCGGGGAGTTTCGCGTCCGGCATGCTGGCAGGTCTCTGGTCGAGGGACGTGCGCGACTGAGGCGGCCCGGCAGGATCCCGTGGCGGCGGCCCAGATGCGCGGCGCCGGGTCGGTACCGCGCCGGCCGACTCAGGGTCAAGGTCGCCGGCGGGCCCGGCAGACGACGCAAGCCGGGCAAACTCGGCAGGTCGAGCACCGCGGGGAGACGCGCGGAACGGCGTTGACCATCGTCCCGGCCCTTGGAAGAATCCCGCCGCCCGATCCGCGACGGAGTCTCTTCCATGGCCGCGTCGTCGAACGCCGTCCACCCACCTGCCCTCGCCATCGGCGGAATGCACCGCTCCGGCACGTCGCTGACGGCGTCGCTCGTCGCCGGGGCCGGCGTCCACCTCGGCGACGAGTTGATGGCCGCCGGAGCCGGCAACCCGCGCGGGCACTTCGAGGATCTCGAGTTCTACAACCTGCACCAGCGGATCCTGGCCGCCAACGGGCTCTCGATGGAGGGATTCACCTGCCAGGCGTCCATCGCCGTGCCGCCGGCGGCTCTCACCCAGGCGACCGAACTCGTGGGTCGGCGCCGGGCGGCGGCCCGGGCGTGGGGCTGGAAGGATCCGCGGACGGTCTTGTTTCTCGACTTCTGGGCCGAGCTGCTCCCCGAGGTCCGGTGGTTGTTCGTGGTCCGGTCTCCGGATGACGTCGTCGACTCGCTGCTCCGCCGCGGTGACACGGCCTTCGTGATGAACCCCCGGCACGCGATCGACGTCTGGGTGGCCTACAATCAACGGATCCTGGAGTTTGCCCTCCGGCACCGCCATCGGGCGGTCGTCGTTGATCTCCAACAGGTGATCGCCGACCCGGCCGGTGTCGTGTCGGCCGTGGCCAACGTGCTCGGCACGATGCTGCCCGCCCCGACCGCGACCTACGAGGAGGGGCTGCTCGTGTCCGGCCAGCCGGCCCATCGCTCGGGCTTGGTGCAGACCGTGAGTCCCGGAGCCCACGACATCTACGCCCAGCTGCGACGGCTGGCGGGCCTGGAGACCGCCGCGGGCGGCGTGCCCTTCAAGCCGGCGGAGACCGTGGATGCGGCGCTCGCCGAGTGGGCGCTGGGCTGCCGCGTTGCGGCCGCCGGCGGTCACCTCGCGGCCCGCGAGGCCGACGCCCGCCGTGAGGCCGAACGCCTCGCCGCCGAGCTCGAGACCGAGCGGGCCGCCCGGGCCGAGGTCGCCGGCCATGCCGACGCCCTAGTGGAGGAGCGGGCGGCGCTCGTGGCCGCCCTCGAGACCGAGCGGGCCGCCCAGGCAACGCTCGCCGGCCATGCCGACGCCTTGGCCGAGGAGCGGGCAACGCTCGTGACCGCCCTCGAGACCGAGCGGGCCGCCCATGCCCGAACCCTCGAGCGGTCGACCGACCTCGAACGCGACGTGGCCCGCTGCGAGCAGTCGATCGCGACGCTCGCGGCCCGCCGCGACGCGGCCAGCACGGAGTTGACCGCCACGCTCGACGCCGCCGCGACATTCCGCGCGACCGCCGCTGAAGCGCGGGCGGAACTCGAGCGGCGGCTGGCCGCCGTCCAGGCCGACGTCGGCCTGGCGCACGAGACCGCCGCCCGGCTCGAGGCGACGCTGGCGGAACGAGACGCCCTCGTCGCACGGCTCGAGGCGATGGTCGAAGAAACCCGCGCCCGGGCGGAGCAGTTCGCGGCGGAGACGGCGCACGTCGCCGGCGAGCGGCACGACCTCGTCGCCCAACTCGAGGCGGAGCGGGCGATCCACGAGGCCCTGCGGCAGGACATGCTCGGGCGGATCGAGGCCGCGATCTCGGGTCGGGGCCGGGCCCGCTCAGCCGTCTGAGGCGGCGGGAACGGCGGCGACGGGCTCGTCGCGCACCACCACCCCGTGCACCAGCTCGATCACGCGATTGCACTCGCGGGCGATCAGTGCCGCCGAGTGGGACGCGATCACGAGGATCCCGCTGTGCGACACGAGTTCCCGGATCCGTTCCTCGGCCTGCTGCCGAAACTCCGCGTCGCCGACCGAGAGCCATTCGTCCATCAGGAGGATGTCGGCCCGCACGCTCGTCGTGATCGCGAAGGCCAGCCGCATCATCATGCCGGTGGAGTAGGTGTGGACCGGCATGTGGAGATAGTCGCCCAGCCCGCTGAACTCGGCGATCTCCGGGGTCAGCCGGCGGATCGTGCGCCGGTTCAGCCCGAGCACGAGGCCGCGGATCATGATGTTCTCGTAGCCGGTCGCCTCCCGTTCGATGCCCAGCATCGGATTGACGAGGCTGGCGATCGAGCCTTCGTGGAGATACCGGCCGCGGGTCGGCGGGTAGACGCCGGCGAGCGTCTGCAGGAGGGTCGATTTCCCCGACCCGTTGTGGCCGACCACGCCCAGCCGGTCGCCGTCGTGCAGCTCGAGCGTGACCTGACGCAGGGCCTCGACGACGGTGATGCCCGTGCCCCGACCGATCCGGCCGCCCGTGGCCGCGGCGGTGAGGGTCTTCTTCAGCGATTCGCCGTCGGCCCCGAACACGGGGTAGTCCACCGACACGGCGTCGAGGGTGATCAGGGCCATCGGCTCACACCCAGTACACGACCTGGCGACGCAGCCGGCCATAGAGCAGGGCGGCCACGGCGACGTTCAAGACCGTGAAGTACAACAGGAAGCGGACCGTCCCCGGCGCCGGAAACCCGCCCAGCAGCGGCAGTCGGAGGATGTCGAGCAACTGGGCCAGCGGGTTGTAGAGGATGAATCGGGATCGCTCCGGCAGCTTTTCCGGGAACCAGAACACCGGGGTGAGGAACATCAGCAGCTGGAGCGAACTGGCGACGATGTTGGGCACGTCGCGAAACCGGGCCGACAACAGCCCCAGCGTGATCGAGAGCGCATGAAGATTCACGACCACCACGACGAGGCCGGGGAGCACGAGGAGCATCTGCGGGCTCCAGGAGAGCCCCGCCCAGATGGCGACGGGCACGTAGAGCACCAGGTGATGGGCGAGAAAGAAGAGCTGCCGCGCCAGGCTCCGCCACACGAACACGCTGCGCGGCACGGCGCCCTGCTTGAGGTAGGGGGCGGCGGTGATGAACACCTGGCAGCCGTCGTTGATCGAGGCGCTGAGGAAGTTCCAGAAGATGATGCCCAGGGCCAGATGCGGATAGAACCGAGCCAGCGGCACACCGAACAGGGCCGCATAGAGCGGGCCCATGCCCAACAGCATCGCCCCCATGCTGAGCGTGATCCAGAGGGGGCCCAGGAGCGAGCGGCGATAACGGAGCACGATGTCGTACCAGGCCAGCGTGCCCCAGAGGTCGACGTGCCGCGTGCCGCTCCACCAGTCGGCCCAGGCCGTCTCGGCGGGCTGCGACCGCTGCGGAGGCTCCGCCGACCGTGGCGGCGGCGCGGGGGCGACAGTGGCGAGCGAGACGGTCACGGCCGGGCGGCTCGGGTGAAGGGGACTGGCCGCCGGGAATCCGGCCGCGAGATCGACACTAGGCCGACCCGGAATGACCGTCAAGCGACCCGGGAACCAGGGGCATGAGTGACCCGCTTTCGGCGGCCGGAACCGCCCGCGTGACCGTCGTGATCGTCAACTTCAACGGGGGGGCCAACGTGGTCCGCTGTCTGGAGAGCCTGGCTTCCCAGACCCTGTTGCCCGAGCGGATCGTGCTCGTCGACAACGCCAGCAGCGACGGGTCGCTCGCCGCCTGCCGCGAACTCGTCGCGGGGAATGGACCGCTGGCCGGGCGGACCACGATCGATGCCCTGCCGGACAACGTCGGCTTCGCCGCCGGAACCAACCGCGGCCTGGCGGGGGCCGACACCGAGTTCGTGGCGCTGCTCAACCCCGACGCCTTCCCGGAGCCGGGCTGGCTCGCGGCGCTCGTCACGGCGGCCGCGGCCCATCCCGAGGCCGCGGCCTTCGGATCGCGGCAGATGCTGGCCGGCCGGCCGGGCGTGCTCGATGGGCTCGGCGACCGCTGGCACGTGAGCGGCCTGGCCTGGCGGGAGGGGCACGGGCGGCCGATGCATCCGACCGACCTCGAGGCCCGCGAGATCTTCTCGCCGTGTGCCGCGGCGGCCCTCTATCGTCGCGCGGCCATAGTGTCTGTTGGGGGGTTCGACGAGGACTACTTCTGCTTCGGCGAGGACGTGGACCTCGGCTTCCGCCTCAGGCTCGCCGGCCACTCCGCCCGCTACGTCCCCGACGCGGTCGTCGAACACGTCGGCGGCGCGAGTTCCGAGGGCCGGCTGGCGACCTACCTGGGCCACCGAAATCTGCTCTGGACGCTGGTCAAAAACACGCCTGGACCAATTTTGCCGGCCGCTTTGCTCGCCCATCTTTCCCAATCTATCTTTGTGGGAATGATGCTCGGCTACCGGGGCCGGGGAAGTGCTTTCGCCCGCGCCAAGTGGGATGCTGTGGCGGGGCTGGGCAGGTGCTGGCGGAAGCGACGGGGCGTGCAGGCCGGTCGCCGCGTGTCGACATGGCGAATCTTGAGCAGCATCGATCTCGCCCCCTGCCGTCGGGGCCGCTGACGCGCGCCGCCGACGCCGACGGTTCGCTCGCGCCGGTGAGCGTCGTGATCGTCAACCACGACGCTGGCCGGCTCCTGGCCGACTGCCTCGCAGCGGCGCTCGCGCAGGCCCGGCAGGTGATCCTGGTCGACAACGCCTCCGCCCCGGTTCCCTTCGAGAGCGTCGCGGCCCGGTTTGCGACCTGCCCGCGGCTCACGATCATCCGCTCCCGCGTCAACACCGGGTTCGCCACGGGTTGCAACCGCGGGGCCGCCCGCGCGACCGAGCCGACGATCCTGTTTCTCAACCCCGATTGCATCCTCGGCGCGGGATCCCTCACCCGGCTGCACCGCGAACTCGTCGGCGGCGACAAGGTCGGCATGGTGGGCGGGCTCCTGACCGACGCCGGCGGCCGCGAGCAAGGCGGGGCCCGCCGGAGCATCCCGACGCCGTGGCGATCCTTCGTTCGCGGCTTCGGTCTCGGCCGGCTGAGCTGGCTCGCCCCGCGCTGGTTCTCCGACTTCTATCTCCATCGCGAGCCGCTGCCCGCCCGCCCGGTCGACGTCGAGGCCGTCTCCGGCGCGCTCACGATGGTCAGCCGCGATGCCTTCGACGAGGTGGGGCCGTGGGACGAGGGCTTCTTCCTGCACTGCGAGGATCTCGACCTCTGCCTGAGGTTTCGCCGGGCCGGCTGGCGGATCCTGTTCGTGCCCGACGCCGCGGCCATCCATCACCGCGGCATGTGCGGCCGCGCTCGGCCGCTGGCGGTCGAGTGGCACAAGCACCAGGGCATGATCCGCTTCTACCGCAAGCACTTCCGCACCGCCTACCCGGCCGGCCTGTTCGGACTGGTGGTGGCGGGCGTCTGGCTTCGATTCGCCGCCGTGGCCGCCCGGCAGGCCGTTCACCGCTCGGTCGCGGCCCTCGCCCGGATCCCCGCGTGGCACGTCCGCGAAGCGTTGCTGGAATCCGAGGGGCTACGGCAAGCGGAGGCGGTGCTCAAGCCGCGGGCCACTGCCTCGCCGACGCTCCCCTCGTGACCGCGGGCGGGCGTCAGCCATGAGGGATGCGGACCTCGTCGGGGTCATCGGTGCCGACAGCCTCGTGGGCCGGCCGCTCGTGCCGCTCCTGGCGCAGGCCACGCGGGGCGTGCTGGCCTGCTCCCGCCAGGCGGCCGCGGTCGATGAGCCGGTGCGGGGCGGAGTCCACCGGCATCGGACGGGCGCGCCGCTGCCGGCCGGGTCCGCGGTCGTTCCCGGCTGGATCACGCTCTGCCCGCTGTGGGCGGTGCCCGACCAGTTCGCCTGGCTCGAGCGGCTGGGGGCCGAACACGTCGTGGCGGTCTCGTCACTGAGTGCGGTCACCAAGGCGGCGTCGCCCGACGCCGCCGAGCGGGCCCTCGCCACCAGGCTCACGGCCGCCGAGGCGCGGCTCACTTCGTGGGCCGCCGACCGCGGCATCCAGCTGACGCTGCTCGTGCCGACGATGATCTACGACGGGTGGACCGACGGCAACGTCGCCGCCGTCGCCGGCTGGGTCCGCCGCTTCGGCTGGTTTCCCCTCTGCGGCCCGGCCCTCGGCCTGCGGCAGCCGGTGCACGCCGGCGACGTGGCCGCGGCCTGCCTGGCCGCCATCGACCGCCGGCCGGCGCAGGTTCGCTACACGCTCTCCGGCGGCGAGGCCCTGCCGTTTCGGGAACTGGTGACGCGGGTCTGCGCGGCGAACGGTCTCGTGCCGCGAACCGTTTCCCTGCCGCCGTGGGCCTGGACCCTTGCGGCCAGGCTGCTCCGGTGGGCGGGCTGCGCCGGCGGCGGCACCGTCGGGATGGGTCGCCGGATGAACGACGATCTCTCCTGCGAGCACGCCGCCGCTGCGGCCGACCTCGACTTCCGGCCCCGGCCGTTCGATCCCGCCGTCGATACACTTGGCGGGGCGGCGAGACTGGTCGAGACGCGGCCGGACCGACGACGGGACGACCCATGAGCGACAGCCCCAGCTTCCTGCCTCCGCCGCGATCGGCGGGGGATTCACTCGGGGCCCAGCCCTGGCCTTGGGGATGGCTCGCGTCCACGCTGCTGATGGCGGCCATGCTCGTGGGCCTGCACGTCGTGGTCGATCCGGCCGCCTACGACGTCTCGCAACTGCCGCGGCTGCTCGTGCTCATGGGGCTGCTGCTCGGGGCCGTTCCCGCGACCCTGCTCGCGCCGGTGGTCGCCCGGCGGCTCGACTGGAGACCCCTCGGCGACCCGCTGGTCATCGCCTCGGCCGCTTACCTGGCCGTCTGCTGCGCGTCGCTCGCGGTGGCCACGAACGTCTCGGCCGGCTTCACCGACATCTTCCGGACGCTGGGTGGTTTCCTGGTGCTCGGTCTCTGCCTGCTCCTGCTGCCGCTCGATCCCGGCTGGCGCCGGCGGCTGCTGGAGATGGCCGTGGTCGCCACCCTGGCGGCCGTCACCGTCGCCGCCTGGCAGATCGCCCCGCTCGCGGCCGCCGGCACGCTCGGCCGCCGGGATCTCGAGATGGCGTTCCTCGACGGGATGATGTCGAACGTCAACCTGTTCGCCGGCTACCTGCTCCTGCTGGTGCCATGGTGCCTGTGCGCGGCGGTGGAGTTCCGCGGGGCCTGGCGGGCCGTGGCGGCCGCGACCGGAATCGCCGCGCTCGCCGCGCTCGTCGTGCTGCAGTCGCGGGCGGCCTGGCTCGCCGCCGCCGCGGCCGCGGCCGGCGGCGCGGTCGTGATCCTGCGGCACCGGCGGATTCTCGGCGTGCCGGCAGGCTGGCGGCGGCCGCTGATCGCGTGCCTGGCGGCCCTGCCGCTGGCGGCCGTGGTCGGCGGCGGACTGGCCCGGACCGACACGGCGATCGGCCGCGCCATCGACCGGCTCGTCTTCTCCCGGCCGCACCAGGCCGGGGTGCCAGGCGACGGCGGCCGCTCGATGGTCTGGGGCATCGCGACCGCGATGATCGCCGATCATCCCGTGACGGGCGTCGGCGCCGGCAACTTCACGCTCCGGATGCACGACTACTTCGGCTCGGACCGGATGGGCGACCAGCTCGACTTCACGAATCTCTCGAGCGACAACTGGATCCAGCCCCACAACGACTTCCTCTGGGTCTTCGCCGAGAAGGGCCTGCCGGGAATCGTGGCCTTCGGGGCCGTGTTCATCCTGGCGCTGGCGGCGGGCGGCGGCGTGCTCACCGGCTCGCCGACGACCATCGACGCCCGTCTCGCGGTGGCCTCGCTGGCGGCGCTGGTCGCCTACCTCGTGTTCTCCGTGTTCGATTTCCCGCTCGACCGCGTCAGTCACCAGGTCGTGCTGGCCGTGCACCTGGCGGTGCTCGTGCTCGTGAAGCGGGCGACGCGGCCGGCCGGCGGCGAGCCGCTGCGGCTGCCGGGCTGGCTGGTCGTGCCGCCGGTGGCCGCCGCGACGGCCCTGGGCTGCGTCTACGCCTGGCAGGCCCTGGCGCAGGAACATGCGGTGATGGACGCCCGTCGGGCGCACCATGCCGGCGACTGGGAGGCGATGCGCACGGCCGCCCGCCGGGCGGCGACGCCCTGGAAGACGCTCGACCCCCTGGCCGTGCCGGTCGCCTTCCTGGAGGCGGAGGCCGAACGGCGGCTGGGCAACCTCGAGGCCGCGACCACCGGCTTCGAGCGGGCGGTCGCCGCCAATCCCTCGCGGCTCTACATCCTGCAGAACCTCGGCTCGGCCTACGCCCAGGGAGGCCGGCTCGACGACGCCGTCGACATCTTCGCGATCGCGGCCCACCGCTATCCCGACCGGGTCGAACTGCGGCACAACCTCGCCATGGCGCTCGTCGAGGCGGGGCGGTTCGCCGAGGCGATCGCCGTGATCGAGGACGTGCCCGAGCCGTTCCGGACCGAGGGCATGCGGGAGGCGCTCGCGTTCGCCCGCGAGCGGCACGCCGGCGGCGAGTGACCGGCCTACAGCTGCGTCGGGTTGGGGGCGTCGCCGTAGACGGCCTTGGGGTCGAAGGCCTTCGCGTGCTCGAGAAACTCGAGCGTCGTGCCGGCCGCGCGTTCGGTCCCCACCGGCACCTTGCGATAGAAGCAGGAGCGGTAGCCGACGTGGCAGCTCGCCCCGCCCGCCACCTCGACCCGCAGCCAGACGCAGTCCTGGTCGTCGTCGATCCGCATCTCGACGATTTTCTGGACCAGGCCGCTCGTGGCGCCCTTGTGCCAGAGCACCTGCCGGCTGCGGCTCCAGTAATGGGCCTCGCCCGTCTCGATCGACTTGGCGAGTGCCTCGCGGTTCATCACCGCGACCATCAGCACCTCGCCCGAGTGATAGTCGGTGGTCACGCAGGGAATGAAGCCCGCGACATCGAACTTGGGGGCGAGGTCATGCCCCTCCTCGACCTGCTCGACGGAGTCCCGCCGGCCGAAGATCGATTCGTCGTCGTTCGCCGCCGCACTCACCGGACACCTCCTGGCAAAACTCGCATCCCTCCCAGCATACCCGCGGAAGGCACGCCGGGGGGGTCATCAGGCATGGGCGGCCGCCATGATCACGGCCAGCGCCGTCACGAAGCCGACGAGCGTCGTCCAGAATCCCGCCCGGTCGAACCGCCGGGAAAGCTCCGGCCGGCCCAGCGTCTCGTAGGCGTAGAGCGAGAGCGTGGACTGGGTGAGCGACAGCAGGATCGTGACGATGCCCAGCAGATTCACGATGTCGGCCAGGGAAAACTCGTTGGTCTCCGGCACCAGGCTGCCGACGAAGTAGGAGTTGGCCACCACCGCGAACAGGCCGCCCACGCCCAGCCCGAAGCGGGGATCGACGTGCGTCGGCTTGATGAAGCAGGTGAGCAGCGCGACCGCCACCGAGATGAACAGGGCCTGGAACATCTTGGCGAACAGCCCCAGGCCGCCGCGGTCGATCACGACGGCGAACCGCGGCTGGGAGTAGGTGCGGCGCGGGTCGTCGTCGATGTCGGCGCGGCCGCGACGCGTCTTGTAGGTGTGGGGATTCTCCACGGTGTGAAACCGCACCACCCGGTAGTTCGAGAGGGTGGCGCGGTGGCTGACGGCGGTGTCGGCCAGATCGGGCACGAACAGGAGTTCCCGCCGGGTGTGGGCCGAGTTCTCGAACGACGCCAGGAGCAGGTGCTCGTCGACGGGAAAGGTGCTGATCCGGAAGGGTTTGGTGTAGGTGACGGAGATCCGGCGGAGCTCGTAGTGCTCGCCCCCCGCGTCGACGTGCGCCAGGAGCCGCGAGTCGGTGATCGTGCCGTCGACCGCGATCAGCCGCTCGAAGGGATTGAAGCCGTCGTCCCCGGCCTCGTCCCGCCACCGGCACCAGACGTCGATCACGGCCGACCACGCGCTGTCTTTGAGCGAGACGGTGCCGAGGCTCTCCAGGTAGAAGCCGATCTTCACGCGGCGGGCGGCGGCGGTGGACACGTCGTCGATCGGCTCGGCCCCGGGCTCGGGCCGGGCGGGAGCGAGCATGGTCTCGCGCACGAGCCGATCGTCGGAGCGACCCTGCCACTGCGCGCGGCCCAGCACGACCGCAGGCACGAGGAACACCGCCGCCAGGAGCGCCAACCAGCCCTTCATCCACGGCAGCAACCGCGGGGCCGGATCGCCGGGGGGCAGGACGGGCTCGCGACGGGTCGTCACGGTCGTGGCTCGCGGAGGTCGATGATCGGGACCGGAAAACGGTGAGGATAGGTCGTCCCGTGCCGTCCGGCCACCGCCGGTTGACCCACCCGGGACCGTGGGCTTACCTTCATCTCAGTCCCCTTTCCTTCGCTTTCCCGAGGCGCGTGCCATGCGGTTTCAGCTCCTGTCTGCTCTCCTGCTTGCGTCCTTGGCGATGCCGGTCACCGCGGCCGACTGGCCCACCTTCCGCGGTGCCGACCGGACCGCGGTGGCCCCCGACACCGACCTGCTCGAAGCCTGGCCGGCCGATGGCCCGCCCTTGCTGTGGGAGACCAAGGGGGCCGGCCGCGGCTACGCGAGCCCGGCGGTCGCGGGCGACAGGATCTTCACCCTCGGTGACGGCCTCTCCACGGCCGACGACGCCGACGAGTATCTCTCCTGCTTCGACCGCGCCACCGGCAAGCAGCTCTGGAAGGCCAAGACCGGCGGCCCCTGGACCAGCGGCCAGGAGTCGTGGCAGAGCTCCCGCAGCACGCCCACGGTCGACGGGGCGATGGTCTACGTGCTCACGCCGTTCGGCCAGCTCGTGGGCTGCCTCGTCAAGGACGGCCGCGAGGTGTTCCGGGTGGACCTCAAGGAGCAGTTCGGCGGCACGAAGGGGGATTCCTGGGGCTACAGCGAGAGCGTGACGATCGACGGCAACAAGCTCGTCTGCATCCCCGGCGGTCCGCAGGCGACCGTGGTCGCGCTCGACAAGAAGTCGGGCCGCCCGATCTGGGCCTGTCCGGTGCCGAACGATCCCGGCGCCGGCCACGCCTCGATCGTGAGCGCCGAAGTCGGCGGGCGGCGGGTGTATGTCACCACCACCGCCGGGGGCGCGATCGGCATCGATGCCCAGACCGGCAAGCTGCTCTGGACGTACCCGATCGACAAGACCACGGCGGTGATCCCGACGCCGATCGTCAAGGGTGATCTCGTCTTCTTTTCCGCCGGCTACAAGCGGGGCGGCGCCCTGCTGCGGCAGGTGCCCGGCCCGGGGGGCGCGGTCACGGTGGAGCAGGTCTACCCGCTGAACACCGAGCTGGCCAACAAGCACGGCGGGATCGTGCTGATCGGCGACCACCTCTACGGCGACTCCGACGACAAGGGGATCCCCTTCTGTGCGGAGCTCGAGACGGGCAAGATCGTGTGGAAGGAGCGCGGCAGCG
>Ga0214921_10004634_pt1 | contig 20074 bp, 18 predicted proteins | sample LL1505_MetaG_FD_177992 | JGI IMG/M metagenome (GOLD analysis project Ga0214921, IMG submission 177992) | Freshwater microbial communities from Lake Lanier, Atlanta, Georgia, United States - LL-1505 | ecosystem: Environmental > Aquatic > Freshwater > Lake | place: USA: Georgia | collected...
ATCCCGAAGGACGAGGAGGAGGCCGGTGGAGACGGCCACGACCACCACGGGATGGGCGGCGGCATGGGGGGTATGGGTGGCATGGGAGGAATGGGCGGCATGGGTGGCATGCCTGGCATGATGTGATCCCCCGCCCGCAGCCCGCTCCGACGATTGCGATTCACAGGTTTTTCAGTCCACTGTTTTCACCATTGGGAGATCTCTGATCATGGCATCGAAGAATCTGAAGATCCGTCCGCTCGACGACCGTGTGGTGGTTGAGCCCGTCGAGGCCGAGGAGCGGACCGCCGGCGGTATCGTCCTTCCCGAGACCGCGAAGGAGAAGCCGCAGCGCGGCCACGTGCTGGCGTTGGGCCCGGGCAAGCTGCTCGAGAACGGCCAGCGGTCGCCGCTGGCCGTCGCCGTGGGCGACGAGGTCATCTACGGCAAGTACTCGGGCAGCGACATCGAGGTCGACGGCCACGAGGTCAAGATCCTGCGCGAGAGCGACATCCTCGCGAAGGTCCTTTCCTGAACATCCCCCTGATCACCCCACCCCCAACGCTTCAATCGGAGATCGACCTGTGCCCAAGCAACTGATGTTCGACGACAGTGCCCGCGCCAAGCTGCTCAAGGGCGTCGAGAAGCTCGCCGGCGCCGTGGCCGTCACGATGGGCCCCACCGGCCGCAACGTCATCATCGACAAGTCGTTCGGCGGACCGACGGTGACCAAGGACGGCGTCACGGTCAGCAAGGAAGTGGATCTCGAAGACGCCTTCGAGAACATGGGGGCGAAGCTGGTCAACGAGGTGGCCTCGAAGACGTCGGACCTCGCCGGTGACGGCACGACCACCGCGACGGTGCTGGCCCGCGCGATCTTCCGTGAGGGGACCCGCAACGTGGCCGCCGGCAGCAATCCGACGGCCGTTCGCCGGGGCATCGACAAGGCGGTGGCGGCGGCGGTCGACCGGCTGGCCGAACTGGCCCGGAAGGTCGAGCGACCGGAGGAAATCGCCCAGGTCGGCGCCATCAGTGCCAACAACGACCGGGCGATCGGTGACCTGCTGGCCGAGGCGCTGCAGAAGGTGGGCAAGGACGGCGTGATCACGGTCGAGGAGGGCAAGACGACCGAGACGGAAGTCCGGTTCGTCGACGGGATGCAGTTCGACAAGGGCTTCGTCTCCCCCTACTTCATCAACAAGACCGCCGAGATGGAGTGCCAGCTCGACGACTGCCTGATCCTGATCCACGAGAAGAAGATCTCGAACCTCCGCGATCTGCTCCCCCTGCTCGAGAAGGTGGCCCAGTCGGGCAAGCCGCTCCTGATCATCGCGGAGGACGTCGAGGGCGACGCCCTGACGGCACTGGTCGTCAACAAGCTCCAGGGCGTCCTCAAGGTCTGTGCCTCGAAGGCGCCCGGCTTCGGCGACCGTCGCAAGGCGTTGCTTGGCGACATCGCGACCCTGACCGGCGGCACGCTGATCAGCGAGGATCTGGGCCTCAAGCTCGAGAGCCTCGACCTCTCCCACCTCGGGAAGGCCAAGCGCGTCTCGGTCGACAAGAACGAAACGACGATCGTGCAGGGGGCGGGCAAGCAGGACGCCGTGCAGGCCCGCGTGCACCAGATCCGGGCCCAGATCGAGAACACCGAGAGCGAGTACGACCGCGAGAAGCTCCAGGAGCGGCTGGCGAAGCTCACCGGCGGCGTGGCGATCGTCTCCGTCGGCGCGGGCACCGAAGCCGAGATGAAGCAGAAGAAGGCCCGCGTCGAAGACGCCCTCCATGCCACCCGTGCGGCGGTCGAGGAGGGCATCGTGGCCGGGGGCGGCGTGGCGTTGCTCCGCTGCCGCGAGGCGGTGGAAAAGGCCCGGTCGCAGGCCAAGGGCGACGAGAAGATCGGCGTCGACATCATCCTCCAGGCTCTGGAAGCGCCGATCCGGCAGATCGCCGAGAACGGCGGCATCGACGGGGCCGTGGTGGCCGACGAGGTGGCCGGCAAGGATCTCACGGTGGGCTTCGACGCCAACAAGGGCGAATACGTCGACATGTACAAGGCGGGGATCATCGACCCGGTCAAGGTCGTGCGGGTGGCCTTGACCAACGCGGCGAGCATCGCCGGGCTGCTGCTCACGACCGAGGCGCTCGTGACGAACCTCGACAAGGACGACGCGAAGAAGCGGAAGATCGAAGGCAGCGTCAGGTAGGCCCGCGGCGGAGCCGCCCGGGGCCGGTGAGGAGCCATGGTCGACCAGCGCGACTACTACGAAGTGCTCGGGGTCGCCAAGCGGGCCTCGGCGACGGAGATCACGGCCGCCTACCGGAAGCTCGCGATCCGGTTTCATCCCGACAAGAATCCGGGCGACACCGAGGCCGCGACGCGGTTCAAGGAGGCGGCCCGGGCCTTCGAGGTGCTCTCCGACGAGGACCTTCGCAGCCGCTACGACCGGTTCGGCCACGCCGGGGTCGAGGGGGGTCGGCGGCACGACTTCAACGACATCTCGGATGTCTTCGAAGCCTTCGGCGACCTGTTCGGTGGGGGCATCTTCGGCGGGCCGAGGCAGCGGCAGTCGCGGGCTCGCCAGGGCCGTGACGTGTTCTGCCAGGTGCGGCTGACGCTCCTGGAGGCGGCCCGCGGGGTCACCAAGACGATCGAGTTCGAGCGGCACGAAACCTGTGCTGAGTGCGACGGCAGCGGCGCCCGCAAGGGGACGCAACCGCAGCCCTGCGACTACTGCGGCGGCCGCGGACAGGTGGTCCAGTCGGCGGGGGTTTTTCGCCTGCAGACCACCTGCCCGGCGTGCCGCGGTGCCGGCGCGGTGATCCGCGACCGTTGCCCGGCCTGCGGGGGCGAGGGGATGACGCAGGAGCAGGCGTCCCGCAAGGTGACGATCCCGGCGGGTGTGGATCGGGACGTGCGGGTCAGGCTCGCCGGCGAGGGCGAACCGGGCGCGGCGGGCGGCCCGCCCGGCGACTGTTACTGCGTGATCGAGATCGAGGACCACCCCTTTCTCGTGCGGGAGGGCAAGGATCTCCACTGCGAGGTGCCGGTCAGCTTCACCCAGGCGGCGCTCGGAGCGACGGTCGACGTGCCCACGCTCGACGGGGCGAAGCCGCTCCAGATCGCCCGTGGCACCCAGCCGGGTGACGTGATCCGCGTCCGCGGGCTTGGCATGCCGGAAGTCCGGGGCCGCGGGATCGGCGACCTGCACGTTCACGTCACCGTCGAGGTCCCCAAGAGCCTTTCCCCGCGGGCCGAGCAGTTGCTGCGGGACTTGGCCGCGGAGGAGCACGCCAACGTCAGCCAGAAACGAACGAGCTTCTTCCGCCGGCTTGCCGAGTACTTCCAGGGCAGGGAAACTGCCGGTGACGCTGAATCCCGCGTCGATCAGGAGCCTCCGAAATGACCGCGCACGATCCAGACGACGAGTCCAGCGAGACCGCCGAGCCGGTCCCCTCGGCCGCGTCGCCCGACGCGTTTTCCCCGAGCGCGGCCGAACTTCAGGACCGGCTGCTCCGGCTCCAGGCCGAGTTGGAAAACTTCCGCAAGCGCGCCCGCCGGGAGTATGACGATGCGCAGCGGTACCGCGAGATCGACCTGCTCCGCGACCTGCTGCCGGTGCTCGACACCGTGCAACGGGCGATCGAAGCGGCGGACAAGACCGACGACGTCGACAGTCTCCGGGCCGGGTTTCGGATGACCGCCCAGCAGATCGAGAAGCTACTGGCCGCCCACGGCTGCGCCACGATTCCCACCGACGACCAGCCCTTCGACCCCACCGTGCACGACGCCATCCAACAGCTGGCCGTGCCCGGCAAAGCCGCGGGGACGGTGGTCGGGACGGTGAGCCGCGGCTTCACGCTTCATGACCGGGTGGTGCGCCCGGCCCAGGTGATCGTCGCCAAGGAGTGATCGATGCCGACCTATGACTATGTCTGCGATGGTTGCGGCCACGCTTTCGAGCTCTTCCAGTCGATGACCGACGAGGTCAAGAAGACCTGCCCGGAGTGCAGGAAGAAGAAGCTGCGGCGGCTGATCGGCACCGGCGGCGCGATCGTCTTCAAGGGGTCGGGCTTCTACAAGACCGACTACCGGAGCGAGTCGTACAAGAAGGGTGCCGCGGCCGATTCTGGGGGCGGGAAGTCCGACGCCGGGAAGAAGTCGGACTCGGGCGGGACGCCCGCCAAGGGATCGGGCGAGGGCTGAACCGATGCCCCGCTGCCCGGTCTGCGATGCCCCCGTGAGCCTCGAGACGACCCCGACGGTGCCGTTTTGCAGCGACCGCTGCCGGCTGATCGACCTGGGCCGCTGGCTCGACGAGAGCTACTCGCTGCCGGAGCCGCCCCGGACCGACGAGGACGAGGGGCCCGACGACGCGCCGCCGGGCGACGACGCCTGACGGTCCGGCGGCCACGGCGTATACTCCCCGCCCGGCGGGCACTCGGCCCCCAGCCCTCGCAGGTGACCCATGAGCAGCGCCCCTGCCCCGTCGGGCGGCATCGTCCACGAGATTCGCTGGAGCGACGCGCTCCCCTGGTGGATCGTCTTCCGTGCGGCCGGCGCGGCGTTTTCGCCGACGGTGATTCTGTTGGCGGCGCTCGGGGTCGCGGCCGTGTGGGCCGGCTGGTCGGCGGCCGATCGGGCCGGGCTCGTGGTGCCCGCCGGGCTGGACCCCGGGGATGGCGGTCTGGCCCTGCCGTCTCCGGGCGGCGGGCCCGTGGTCGCCGATCCGCTCGCTCCCAGCGGGGCGACGCTCCGCTGGATCAGCGGCATCACGGGCTGGCTGCCCGCGACCATCACCGAGGCGGCCCGCCTGGTGGCCCTTCCCTTCCGACCCACGACCGAACCGGCCGTCGCCGGCGCCGCCCTGGCCCGCGTGGCGTGGTTTGTCCTCGTCTGGGCCATCTTCGGCACGGCGATCTCCCGATGCGTGGCGCTCAAACTCGCTGGTGAGGAGCCGATCGGTCCGCTCGGGGCGGTCGCGTATGGGTCGCGGAAGTGGCCTCCCGCCTTCAACTCGGTGTTGTTCGTGCTGGTCGGGATCGCCGCCCTGAGCGTGCCGGGGGCGCTGCTCGGCCTGGCGATGCGCACCGAATGGGGCCTGTCGCTGGCAGGGGCCGTCTGGCCCCTCGTCCTGCTCGGTGCGGTGCTGCTCGCGGTTCTGGCCGTCGGCCTCGTCGCGGCCTGGCCGCTGATGGTGGCCGCGATCGGCGTCGAGCGGGGCGACAGTTTTCAGGCCATCTCGACCGCGTTTTCCTACCTCTACCAGCGGCCGCTGCACTACGCTTTTTCCCTGCTCGTGGGCCTGCTCGTGGCATTCCCGACGCTCGCGGCCGCCGGCCTGTTCGCCGACGCCACCGGAACGCTGGCGATGTGGGCGGCGAGTTTCGGCATGGGCCACGACCGCACCGCGGCGGTCGTCGACGGTCTGGCGTCGGCCGGCCCCCTGGCCGACACCTGGGGCCTCGGGGCGCTGCGGTTCTGGACCAGGGGCGTCACGAACCTGCTGGCCTCGTTCGGCTGGGGCTACTTCTGGGCGATCGCCACGGCCGCCTACCTCGTGCTCCGCCAGGATGTGGACGGCACGCCGCTCGACGAGGTGGTGATCGACGAACCGGGCAGCGACGCATCGTGACCCTCCGCCGGCGACCGCGTCGTCACGACCGCCGTGCGGCTAGCCGGCGGGAATGTCGGTGCCCGACGCATCCGCCGGCCGCCACCGCTTGAGCAGGCCGGCGAAGCCACCGAGCAGCTCGCCCCGGCTGACCACGTCGTCGGCGCCGGCGGCGCGGGCCAGGGCCAGCCGCTCGCGGGCGACGTGCGGCCCGAAGGCCACGATCGTCGGCAGACTCCCGCCCGCTGCATGGCCTGCCGAGTCGACGAGGAGCCGGGCCCGCGTCACCACGACCGCCGGGTCCTCCGCCAGCGACTGGAGGTCGAGGAGCACCACGTCGTGCGGGCCGCCGTGCGGCGCGTCGGCGAGGCTGCGGAGCGTCTCGAGCGTGGCCCCCACCTCGCGGCACAGGCCCGCGACCCGGCTGGTGGCCATCAGGTCGGGCGAGACGAGGAGAATCTTCAGCGCATCGGCCATCAGGCAGGGCTTCCAGGGGGACCGGCGAAGGATACCGCCTCCGCGGGCCCCCGCCCACGCCGGCTCAGACCGCCTCCGGTCCGCGGACCTCGCGATACAGCTGCACCGCAGCGCCGATCGGCAGGGCGTGCAGCCGCCCGGTCGCCGAATCCCCGCCGGCCTCGAGGGCGGCGGTGATCGCCCGCACCGTCGGCTCGAGGAAGTCGTCGTTGACGGCGATTTCGAGGATCGCCTGCTGGAGCAGGCCGCCACCGGCGGCCTGCCAGCCCTGCGCGTCACAGACCGTCATCCGCGTGACGCTGACGGCCGCGAGCGCCTGCCGCACGCTCTCCACCTGCGACGGCTTCAGCGTGGCCACGACCAGGCGCATGACAGGGCTCCGCCACCGGCATCCGCCGGTGTCAGGGACGCGGCAACAGCAAATCGGCGTCGAGCACCGTCTCGATTCGGGACCGCAGCTCGGCGAGGTGAGCCCGCGACGGAGCGTCGAGTTTGACGTCCTGTTTGGCCAGCAGCGCGGCGATCCCGGCGTCGAGCGATCGCAACTGGTCGGCCGCGAGCGCCTGAGCATCCGGATTGGCCGCGCCGCCCGAGATGCCCAGCGACGACAGGTCGAGCGAGCCGGAGCCGCCTCCCATGGCCAGCCCCGCGAGCCGCGACACATAGGCCCGCTGCAGGCCGCGCCGCAGGCTCGAGATGGCGGGCTTCCGCGGGGTGTAGTCGCCGGCGCCGGTCTCCGTCACCTCGCGCATCACCGCCTTGCCGAGCCGGTCGAAGAGTTCGGCGGTGGTGAACGCATCTTGGTCGGCCGGCACCTTCAACTCGTTGTCGCGGATCCGGGCCAGCACGAGCGGGTCAAACAGCCGACTGAGCACCCGGTCCTGCCACATCAGGATCACCTCGTGGACGGGATAGTCCTCCCGATTGATCTCGTTCGTGCCCCAATGCATCCAGCGGCTGGCCGCCAGCTGGTTGTAGAGGTCGGGCGGAAAGGAGAACGGCTTGTCGCCGAACATCTCCGCCGCCAGCAGGTCGAGCGCCTCCCGCTGCTTGGCCGGATTCACGACGACGAACGGCGGGCGGGCGTTGGCGTCGCCCTTGTGGCTGCGGGACCCGGTCAGGCCACCCACCAACCGGGCGGCGTTGTACATGGCGCCGCCATGCGTGGCGAGCAGCACCCCGAAGGCCTGCCGCACCCGCTCGTAGCGGCCGCCCGAGCCATCCTCCTCGCGGGCGGTCATCCGCTCGACGAGGCCCGGCATCAGCTGGGCCACGAGCTCGGCCCGAGCCCGGGCGAACTCGATCGGATCGCTGCCCAGGTCGAATCGGTTGGAGAGCGGGTCCGGGTCGCCCCACTCCGTGTCCTCGTCGGTCGCGTAGGCGAGTTCGGGCTCGCCGCTGCGGCGGGCGATCTTCTCGAGCTCCTTCCGCTCCCCCTCGGGGCTGCCGCCCGGCAGCGGCTTGTAGCCGTATTCGATCGCCCACAGGTCGTAGGGGCCGAGCTTGGCCGCGTAGTAGTCGCCCTGTGGCTTGCCCTTGGGCATGATGTTGACGGGGATGTAGTCCATCACGCTCGTGCTGCCGCCCGCCTGGCGGGTCTTGCCCACGTCGTTGAGGTCGCCGAGCGACCGGAAGGCGCTGCCCTTGAAGTTGTGCCGCAGGCCGAGGGTGTGACCGACCTCGTGCATCGCCACCAGCGTCAGCCCCTGCATCACGAGCTTTTCCTTCTGCTCCTCGGAGAGCCCGCCGGGCGCGTTGGCCGCCAGCGCGGTCGCGGCCAGGGCGGTCTCACGGGCATGGCCGTCGAACAGCGTGCAGCCGGGGCAGCAGCCCGGGCCGCCGTGGCCCGCCAGCGCCGCCGGGAATCCGGGGCCGCCCCCGGTCAGGGCCGCGATCGATTGGGGCGTGAAGGTCTCGTACTCCCGCCGCCAGAACTGGAGGAAGTCGGCGTCGAAGATGATGTCGGCGTCGAGGATCTGGCCGGTCCGCGGATTGACCCGCGACGGCCCCATCGCGAAGCCCTGCCCTGCCGTGATCCAGCGGAACGTGTTGTAGTTGATGTCTTCCGGATCCCAGTCGGTGACCTCCGGCTGCTGCCGCACCTCGATGGCCCCCGCGAAGCCCGCCTTCTCGAAGGCCTCGTTCCAGGCCTCGATCCCGGTCCGGATCGCCGGCCGGTAGCGGAAGGGCACCGTCTTCTCGATCCAGAACACGATCGGCTTCTTCGGCGGCGACACGGAGGCCTTGGGATCGGCCTTCTCGAGCTGCCAACGGTTGACGTAGCGGACGAACCGGTCCTCGTCGACCTGCTGGGAGAAGTCCTTGAGCGCCGTCACGAAGTAGCCCACTCGGTCGTCGGCGAGCCTCGGGGTGTAGGAGTTCTGCGGCAGCAGGCTGATCGAGTAGCGGATGTTGATCGTCACACCCCGGCTGTCCGGCACGGTGTCGATCGTGGTCGCGCCGCTCGAGCCGTAGGTGGCAGCGACCTCGAGCTCGACGTTGTCGGGAAACACCTTGACGCGGCCCCAGGTGGAGCGGTCGCGGGCGAAGGAAAAGCCGGGCAGCATCGCGCCGATCCGCGGCAGGTCGGTGAGGAACACCGCCGAGAGATCGATCAGGTGGCCGCCGCCGGGGCCGCGGCCCTTGATCGGCAGGCTGAACAGGATGCTGTCGGTGTAGGCGAGGTCGACCGCCTTCTCCTCGGGGCTCCCCTTGGCGGCGAAGAACCGGACGTTGCGCCGCACCACCTGGATCGTCTCGTCCACCTTGCGGAACTGCCACACCCAGTCGTCGCCGAAGCCGAGGCTCATGCCCCCGAGCAGCGACCGCTCCCCGATCCCTCGGGAGATGCTCGTGAGCACGAAAAACTCCTTGCCGAGCATGGCGTCCGGGAGCTCGGCATGGAGCTTGTCATCCTTGCGGTAGAGGGTGATCAGCCCCGGCAGCCGAGCGGCGTCCTTGAGCAATGCGGCCGTCGCCGCCTGCCCGGCGTCCGCGGGGGCGGCCGCGGCGGGCTTCTCATCGGCACTGGCCGCCCCACCCCCGACCCACAGTCCTCCGAGCAGCGTCGCGACGACGAGGCGAGTGAATCGACGCGCCGCCGGTCGCTGGACACCGCGGGGCTGGCGAAACGAGGCAAGCCGGGATGGCATGGAGACTCCTGAGGATCCACCGTCGCGGGAAGCCCCTCGGTCGAGACGGAAACGACCATGGGTGCTGGGCGGTCGAAGGCTGCCTGCCCTATGCTTTTTGCAAGGTAGCATCGTTCTTCGACGCCGACCAATTTTCAGATCGCCTCATGCCGGACATGCAGGTTTTTCCGTCCCGCCCGGTGCCGCCGGCTGCCGCAGCGACCGTGGTCCGCCGCTGGTTTCCGCACGACCGGCCGGCCCTGACGCCCATGACGGGCGGCGGGTTCAGCGGCTCCCCGCTCTTCCAGGTGGAGGCCGGCGGCAGGCACGTCCTGAAGGCGTTTCCGCCCGGCACCTCGGCGGCCCGGGTGCGGTTCGTGCACGCGGCGGTGCTCCACCTCAGAGCCCATGGTGTGTGCCAGGTTCCGGCCGTGCGGCTCGCGGCGGACGGCGAGAGCTTCGTTGAAGATCACCACGGCACCTGCTGGGAACTGCAGGACTTCATCGTCGGGGAGTCGACCGCCACGCCGACGCTCGGGCAGGTCGCGGCCGCCATGGAGGTGGTGGCGCGGATTCACCTCGCCGCGGCGTCGCTCGTGGAGAATCCACCCGACCTGGGCCCGTCACCAGGTCTCGCCCGCCGGATCGACCAGGCCCGGGGCATGCTGGCCCGCCCTTGGGCGGTCATCGGAACGGTTTCCGCCGCCTCCCCGCCGCTGGCGCCGCTGATCCGGCCGCTCCTCGACCGGGCGGCGACGATCCTCGCCGCGGGCGACGCCGCCGCGGTCGTGGCGGAAGTCGCGACCCTCGCACCGGGGCCGGTGGCCCGACAGACGGTGCTCCGCGACTTGTGGGCGCCTCACGTCCTCTACGAGGGAGCCGGCAGCGACCGGGTCGTTGGCATCGTCGATTGTCATGCCATGGGTCTCGATACGCCCGCGACCGATCTGGCGAGGCTCCTGGGAAGCTGGGCCGTCGAATCCGGGTTCGAGGACTCGGCCGGCTGGGATGCGGCCATCGCCGCCTATGCGCGGCTGCGGCCGCTCCGCGACGCGGAGCGACGCGCGGTGCCGTTTCTGGCGGCGTCGGGCGTCGTGTTCGGGCTGGACAACTGGTTTCGCTGGATCTTCGAGGACAGGCGGTCGTTTTCCGACCCGCTCGCCGTGGCGGCCCGCGTGCAATGCCTCACCAACGCCTTGCCGGCGGCCCTCGCGATGCTCGGGAACACGCTGCCCCGGGCCTGAGTTTGACCGCTGAAAAATGCAGTTCGTAGACTGCAGGTGACGAAGAGAGACCCCAGGGACGGGGATTCGCGGGTCGCAGCCCGGGGCGATCGCGGGCCACCCCCGAAAATGGAGCGCCATGAAACGCATCGGCTTGGCGGTGGTGACGGCGGTGCTGACCGCCCGGCTGTTCGCGGGATCCGTCTGCCCGGCGCAGGATCCCGCCGGGCCGCTGGTGGGCGGCGATTTCGATCCGCTCGCGGGGGTCGCCGATGAGCTGGGCCCGCCGGTCACGATCGCGGCCGCCATCGAATCCGGTGCCGACGGGAAGCCCGATCTGATCACCGTGACCGCGAAGCTCGAGGAGGGCTGGCATCTCTACGCCGTGACCCAGAAGGCGGGAGGGCCGCTGGCGACGAAGATCACCGTGGCGGCCGACTCGCCGCGGCAGGCGGCCGGCCCGTTCGTGCCGGCCGAGCCGCCCAAGGTCCGCACCGTCGAAGACGTGCCGGCCTGGAAGGGGCTCCCGATCGAGGAGCACGCCGGCGTCGTCACCTGGCGGGCGCCGCTCGCCCCCGGCAGCGGTGAGGTGCGTGGCGCGGTGCGGCTGCAGCTGTGCCAAGACACGTCCTGCCTGCCGCCCCGCACGATCGCGTTCGTGGCGAAATCCGGTCCGCCGGGCGGCGGTCCCGCCGGGCCCGGAAAGACGGCCGCCGGACAGGGCGACGCGGCAGCGGCGGCGACGTTCAGCCCGGAGCGGACGCATGTTCGCCTCGAGGCTTCGTTCGGCTCCGCCCGTCAGGAGGCGGGCCGGAAGGTCTGGCCGCTCGTCGTGCGGCTCGTGCCCGAGGCAGGCTGGCACCTCTATCGGCCGGCCTCCATCGCCGCGACCGATGTCGGCCAGGGCAAGCCGACGATCGTGGCCGTGGAGACGGGCAGGGATCGCGTGGTGGCCGTGCGCGCCACGGAGGCCGAGGCGGCGGCCGCGGAGGAGCTCGCCGCGGCCGGCGCGGTCGAGGGGCCCGTGCAGCTCGAGATTCTCGTGGCCGACGATCCCGCGGCCGAGGAGCCGATCGGGCTCGTGCTCGGATTGCAGACGTGCAGCGACACCACCTGCGACCCGCCGACGGGTGTCCGGTTGGCCGTCGACCCACCCGCCGCCGACGGTGAGCCGCTGATCGACTTCGAGCCGGCCAAGTATGGCGAGGCCGCCGCATCGCCCGCGCTGCTGGCCGACGTCGCCGACCCGCTCCCGTCGGAAGCACCGCAGCCGGCCGCCGACCCCCCGGTCGTCGGTCCGCCGAACACCTCGCCGGCGAGTTCGCTCTCGCTGCCGCTGGCGCTCCTGATGGGCCTGGCGGGCGGCCTGATCCTGAACCTGATGCCCTGCGTCCTGCCGGTGCTCGGGCTCAAGCTGATGTCGTTCGCCCAGCAGTCCGGGCGGGCCCGGCAGGAGGTGTTTCAGATGAACCTCTGGTACTGCGCGGGTCTGTTCGCCGTGTTCTTCGGGCTGGCGACCGCGAGCGTGGCGGCCAACATCGGCCTCGGGAGCGTGAACCTCGCCTGGGGCGAGCAGTTCACGTGGGTTCCGTTCAAGGTCGGCATGATCGCGGTCGTGTTCGCCTTCGCACTCTCCTTCCTCGGCGTCTGGGAACTGCCGATTCCCGGCTTCATCGGCGAGAAGGCCGGGCACGTGCAGTCCCAGGAAGGACCGCTCGGGGCGTTCCTGAAGGGTGTTCTCTCCACGGTGCTGGCCACGCCGTGCAGCGGCCCGTTCCTCGGTCCCGTGTTCGGCTTCACGCTCGGCCAACCCACCGCCGTCACCTACGCCGTGTTCGGTTCGATCGCCCTGGGGATGTCGCTGCCGTACATTCTCGTCGGCCTGTTCCCCGGCTTGGTCAAGTTCCTGCCCAAGCCGGGCAACTGGATGGTGACGTTCAAAGAGGTGCTCGGCTTCGTGATGCTGGGCACCGTCGCCTTCCTGTTCTTCCAGCTGCAGAAGCAGCCCGCGAACTTTGTGCCCACCTTCGTGATGCTGATCGGCATCTGGATGGGTTGCTGGTGGGTGGGCCGCGCCCAGGAGCGGACCGGGGTGGCGGGGTTCGGCCAATGGGTCCAGGCCGCCGCGATCGCCGGCGGCATCGGCCTGGCGGCCCTGCTCTGGCTGGGGCCGGCGGACTCCCCGCTTCGCAGCTCGCTGATCGCCTCGCTGAGGCCGGCCCGCCAGTTGCTGCAGAAGGCCGGACCGCTCGCCCGACTGAACAACTATCTCCCGAGCGAGTCGCCGATCGAATGGGAGTCATTCGCGCCGGCCCGGCTCCAGGAACTCCGCGCGAGCGGGATCACCGTGATGCTGGATTTCTCCGCCGATTGGTGCCTGACCTGCAAGCTCAACCTGCAGGGAGCGATCGAGACGGAGAGCGTGCACGATCTCGTTCGCAAGAACCGCGTGGTGCCGGTGCTGGCCGACTGGACCGACGGGTCGGAGGAGATTCGGGCCGCCTTGGAGGGTCTCGGCAGCCGGTCCATCCCGCTGCTGGCGATCTACCCGGCGGCGAAACCGGGCGAACAGCCCCCGGAGCCGATCATCCTCCGTGACCTGCTCAGCGAGGGCCAGGTGCTCGCCGCGCTCGAGCAGGCCGGGCCGTCGTGCTGCCCGCCGCCGGAGATCCGGGCCGCGGCCGCCCCGGAGGCGGCCGGACGCTAGGTCCGTGTCAGCCGACCACGACCCGCTCGTCGGCGGGCGCGGCGGCCCGCACCGTGCCGATCGTCCAGGCGTCGTGTCCGAGCTCCGCGAGCTGTTGGCGGATGCTGTCGGCGAAATGGGGCGAGACGACGAGCACCATTCCGATGCCCATGTTGAACACGCGGTCCATCTCGTCGGCCGCGATGCCCCCCAGCCCCTGGATCCAGGGGAACACCGGCGGGATCGCCCACGAGCCCCGGTCGAACACCACCTGCACCTGATCGGGCACGATCCGGGCGAGGTTTTCCGCGAGGCCGCCCCCCGTGATGTGGGCGATGCCGTGCACGACCTGCTTGACCCGATAGTGACCGAGCACGGCCTTGACCGCCCGGGCATAGAGCGTCGTCGGCGTGAGCAGCGCTTCGCCGACCGTGGGGCCGCCGAGCTCCACCGGGCGATCGTCGACCGCCAGGCCGCCGATCTCGAAGACCGCCTTGCGGACGAGGCTGAAGCCGTTGGAGTGGACTCCGCTCGAGGCGATGCCGAGCGCGACGTCGCCCGGCTCGATCGCCGAGCCGTCGATGAGCCGCTTTCGTTCCACCACGCCCACGCAGAAGCCGGCCAGGTCGTACTCGCCGGGGTGGTACATGTCGGGGAGAATGGCCGTCTCGCCTCCGACGAGCGCGCAGTCGCTCTGCACGCAGGCGTCGGCGATACCCTTCACGATCCGTTCCAGCAGGGGTGGGTCGTCCTTGGCCATCGCCACGTAGTCGAGGAAAAAGAGCGGCTCGGCGCCGGTGCAGAGCAGGTCGTTGACGCTCATGGCCACCAGGTCGATGCCCACCGTGTCGTGGACCCCGGCCAGCACCGCGAGCTTGAGCTTGGTGCCCACGCCGTCGGTGCAGGAGACGAGCAGCGGGTCTTCGTAGCCGCGCCGGAAGAGCCCCGGCAGGTCGAGCTGGAAGAGGGCGGCGAACGAGCCTTCGCGGCCGATCACCCGCGGGCACTGCGTCCGCCGGAGGTGTGCGGGCAGCCGGGCCATGGCGTCGCGATAGGCGACCAGGTCGACGCCGGCGCTGGAATACGTGGCTCCGCTCACGCCGCCAATATCGCCGCTCCCGTCCCGCCCGCAAGGCATGGCCGCCGGGCGGCGGCGTGCCGCAGGCTCCGCCCCGGGGACAAGGAACCGCGCTGCCGTCGGCCCGCCCGGCTCCCGCGCCGGGGCGGGCCGGCAGCCGCCACCTCGCCCTGACACCGCCGTCGGCACGCGAAGGGCGGTGGTATCATTCCGCCATGCCGCCCCGGAAAAAAGTCGCCGCGAAGCGGGCCCACGCCAGGAAGCCGCTGCCGCCGCTCCAGTTCGGTCACACGCTGCCCTACGGCGCCGTGCTTCATGACAAGGGCGTGCAGTTCGTCGTCTACAGCCGCTCGGCCACGGCGATGCGGGTGCTGCTCTACGACCGTCCCGACGACCCGGAGCCGGCCGAGGTGATCGCCCTCGACCCGACGAAGGACCGCTGGGGCGACATCTGGAGCATCCTGGTGCCGGGGGTCGGCCCGGGGCAGCTCTATCACTTCCAGGCCGACGGGCCCTTCGACCCGGAGCGGGGCCAGCGGTTCGACGGCCAGGCCCGGCTCATCGATCCCTACGCCCGGGCCCTGGCCGGCGAGTTCACGATCGGCGCCGACGGGCTGCTACGGCCGCCGAAGTGCGTGGTGGTCGACGACTCCTTCGACTGGCAGGGAGACCGCCACCTCCGCCGCGGCCTCGCCGACAGCGTCATCTACGAGATGCACCTCCGGGGCTTCACGGCCGATCCGTCGAGCGGCGTCGCCCGCCCCGGCACCTACGCCGGCGTGATCGAGAAGATCCCCTATCTCCAGTCGCTGGGCGTGACGGCGGTGGAGCTGATGCCGATCCACGAGTTTCCGGCGGCCATGCCCGCGGTCGACGGCACGCCGCGCCGCAACTACTGGGGCTACGATCCGCTCGCCTTCTTCGCTCCCCACCGGGGCTACGCCTCCGGCACCGAGCCCGGCTGCCAGGTCCGGGAGTTCAAGGAGCTGGTCCGGGCCCTGCACGCGGCGGGCATCGAGGTGATCCTCGACGTGGTCTTCAATCACACGGCCGAAGGCAACCAGCTCGGCCCCACGCTCTCGTTCAAGGGGCTGGAGAACCGCGTCTACTACATGCTCGGCGACGGCGGCTCGAGCTACAAGAACTACACCGGCTGCGGCAACACGATCAACGGCAACCACCCGATCGTCCGCGAGCTGATCTTCCTCTGCCTGCGGCACTGGGTGCACAACTACCACGTCGACGGCTTCCGCTTCGACCTGGCGAGCATCCTTTCGCGCGACCGCAACGGCGAGATCCTGCCCAACCCGCCGATCATCGAGGTGATCACGGAGGATCCGATGCTCGCCGACACGAAGATCATCGCCGAGGCCTGGGACGCCGCCGGCGCCTACCAGGTCGGCTCGTTCGCCTCGCTCCGCTGGGCCGAGTGGAACGGCCGCTACCGCGACGACGTGCGGCGGTTCTGGCGGGGCGATTTCGCCCAGACCGGCCACCTGGCGACCCGCCTGGCCGGCTCGAGCGACCTCTACGGCGACGACGGCCGGCAGCCCTACCACAGCATCAACTTCGTCACCTCGCACGACGGCTTCACGCTCGCCGATCTGGTCAGTTACCGGGACAAGCACAACGAGGCCAACGGCGAGGGCAACCGCGACGGCGACAACAACAACTTCTCCGACAACTACGGCGTCGAGGGCCCGACCCAGCGGGCCGACGTGGAGGCGATGCGGTCGCGGCAGATCCGGAACATGCTCGCCACGCTGCTGCTCAGCCAGGGAGTGCCGATGATGCTGGCCGGCGACGAGTGCCGCCGAACGCAGCAGGGCAACAACAACGCCTGGTGTCAGGACAACGCCGTCTCCTGGTTCGACTGGCGGCTCGTGCAGGAACACACCGACCTGTTCCGGTTCGTGGCGGGCCTGATCCGATTTCGCCTGGGCAATCCCACCCTGCGGCGGAGGACGTTCCTGGCGGGGGGCGTGAGCGCCGACGGCACGCTGCCCGACGTCGAGTGGTTCTCTCCCGAGGGAGCCCACATCGACTGGTATGCAGCCGATGCCAGCCTCACCTGCTCCTTCGGCCCGCCCACGGCCGAGGAACTCGCCCGCGAACCGGAGCCGGCGGTCGGTGGCACCGAGGGTGTCCCCCGGCACGTGCTCGTCTTCGCCCACGCCGGCTCGCTGCCCCGCACCTTCCAGTTTCCCGACTCGGCGCCGCTGCGGTCCCTGACCTGGCGGACGTTCATTCAGACGGCCGCTCCGCCGCCGGCCGACGTGTGGCCCGATGGAAACGGCCCGGTCGTCGACGTGACGGCCCCGCTGCTGCTGCCGGAGCGGTCGCTGGTGTGTCTGGTCGCCGACGCCGTCCGGACGTCGGCCCCGCGACCGCGGATTGCCGCCCGGCGGGGCTGAGCGATAGGCTGTTCTTGCCGCTCGGCCCCTCTCACCGGCCCCGATCACCCCGCCCCGGAGCACCTCCCATGTCGCGTCGTCAGCAACCTTTTCCCAGCTGCCTGCCGGCCGCCCTCGCGCTGGTCATGGTCGCTTGGACGGCCACCGGCTGCGCTCCCGCCGCCAAGCCGAAGGAGCAGGCGAAGGCAGCCGCCGCCGACCACGATCATGACCACGATCACGGCGATCATGCCCACCCCGAGACGCTCGCCGCGGGCGTCGCCGCACTCGAGGCCAGCGCCAAGGACATCGCGAGCAAGCTCGCCGCCGGCTCGCAGGATGCCGCCGACGACGCGCTCCACGCCGCCGGCCACCTGCTCGAGGACCTGCAGGGTCTGCTCGCCAAGGAAAAGGACCTCTCGGCCGAGGCGAAGGAGGCGGGTAAAAAGTCACTCGACGAGTTGTTCGAATGCTTCGACAAGCTCGACACGGCCATGCACGCCGGGGCCGACGAGGCCAAGACGACCCTCGCCGACGTCCACGCGTCGGTGAAGGAGCGGATCGAGACGGCCGTGAAGTCGCTCAAGGACACGTTCAGCGAGGAGGCGAAGTGATGCAGCGGAACCCCAGGTTCGGAGCTGGGTGGATCGTGATCGCGGCGACCGTCGCGACCGGGGCGGTCTGGACGACGGCGCGGGCCGAGATCGATCCGGTCGCCGTCCGGCAGTCGCTCGTGCTCCCGGCGGAGCCTGCCGGGGCCGTCTCGCTGGCCGACGCCCGCGGCACGCTCGGCCTCCAGCCCAAGCCCGTGGTGGTGGCGGGGCGGATCGGCGGCAAGGGGATGGAGCCGTTCCTCGACGGCAAGGCTTCGTTCTCGCTCCTCGAGATCCCGGCCGACGACCATGCCGAGAAGCCCGGACACAACGCCGACGACTGCCCGTTCTGCAAGAAGCGGCAGGCCAACGCCACGATGGCGGCGGTCCAGTTTCTCGGTGCCGACGGCAAGCCGATCCCCGTTGACGCCCGGAAGCTGTTCGGCGTCGAGAAGGGAGCCGACGTGGTGATCCGCGGCACGGGCGTGTTCGACGCCAAGCTCGGCGTGCCGATCATCCAGGTCACCGCCGACGGGATCTTCGTCCGGCCGCGGGCGAAGTGAGGGCCAGGCGGTGCGCGCGGCGTTCAAGGAGTGGGCGGCGGTCTGTCGGGCCCTCGCCGGCGGCCGCCAGGACGTGATCCTGCGGAAGGGTGGGATCGTGGAGCCCGGCGGAGCGTTCCGCGTCGAGAGCCGCGAGTTCCTCCTCCTGCCGACCTTTCTCCACCAGTCGGCGGAGCAACTGATCCCTGTGGCCCGCGACCTGCTCGTCGGGATCGACGCCGACCGGCCGCCGCCGGGCCGGATCGTCCTGACCCACCTGGCGCGGGTCCGCGACGCGGTCCGCATCACCGATCCGGCCGCCCTCGCGGCGTATCGCGGCCGCCACGTCTGGACCGACGCGGTGGTGGCCGAGCGGTTCCACCGCTGGAAGGACGAACTCCACGTGCTGGAGGTGGCCGTGAGGCCGCTGCCCGAGCCGGTGAGCGTGCCCTGGCACGACGACTACGGCGGCTGCAAATCGTGGCTGACGCTCCACGACGACGTGGCCGTCTGACGCCTGCTGCGGCTACCGCACCACGCGGGCCCCGCCCCCCTTGATCTGCTTCTCCACCTCGGCCCGGGTGGCCATCGAGGTGTCGCCCGGCGTGGTCGAGGCCAGCGCGCCGTGGGCGGCGCCGTAGTCCACCGCCTGCTGGGCGTCGTTGAACTCGAGGAATCCGAAGGCCAGGCCGCTCGCGAAACTGTCGCCGCCGCCGACCCGGTCGAGGATCTCGAGCTCCGGATACTTCCGGCTGTCGTAGAACGTGCCGTCGTGCCAGCAGATGGCGGACCAGTCGTTCTTGGTTGCCGTGATCACGCGGCGGAGCGTGGTGGCCGCCACCTTGAAGTTGGGGAACTCGCGAACCGCCCGCTCGATCATCGCCTTGAAGGCCCCGGTCTCGATCTCGGCGAGCGAGTGGTCGACGCCCTCCACCTCGAAGCCCAGCGAGGCGGTGAAGTCCTCCTCGTTGCCGATCATCACGTCGACGTGGCGGGCGATCTCGCGGTTCACCGCGCGGGCCCGGGGCTGGCCGCCAATGCTCTTCCAGAGGCTGGGGCGGTAGTTGAGGTCATAGGACACGATCGTGCCGTGCCGCTTGGCCGCCTGCACCGCCTCGATGGTCAGGGCGGCCGTCGTCTCCGACAGGGCCGCGAAGATCCCGCCCGTGTGAAACCAACGCACCCCCACCCGGCCGAAGAGGTGCTCCCAGTCCACGTCGCCCGGCTTCAGCTGGCTGGCGGCGGTGTTGCCCCGGTCGGGCACGCCCACCGCGCCGCGGATCCCGAAGCCCCGCTCGGTGAAGTTCAGGCCGTTGCGGACGGTCCGCCCGATGCCGTCGTCGGGCCGCCACTGGATGTAGTCGGTGGCGACACCTCCCTGCATGATGAAGTCTTCGATCAGGTGGCCCACCTCGTTGTCGACGAAGGCCGTGACCACCGCCGTTGTGAGCCCGAAGCACTTCCGCAGCCCCCGGGCGACGTTGTACTCGCCGCCCCCCTCCCAGACCTGGAACTGGCGGGCCGTGCGGATCCGCCCCTCGCCGGGGTCGAGCCGGAGCATGATCTCGCCGAGCGAGACCTGGTCGAACTGGCAGGAGTTCCGGGGTTTGATCGGCAGCGGCATGGGACTCACGCGGTCGGCAGGGTGGCGATGTCGAAGGGTGGGAGGCCCGCTTCACGGGCGATCGCGTTGAGCGCCTCGACCTCGGCGGTGGAGAAGAGCAGGCCGCCGGCGGCATCGCAGCGGGCGGCGGCGGCGGCCTCGAGCTGGCCGGGGAGCATGCAGTGGGCGTTGCCGTGGCCGAGGATGTCGGCCACCACCGCCTTGACGTTCGCGGCCTGCGAGCGGCCGCAGGCGAAGGCTCCGCCGCTCACGGCCTCGGGATGGATCACCTGGAAGAAGAACGCGCAGCCGTGCTTTTCCCCCGGGCCGCCGGTGCCGCGGCTACGGATTGTGGGCAACGAGCCGCCGATCAGCGCCGCGACCAGCTCGTTGATCAGCGACAGGCCGTACCCCTTGTGGGCCCCGAACGGGATCAGCGACTTGGCCTGCGTGGGGTCGGTGGTGGGCCTGCCCACGGCGTCGACGGCGGCGTCGGGCGGCAGCGGCTTGCCCTCCCGGGCCAGTTGCTGCACGCGGCCCATGGCGATCACGCTGGTGGCCCAATCGATCACCACCGGAAAGCCGACGGCGTCGGTCGTGGGAAAACCCCAGGAATGCGGGTTGGTGCCGAGCGTGGGGAACACGCCCTGGAAGGGCACCACCTCGGCCAGCGACGCGGTGCAGTTGGTGTAGGCGATGTAGCCGCGGCGGGCCGCCTCCATCACGTAGCCGCCGCCCCACAGGTAGTGAAAGGCGT
>Ga0214921_10004636_pt1 | contig 20070 bp, 18 predicted proteins | sample LL1505_MetaG_FD_177992 | JGI IMG/M metagenome (GOLD analysis project Ga0214921, IMG submission 177992) | Freshwater microbial communities from Lake Lanier, Atlanta, Georgia, United States - LL-1505 | ecosystem: Environmental > Aquatic > Freshwater > Lake | place: USA: Georgia | collected...
ATAACTGCCCAGCGCGCTTGCCTTCCATGGTTAATACTGTGATTCGGATGCCGTTAACGCCAACCACATCGTGTTCTACGGGAATTCTTCCTAAGAAATGCATCACAAAACCGCTCGCCGTTTCATATGGGCCTTCTGGGATTTCAATCCCCGTTTCCTCACGTAAATCATCGATTGAGATCAAGCCATCTACCTCGAAATCACCAGTACGGGACTCGATTGAAACCTCAGCTTCATCGGTGTCATATTCATCTTTGATATCACCGATTAAGCATTCAACGAGATCTTCGAGGGTGACGATGCCGTCGGTGCCGCCATATTCGTCCAGGACGATAGCTAAATGTTGGCGTTGATTGCGCATCTCAGTCAGGGCGGGCAGAACTCCCTTTGTCCCCGGCAGAAACATTATGTTGCGAACGAGCTCTTGAATTTTTCCGCCAGCGCTTACCAGCGATGTATCAAGTAAGTCACGGACGTGGATGAAACCAATGACTTCATCGGTTGATCCCCGAACAACTGGATAACGTGAGTGCGCACGATCAACTGCGAGCGCGATCGCCTTACCAACTGTTAGTGAGGCATCCATAAAATCAACTTCGGTGCGCGGAACCATTACCTCATGAACTTGGCGTTCGGAGGCGTTAAATACTTCTTCAACAATATCTCGTTCCTCAGCGGTCAAAGCGGCATGGCCCGTCACGAGATCAAGTAACTCTTCTTCAGACATCTGGCTACGTTGTTCTTTGGGATCAATTCCAAAGATACGTACCACGACATCTGTTGAACGAGAAAGCAACCAAATTATTGGGCGGAAGAGTTTTGCTATTAGATCAATTGCGCCTGCGCTCCAAAGTGAAATCTCTTCTGTGCGAAAGAGCGCCAAACGTTTTGGCACTAGCTCACCAAAGACAAGTGAGAAATATGCGATAACGAGCGTTACGCCGATTAGCGAAGTTACATTGGCGGCATCATCAGATAGCCCTAAATCAATTAACTTAGGAATTACATAAACACCGAGTTTTTCGGCGCCGAGTGCTGCAGATAAAAATCCGCAGACAGTTACTCCAACTTGGGCAGCGGCGAGAAAGCGATTTGGGTTGGTGGCAAGGTGGGCAACTTTGGCGCCACGTTTACCTCTACTTGAGAGTTGGCGAACCTGGCTTTCGCGTAGGGAGATAAGTGCGATCTCAGCTGCTACAAAGAGGGCGCCGAGCAGAATTAGGCCGGCTACGGTTGCTAGATCGCCTAGTAGAGAACCAATCGGGTATGGGTCCATGGTGGGCTAATTCTAAGGCTTGCAACGCGAGGTGGCTATTTTCTGCGCCTCTTCCCTTCCCACCTAGGCGTGGCATATCCTTTGCGAGCCTAGCCAACCGGCTAGCACCTTCATCCTCGGACCGTCGGGCACGTACCTGCCCGGAGAAGGAGATACCTTAAATGGCATCTGTTGTATTCGAAAACGCAACACGTATCTACCCAGGCACAACCAAACCTGCAGTCGACAAGTTAAACCTAACCGTTAAAGACGGCGAATTCTTGGTTCTTGTTGGTCCATCAGGTTGCGGTAAGTCAACATCACTTCGTATGTTGGCCGGCCTTGAAGAAATCGACGAAGGTCGCATCCTTATCGGTGATCGTGATGTAACAAACGTTGCTCCAAAAGATCGCGATATCGCAATGGTCTTCCAGTCATATGCGCTCTACCCACACATGACTGTTGCAGAGAACATGGGCTTCGCACTAAAGATCGCTGGAGTTGCAAAGGAAGAACGCGATAAGCGCGTTAATGAAGCAGCGAAGTTGCTCGACCTCGAGCCATACCTAGAGCGCAAGCCAAAGGCTCTTTCAGGTGGACAGCGTCAGCGCGTTGCTATGGGTCGTGCGATTGTTCGCGAACCACAGGTCTTCCTTATGGACGAACCACTTTCAAACCTTGATGCGAAGTTGCGCGTTGCAACTCGTACACAAATCGCAGCGCTACAGCGCCGTCTCGGAATCACAACTGTCTACGTAACACACGACCAGGTTGAAGCTATGACCATGGGTGATCGCGTTGCAGTTCTCAAAGATGGTCTATTGCAGCAAGTAGATACACCTCGCAATCTTTACGATTCACCAGCTAATGCATTCGTTGCTGGCTTTATCGGTTCTCCGGCCATGAACCTTCTCTCTGCTCCAGTCAGCGGCGGCAAGGCGATGCTCGGAGATCTCGCAATCGATGTTTCAGCTTCTGCTGGCGCATCTGTAACCGTCGGTATCCGTCCAGAAGGCTTTGCTCCTGCTTCGAAGGGCTTCCATGTAATAGTCGAAGTTGTTGAAGAGCTCGGTGCCGATGCATTCGTTTACGGCAAGCCTGCAGATTCATCTGTGAAGTTTGCTAACTCAACTGATGAAGGCGCACAAGTAATTGTTCGCTGGGATCCAAAGAACCCACCAAAGCCAGGCGACACAATCACTGTTACCGCTGCGGCTGCTTCAGTTCACCTCTTCAGTTCTTCAACTGGAGAGCGCCTTAAGTAATACCCCTTAATAAATAACCCCCGTCGCGATATGCGGCGGGGGTTATTTATTTCAATAATTAAAGCGCCTTAAAGGGGCGCGCAAACTCTGTCTCTTCGCTTGCTTCTAGTTCTAGCAAACGATTCCACTTTGCGGTGCGCTCTGAGCCGTGAGTTGAACCGACTTTAATCTGCTGTGCGCGCCAGCCAGTTGCGATATCTGCCAGCCAGGAATCCTCGGTCTCACCACTTCGCGCAGAGACAACCGTCGCAAAGTTATTCTCATGGGCCTTCTCGAGAACGCGATGAGTAGAGGTAAGCAGACCGTTCTGATTAGCCTTAATCAAAATTGCGTTGGCGCTCTTTTCGGCGATACCGCGTTCGAGTCTATGTAAATTGGTGGTGAAGAGGTCATCGCCCAGAATCTGCAGGTGCGTCGGCGCACTTGCCGCAAATGCAGACCAGGAAGTCCAGTCATCTTCGGCAAAGGGGTCTTCAATAGATGAGATTGGGTAAGTAGTAACTAGATCAAGCATCTCGTCGACAAATTGCTCAGGTGAATAAACTTGGCCAGATGTAGTCAGTGAGTATTTGTTATCTGCAAAGAATTGAGTCGATGCGATATCTAGCGCCAGTGAAACTTTTCCAGATAACCCGAGTTCTTCGATCTGCGCTAAAACGAATTCGCAGGCATCGTCCATCGTAGGAAATGAGAGTCCAAGCCCGCCTTCATCGGCGACTAGATGAGTAGCGCCATGAGCCTTGCCATCACGCGCTGCGCGTTCGCGAATTGCAACTATCCAAGAAAGTGCTTCGGCAAAGTTACTTGCGGCATGGGGAACAACTAAAACATCTTGAATATCTAAACTGCGATTGGCGTGGGCTCCCCCAGATAAAATATTGACCATCGGCATCGGCAACAAAAGCGCGCCTTCAGGTTGGAAATATCTAGCTAAAGATTTACCTGAAGCATGAGCGGCTGCCTTAGCAACGGCAAGTGAGGTCGCCAGCGTTGCATTGGCGCCAATCTTTTGATGGCCCGGGGTTGGATCTATCTCCACCATTAACCCGTCGATAGCAGCCAAGTTAAGGCTATGTCCAAGTAACTTTGGTGCGATCTTGGTATTTACATTTTCTACTGCTTGATAAACCGAGAGACCACCAAAGTATTCTTCAGCGTGGCTTGAACCTTTATCTCGCAATTCGTGCGCTTCATGAGCGCCAGTCGAAGCCCCAGATGGAACTCGAGCTGTGTGCATCGAACCATCGCTCAACGTTAGGGTGACTGCAACTGTGGGGCGTCCTCTTGAATCTAAGACTTGATAGCCCAGAACTTTCTTAATATTCATTTTTATTTCTCATTAGTTGGCGCTTTCAAATAACTTCTCGAATGACATACCTGAATCTAACAGCGCGGACTTTGTTAAAGCCACTAAGTGATCCTGTGCTGGTTGATCTAGATAATTTACGGGTGATACCCCTTCGACGCGCGCCAAGGCGATAAGGGCGACATGGTGCGGCAGGCTCTCTGCAACCTGTAAGTGACTTGTTTGGCGATAGGAGGTGAGAAATCTATTGGCGGTGGAGATTAGCTCCTCCTTCTCAGTAATTTTTTCTGCCCTTATGGTTTTGCAGAGCAAGTGCGCGCTCACAAAGGCGAGGTCAAAGACAGGATTTCCGGTGTGGGCAACTTCGAAATCCAAGACAATCGGACGGTGATCGCTAGTTGCCATAATGTTTTTCGGTGAGAAATCTCCATGCACTAAAGTACTTTTTATAGTCGTAATCTCGGTAATTAGATGAGAGATAACGCCTTGCAAATTAGGGTTCTTATCTTTTACTGCGCGATAGAACGGGCTAACTCGTAACTGTTCGAAGAGAGAATCCTCCATAAATTTCTCTTTTACAGCCGCATCAACCGCAGTTGCGTTATGCCAAGTTGCAAGGATGCTACCGAGTTTCTCGCCCATTTCAGGATAGATCCGCCCCTCCAACATATCTTGCTTCCAGTTGGTGCAGCTATGCGGCAAGCGCGACATCGTTAAGGTGAAGTTATCGGGATCTATATCAATTAATTCAGGGACGCTATCCGGTGTAATCGAGTGAAAAGTGCGCATCGCATCTGCTTCAACGATTGCGCGGCGTTGATCAGCCACCCATTTAGCTTTCGTTTTTAGCTCCGGCAGAGCCTGTTTTACAACTAGATCCACATGCTCGTTTGAAACAGCTAGGACAACACAGGAAACGCCACCTGTGAGAACTTCCACGGTGGCGTTACCCAAATAAGAATTAGCTTGTAATAAATTGCGCTCAGTTAAGTATTGAACTACCGAACTTTCATCGAGCACGAGGCGTTGTACTAAATCTCTTAAAACTAACCCTTTAGCGAGCCGGACAAGAGGCCACGCAAGAAGTAACGTCCTAAGAATAGGTAGACGAGCAAGGTTGGGATCGAAACGATCAACGATGCGGTCATGTTATTTCCGTAGTAAACCTGGTTGCCAGAACCGGTAATGAAGTTAAGCGCTGTTGTTGCAACAGATAACTTAGGAGAACCACCGGTTAAGAAGATCGCAAAGAGGAAGTCGTTCCATGCAGATGTGAACTGCCAGATGAGAACAACTACGAAGCCTGGAATTGAGAGCGGCAAGAAGATGGTGCGGAAGATACGGACCATTCCAGCGCCATCAACACGTGCTGCTTCGATTAGCTCATTAGGGATTGCGGCGTAGTAGTTACGGAAGATCAAGGTACAGATCGGAATACCGTAGATAACGTGGGCAAATACCAAGACATAGATCGTGTTACCGATTCCGGCCCACTGGTTGAACTTAGTCAGCGGAATCATGATCGCTTGGTAAGGAATGAACATACCGAAGAGGAATGTTGTAAAGATAAAAGTTGATCCACGGAAGCGCCACTTAGCGAAGACGAACCCGTTAATCGCACCGATTACAGCGGAGATTACCGAGGACTGCACAACGAAGAAGAGCGTGCGGAACATTGGCTCTTTCAAGATCTCCCATGTTGGTCCCCACGCGCTGAAATCGAGCTTCGTTGGAGGGATGAAAGCGGCAGATTGAGTAACGCCGGTAATTCCCTTAACGGAGTTGATCACCATGATGTAGATCGGAAGAGCGGCGATTACAAAGAGAATTGAAAGTGCGATGTAACGGAAGACCAGCCAGAACTGGCCTTTGCCATCTAGCTTCTTCTTATTTCGTATATCTGCCTTGCGCGTAACGCGGGATGCGATATCTGAACTCATTTGTTCGCCTCCTCTGTCTTATTTACATAGATGAGATATGGAATAACCGCCACTGCGATCATCAAGAGAATCAAGATCGCAATCGCAGCGCCCTTGGCATAGTTCTGGAAGTCGAAGATAACTTGCCACATATAGATCGCAAGCACCTTGGTTACATAACTCTTTGTTGCGATACCGAAGATTAAGTCGAAGACCTTCATGGAGATATGGCCCAAGATAATCAAAACTGTTAAAAATGTTGGAGATAGTTGTGGGAACAAGATGTGGCGATAGATCTTAAATTCGCTTGCGCCATCTACACGAGCTGCTTCGCGAAGGTCATCTGGAATACCACGGAAACCAGCTAAGAAGAGCGCCATCACATATCCCGACATCTGCCAGATCGCCGGCAGGGACATCGCAAACATCGAACCTGCCTCCGATGTATACCAATCGCTCTGCAGAGCGCCGAGCCCTACTTTCTGCAAGAGATAGTTAAGGCCAGTGGCATCAGCATCGCGCGCTGAGTCCATCAACCAACGCCAAGATGTTCCCATCGCGATAAATGAGATCGCCATTGGGTAGAGGTAGGTAGAGCGGAAGAAGCCCTCGCCCTTGATTCCCTTTTCCAGCAATAGAGACATGATTAGACCGGAGAGTAAACATCCGATCATAAAGACTGCGGTGAATTTTAAAAGATTGGAGAGCGCGTGAGTGAACTCAGGATCTTCCCAAAGTTCTCTGTAGTTGATGAGGCCAACAAATTTAACATCTTCGGTATAGGAGTTGGTGCGGTTCATTAATGATTCGCGAACTGTGTAACCAATCATTCCGTATACGAAAACCGCCATCGCAATAACGGATGGGAGTACGAAAAAGAATCCGCCCCAAGGGCTATGGACTCGATTTTTCTTTACCTTCACTAGGAATACGCCTCTCAAAATATTTATAAATTTAAAAGTGTCGAAGTTCTGGCGAAATCTTTCGATCTCGCCAGAACTTCGACAACTTACTTAAGGTTTAACAGAAATAGCTAATTAGCTATTTACGTGTGCCTTTAGAGCTGCATCAAGTGCCTTGACGAAGCCCTTCTTGTCCTTAGCTCCGCCTGAATAGAAGCGTCCAACTGCTGAGTTGTACGCAGCCATTCCAGCATTGCCCCAGTTAACGCCGTGGACAGTTGAACCGACGAGGCGATCCTTCTTCCATGACTTCATTGCTGCCTGGAGGTAGCTGTCGTATAGCTTTGGATTTGAATCTGTACGAACTGCGATTGAACCCTTCTTAGGGTTGAAGGCATCTTGTCCAGCCAAAGATCCGCAGACCTTCAACCAGGCGATACCTGCATCGCGGTTTACAGCGCCCTTAGGCAATGTAAATGAATCTGATAGCCACTGGTAGACACCGTTAGTGCCTGGACCTGGAGCCCATGCGTAGTCAGTACCTAGCTTTAGGCCTTCTGACTGCCACTGTGATGAAGCCCAGTCACCCATGATGAAGAAGCCGGCCTTGCCTGTTGTTACAAGCTTGCCTGCATCTGGCCAGTCAAGTGACTTGCTTGAGTTACCGAATGCAAGAATCTTTGCAAGGTAATCAATTGCCTTAGCAACTTCTGGACCGCTCCACTTTGTCTTACCTGTCCATAGACCATTGAACTTATCTGGTCCCATTGAAGCAAGTAGTACGTAGTCGAATAGGTGAGCAATCGCCCAGTCGCCGTTACCAGCAAGTGCGATTCCGTCGATTCCGACCTTCTTGAACTTGGCCATGTCAACGAGCATTGCATCTAGTGACTCAGGAGCCTTAGTGATTCCAGCCTTCTTTGCAGCTGCTGGGTTCCACCATAGAACGTTTGCACGGTGAATGTTTACAGGAACTGAGTAGATCTTTCCGTTTGTTGTAAGGGTCTTTACGAGATCCTTAGGGAAAATCTTGTCCCATCCTTCTGACTTGTATAGGAATGAAAGGTCTTCAACCTGTCCAGCCTTTACATAAGAAGAAAGTTCTTCGCCAGCGTGTGCTTGGAAAGTATCAGGTGGATTGCCAGCCTGCATACGTGATACAAGAACACCCTTTGCGTTAACGCCAGCTGCACCAGCAACTGTTGCGTTAATAAATGGAGTCTTTGGGTTTAGTCGTTCGAACTCAGTTGTCATTCCTGCAAGACCTGCAGCTTCTCCGCCTGATGCCCACCAGGTAAAGATTTCAAGTTGCTTATCAGTTGCAGCAGATGATGCTGGAGCTGTTGTCACAACAAGTGCAAGTGCAGCGAATACAGCTGCTACTTTTGACTTCTTTAGCATGTAACGCCTTTCTCGATGTAGAGGGATTTCCTACTACGGGATATGTATCGCCTTGGATTTATGGGGACCAAGGATTTACATGGGTTCATCTTTCTTTGGGGTGAGGGGCGAGTCAACCTACTTTGGCCCTTTAGCCATAACGATTCGATTACGAAGGGCAGGCTAAAACGAGCCCTTTCGGTGGGGCTTATCGGGCGGCGCTGGGAGCGGCTTAGGTAAGGGAAGAGAGCTTGTAATAAGCGCCGTTCCACTTGATTTCCTTGTGGAACTCATCGCTGTTGGTAGAGGCGCTGATTCGCAGGTGCTCGACCGAGGCGATATTGGCAAAGTCGTTGAGAGTCTCGATATCCAGAGATGTACTCAAGACGGTGTGGTGAGAGCCCCCGGCATAGATCCAGGATTCAGCCGATGTTGCTAGCGATGGCGCTGGCTTCCAGACCGCACAAGCAACCGGCAACTTCTTTAACTCTTTATCTGGCTTAACAACTTCGATGTCATTGGAAACAATGCGAAAGCGATCACCGAGATCCATAAGTCCAACGACGCGACCCTGAGCCGGCGTTGCGCTGAAAACTAAACGAACTGGATCATCTTTTCCGCCGATACCAAGCGGGTGAATTTCGCACTTAGGTTTTTGGTCGGTAATTGTTGGGCAGACTTCGAGCATGTGTGCGCCAAGAACCTTTGGTTCGCCAGGTCCGAAGTGATAGGTGTAATCCTCCATAAATGAAGTTCCACCTTTAAGTCCTTCGGTCATGCTCTTGATGATGCGAAGAAGTGCGGAAGTTTTCCAATCGCCTTCGCCACCAAAGCCATAACCCTTAGACATCATGCGCTGAACTGCCAGACCAGGAAGTTGTTTTAGCGCACCAAGATCTTCGAAGTTGGTTGTAAATGCAGTGAAGTTTCCGGCTTCTAAGAAACGCTCAAGCGCGATTTCAAGAGATGCTTGATAGCGCAGTGAATCGTGGCGCGCTCCACCTTTCTTAAGCTCAGGTGATACTTCAAAGATCTTTTCATACTCAGCAACCAAGGAATCGATGGCGCTTTCTTCAACTGCAGCAACGGCATCAACAAGTGCATTTACGCCATAGGCCTCGATAGACATACCAAGTGCTATCTGGGCACTTGTCTTATCGCCATCGGTAACTGCGACATAACGCATATTGTCGCCAAAGCGTGCCAGTTTTAGGTTCTGCGCTGTGTGCCAACCAATGGCCGCACGCATCCAATGTGAAATACGAGTTGTAACGCTCTTTTCTGAGACATGGCCAGCAACGACTTTGCGCGCCATGTGTAGCCGAGCCTGAACATGGCCGTGTTCACGATCGCCATGTGCTGCCTGATTTAGATTCATGAAATCCATGTCGATGGTTTCCCATGGAAGTTCCGAATTGGCTTGGGTATTTAAATGAAGAATTGGAACTTGCAGAGCGTTGAGACCGCCAATCCACATCTTCGCTGGTGAAAAGGTATGCATCCAAGTAATCACACCGATGCAGTTGGGATTTGCTGAAGCTTCTAAGCAAAGGGCTTTGATCGCTTCGGGCGTGGTGAGTACTGGTTTCCAGGTCGCCTTGATTGGGAGATCACTTGCTGCGTTAAGCGTTGCAACTACTTGTTTAGATTGTTCGGCAACTTGCGCCAGAATATCTTCGCCGTAAAGTGGTTGGCTTCCTGTGAGAAACCAAACTTCTAAACCTTTTTCGCCAAGTGATTTCATTCTGGAATCGTACCTGAGGCCTACTTATTGGGAAATACCTCTTCGCTGATTTCTAAATCTCCCCGCAAAGTATGGACCTTGCCGGCGCCGTATTTCCGCCACTTATCTGTTAAAACCAATGCGGTATTTTCATCTATCCCAAGGAGCGTTGTATCCGCATCCTTTCGCATCACAGCAGAAGCAACGCGATCAGGTAGCCATCCTAAGAATTTATCGTAATGCGGGATAACTTCTATTTCAGGAATTAGTCCTAAACCTTCGGTGATGTGAGATCTGCGGATTCCGATAATTTTTCCACCAAATGCCATGGCTCCAGCAGAACATCCAGCCAGCGATGCGCCTTCTCGCCAAGCTTGCACGATCGCTTGCCACATAGGCGTTCCACGAAATATCTCGGCGAGATGAACTGGGTCTCCCCCAGAAAAGTAAATTAAACCGGCCGAACCAATTTCTCCTATCCAAGATTGGTTATGGGCATCTTCGCGCGTTAGGACGGGAAGATATTTAACTTCGCAGCCGATTCGCTCTGCTTGATCTGCTCCACGTTGGCGCCAGAAATCTAAACGATCTTCGCCTTCTTTACCGGCGGCAGTTGGAATCTGGATATAGGTATTGGATTTGCCGTTAGAAATACCCAAGCGCAGGAGCTCTGCTTCGAGCACCTGCGCTTGTGGTAAATATTCTCCAGAACCAACTAGCGCTAACGCACCCGGTTGGTTATTACTCATCTTTAGGCCATCGCAACTTTCAAGTTCTCATCAATTGAATTGAGGAACTCTTGCGTTGTTTGGTACGGCGCATCTTTTGAGATCAAAAGTGAAAGATCTTTAGTCATCTTGCCTTGTTCTACCGTTTCGATGCAGACGCGTTCTAGAGTTGAACAGAACTTGGCAAGCTCTGCGTTGTTATCCAACTTAGCGCGGTGAGCTAGGCCCTGTGTCCAAGCGAAGATGGATGCGATTGGGTTTGTTGATGTCGCCTTACCTGCTTGGTGATCGCGGTAGTGGCGAGTAACGGTTCCGTGAGCAGCTTCTGATTCGCAGATCTTTCCATCTGGAGTCATAAGCACGGAAGTCATCAACCCCAGTGAGCCGTAACCCTGTGCGACGGTATCTGATTGCACATCGCCGTCGTAGTTCTTGCAAGCCCAGACATAACCACCTTCCATGCGAAGTGACATGGCAACCATGTCATCGATTAGGCGGTGCTCATACCAAATACCTGCAGCATCAAATTGTGACTTGAACTCTGCTTGGTAGATCTCTTCGAAGATATCTTTGAAGCGACCATCGTATGCCTTAAGAATTGTGTTCTTAGTTGAAAGATAAACCGGGAACTTACGAAGTAGTCCGTAGTTAAGGGAAGCGCGAGCAAAGTCGCGAATTGAATCATCGACGTTGTACATCGCCATCGCTACACCAGAAGACTCGAAGTTAAAGACTTCGGTGTTAATTGGCGCAGATCCATCTTCAGGTACGAAGGAGATAGTTAGCTTTCCGGGACCTGGAACCTTGAAATCTGTTGCGCGGTACTGGTCACCGAATGCGTGACGGCCGATAACGATTGGCTTAGTCCAGTGTGGAACCAGACGTGGCACGTTAGAGATGATGATTGGTTCGCGGAAGATTACGCCGCCCAAGATATTGCGGATTGTTCCGTTAGGGGACTTCCACATCTTCTTAAGACCGAACTCTTCAACGCGAGCTTCATCAGGAGTAATAGTTGCGCACTTGATACCTACGCCATGCTTTTGAATAGCGCGAGCGGCATCAATCGTTACTTGATCATCCGTGGCATCGCGGTGTTCCATACCAAGGTCGTAGTACTCAAGGTTTACATCTAGGTAAGGAAGGATCAAGGAATCCTTGATGAACTGCCACATGATGCGAGTCATCTCATCGCCGTCTAGTTCAACGACAGTTCCGGTTACTTTGATTTTGCTCATATCTTTTCCTTTTTCCCTAACTACAGTGTCTGTACATCTGCTTGCTTGGCGCGGACTGCTTCTGCAGCTTCCTTTAGCCCAGCAAGTTCTGAATCAGTGAGTTTAGTTTCTACAACTTTCTTCACACCAGAGCGACCGATCTCTGCTTCTACACCGAGATAGACCCCTGAAATTCCGTATTCGCCATCAACCCATGCGCAGACTGGCATTACTGCGCCTGAATCTTCGATAACTGCTTTAGCCATGCGGGCTGCTGCTGCAGATGGAGCGTAATAAGCAGAACCTGTCTTAAGTAGCGCAACAACTTCGGCGCCACCGTTGCGAGTGCGATCAACAAGTTCATCGATTTCGGTCTGTGAAAGAAGATCTGAAAGTGGCTTGCCATCTACTGTGCAACGGCTTGGGACCGGCACCATGGTGTCACCGTGTGAGCCGAGAGTAAGAGTCTTAACTGAGCCGACTGCAACGCCCAACTTTTCTGCAACGAAGTTGGTAAAGCGCGCGGTGTCGAGCATTCCTGCTTGGCCCATTACGCGGTTCTTGGGAAAGTTAGTTGCGATCTGAGTTAGCGCAGTCATTTCATCTAGTGGATTTGAAACTACGATGATCACGGCATTTGGAGAATGCTTTGCAATATTTTCAGCAACGCCACGAACGATTCCGGCGTTAACACCAATTAGATCCATACGGCTCATGCCCGGCTTACGTGGCAGTCCTGCAGTAATAACAACGACATCAGAGTTTGCAGTCGCTTCATAACCTGCGCCATCAGCAGTTGTGGTTGCGCCGATGATCTTGGTTTCAAATCCTTCGATAGAACGTGATTGGTTCATATCGAGCGCCAAACCTTCCGGCTTACCTTCGAGAATATCTGTGAGAACAACAGTTTCGAAGATGTTGTATTCAGCTAAGCGAAGGGCAGTTGTTGAACCGTAGAAACCAGCTCCAACAACGGTGACTTTTCCGGAATTTGCTTTGGCAGACATGACCGACTCTTTCTCTTGATATCGAGAGAAACTCTACAACCCGCGCGGAAGTGAGATCGCCACGGCCAAGAGGGCCAGCGCTATTCCGAGGGCTAAATACCGTTCAACTTTTCCAGTTTTCCAATTTGCGATCGCAATCACACCCATCCCGGCGGATATTGCGATCGAACCGAGGCGGACAAACGATGCCACCCCAGCCAAGAAACCAAGGCCGATAACTAGGTATGCCAGGCGCACACCAATTGAATTTATCTCTCGCATGCTTCAACAACGTTCTGCAGCAACATGGCGCGAGTCATTGGACCGACTCCGCCCGGCATTGGAGCAACGAAAGATGCAACTTCCATAACGCCAGGATCAACATCGCCAAGTAAGCCATCGGATGTTCGAGATATTCCAACGTCGAGAACCGCAGCGCCAGATCTAATGTGTTCGGCTTTAAGAAAATGTGCGCTTCCAATTGCCGCCACAACAATATCTGCGCGTTTGGTGTGAGCTAATAAGTCTTTAGTACCTGTGTGAGTCAAAGTAACGGTGGCGTTTTCTTGTTTACGAGTGAGCAACAATCCAAGTGGGCGGCCAACAGTTAAGCCGCGACCTATAACCACAACTTCAGCGCCTGACAGTGGAATTTTGTAGTGGTTAATTAACTCAACGATGCCACGTGGAGTGCATGGAAGCGGTGCTTCATAACCAGCAACTAAACGACCCAAGTTCATGGGATGCAGGCCATCAGCATCTTTGGCGGGATCAATCGCCTCTAAAACTTTCTGAGTATTGATTCCCTTTGGTAGTGGCAATTGCACAATGTATCCAGTGCACTCTTTTGAATTATTTAAATCTTTAAGCGCGGCGAGCACATCAGCCTCTGACGCATCTGCCTTTAAATCAACGCGGATTGAGTTAATGCCAACTTCTTGGCAGTCGCGATGTTTACCAGCCACATAAGAATGTGAACCTGGATCATCGCCAACTAGAACGGTTCCGAGCCCCGGAGAAACACCGGCGGCTTTTAGAACTGATACGCGAGCGGCAAGTTGGCCTTTGATGGTGGAAGCAAGTGCTTTGCCATCAAGGATCGTTGCGCTCATATGCAGATCCTATGCGAGTTGGTTCTGTCTGGTGAATTTAGGCGTGCGAGAAGTGGCGGGTGCCCGTGAAAAACATGGCAATACCTGCAGCGTTGGCTGCAGCAATAACTTCTTCATCGCGCACACTTCCACCTGGCTGAACAACTGCGGTTACGCCAGCATCGATGAGAATCTGTAAGCCATCGGCAAATGGGAAGAACGCATCGCTTGCCGCAACTGTTCCAGCGACGCGATCGCCAGCGCGAGTAACTGCCAACTTTGCTGAGTCCACACGGTTTACTTGGCCCATTCCGATTCCGATAGCTGCGCCGTTATGCGCCAATAAGATCGCATTGCTTTTAACTGCACGCACCGCACGCCAAGCAAATTCAAGGTCTGCTAAAACTTCAGCAGAAACTGGCTTACCTGTTACTTGCTTCCAATTAGTTGGTGAATCACCTGCGGCGTTGATCTTGTCGGTATCTTGCAGCAGAACTCCGCCTGATACTGGGCGGATTTCAAAGGGAGAAATAAAAATATTTGCGCAGGTAAGAATTCGAATTGAAGGTTTGCGCGAAAGTATTTCCAGCGCTTCGGGTTCATACTCAGGAGCGATAATTACTTCAGTAAATATCTGTGACAAAGGCTCGGCCATGGCCACTGTTACTTTGCGATTTGCCGCAACTACTCCCCCGAATGCTGAAACTGGATCGCAAGCATGAGCCGCTAAATACGCGCTGGCAATATCTTCGCCTGTTGCAATTCCGCAAGGATTGGCATGTTTGATAATTGCAACACAAGGTTGTTGATGATCTAACGCTGCACGCCAAGCTGCATCGGCATCGGTGTAATTATTAAATGACATCTCTTTGCCGTGGCTTTGAACTGCGTTAACAATTCCAGGAGGGCCACCGCGATAGATCGCAGCTTTCTGATGTGGGTTCTCGCCGTAACGTAGCGAACTTTGGCGGTTCCAGATAAAGCCAAACCAATCAGGGATATCCATACTGATCTGCGTGCCCAGCCAACTTGCAATCATTAGATCGTATTCAGCGGTGGTGCGAAAGACCTCGAGTGCAAAGCGACGGCGCTCTTCTAGCGTTGTTCCGCCGGCTTTGATTGCGGCAAATAAATCGTCGTACTGAGAAACCTTAGAAATAACTGCAACAGAGCCATGGTTCTTAGCGGCACCACGCAACATTGAAGGACCACCGATATCAATCTGTTCAATGCATTCGGCATATTCGGCGCCCGACATAATTGTCTGTAAGAACGGATAAAGGTTAATTACAACTAAATCAAAAGGTTCGATGTCAAGTTCATTGATGGCCGCTAAATGTTCGGGGTTATCTTGATCCGCCAAAATACCCGAGTGGATCTTGGGATGAAGTGTCTTTACTCGCCCACCCATGATCTCGGGAAATCCGGTGTATGAACTAACTTCAGTGACTGCGTAACCTGCTTCGGCAAGTGTCTTGGAAGTTGAACCGGTTGAAATAATTTCGACTTTGGCTTCAGTAAGTACTTTGCCGAGTTCGAGCAGGCGATCTTTATCGTAAACGCTTACTAGCGCGCGACGGATAGCTTTGCGGTCAGTCATGAGACCTCACGAATTCGTTCAGTAGTTGCTGCAACGTCGCGACATAGAGACGTCGTTCCACAATCTTAATGCGCTCATGTAGCGACTCTTGCGTATCCCCCGCTGTGATTTCAACTTCCTCTTGGGCGATGATCTCACCGGTATCAACCCCGCTATCTACCCAGTGGATAGTTGTTCCTGTCTTACTGGCACCAGCCGCAAGAGCATCGCGAACTGCATGCGCACCCGGGAAGAGTGGCAGCAGCGCTGGGTGGCTATTTAATATCTTAAATTTAGAAACGCACTCGGCAGAGAGAATGCGCATGAAACCGGCGCTCACAACTAAATCAGGTTGCAGATCAGTAAGTGCTGAAATGATTTTAGAATCCCATTGCAAACGATCAGTGGTCATAGGAATAACTTGGTTAGGAATTCCAGCAGCGGCTGATCTCTGTAAAACCTGTGCAGTTGCTTTATCAGAGATCAAAGAAACAATTTCTGCATTTAGCGCGCCACTTTTCTGAGCATCGATAATCGCTTGAGCGATCGAGCCGCTGCCCGAGGCCAGAATCACGATGCGCGCCAGAGTCATCGCTTTACGCGAATCCGAATCTGCGGCAGGAGCACAACTAACGCAATACCAATCGCTAATTCAACCCCAGTAGATAGAGTGAATTTCCAGATCGATAGACCAACCGCGCTCATCGCCGGAGTCATGAGAGATCCGCTAGCTAAATAACTTAAGAGCGCAAAGGAAATCAGCGTTAATACAAAACTTTGAATTAGCGTTGTTGTACTTGAACTCTGCGCCCAAAGCGCCATCGCTGCGCCAAGTGCAATTACCAGAACTACCACCAGCAACGCCCAACGCGATGAAGTTGTTGGAAGCGCCGCAAGTAGCGGCAGAGCAGGAAGTTCACCTAAGCGATGAGTAAAGGGTGAAACCAGAGTTCCGGCGCCAATGGCAAAACCAGTACCTGTGAAATATCCCAAGATTGCCAGGGCTGCATTTGGAAGATAGAAAGCATTTAGCGCAAAGAGAAGCAGTGATCCAAATATGCCAGGTTGCAGAACGATTGAGATATTTTTAAAGGTGGAGATATTGGTAAAGATTAAAAGCGCTAGGACTATAAAAGAGAAGCCAAGAGCTATTGCAATTACCCGACTTGCCAAGGATGCCGCTTGTGAGATGCGAAAACGTGAACCGGCAGTCAACGCCGCCAAGTATGCAAGCGCAAAGGTAAAGATCGGCGTTAAGTACCACTGCGCAGATACACCGATGGAGCGACTAACGAGCGCAAGCACCGTTGCGATGAGTGCATATTGCCCAGCGAATATCGTGCGCACGCTATTTATATTATGGAAATCGCCATGGAGTTTGCTGAGCGCTTTTCCAAAGCCAACGCGGAGTGCAAAAAAGGGAATCAACATCGCACCGATTGGAAGATATGAGAGATAACCAACTGTGGTTGCATTTAGATGAAAGGGAAGATGGTGCGCGCCTAACCAGAGCCAGATCGCTGCGCGAATCGGATCTGAAGTATTTCCGGTGATACTCCCCGCGGTCGCCCACGCGATTAATGAGATAAAAGCAAGCGGCAGAAGTATTACAAAGATGCTGCGCAAGACCTGTGCAAACGAGACCGCTAGGACACGTTGCAACATTTGAATATCAGCGACCGAGTATGGCGCGCATCAAGCGCGCAGTTTCACTTGGGGTTTGCCCAACCTTTACACCCGCTGCTTCAAGTGCATCTTTCTTTGCTTGCGCAGTTCCAGATGAACCAGAAACGATCGCACCGGCATGGCCCATCGTCTTTCCTTCAGGAGCGGTAAAGCCAGCTACATAACCAACAACTGGCTTGGTTACATATTCAGCGATAAATGCAGCAGCGCGCTCTTCAGCATCGCCACCGATCTCACCGATCATTACGATCGCAGTTGTTTCAGGATCGTCCTGGAAAGCTTTTAAGCAATCGATATGAGTTGTTCCGATTACTGGGTCTCCACCAATACCAACGGCGGTTGAGAAACCAATATCGCGAAGTTCGTACATCATTTGATAGGTAAGAGTTCCGGATTTTGAAACTAAACCGATTGGACCGCGCTTGGTGATATCGGCAGGGATGATTCCAACATTTGATTGCTCAGGGCTAATAAGTCCTGGGCAGTTAGGGCCGATGATCTGAGTTGTTCCCTTTTGGACTGAGTATGCATAGAAGTATGCAGAGTCGTGAACCGGAATTCCTTCGGTAATCACAACAACTAGCGGCATCTTGGCATCAATTGCATCGATGACTGCAGCCTTGGCAAACTTTGGCGGAACGAATACAACAGAAACATTTGCAGATGTTGCAGCCATCGCTTCAGCAACGGTGTTGAAAACTGGAAGTTGGTGGCCATCGATATCAACGACCTGTCCACCTTTACCTGGTGTAACGCCACCGACAACTTTGGTGCCAGATGCCAACATGCGACGAGTGTGCTTGGTTCCTTCAGAACCAGTCATTCCCTGAACGATTACCTTGCTTGCAGAATTAATAAAGATTGACATTACTTTGCCGCCAATTCTGCAGCGCGTGATGCTGCTCCATCCATAGTTTCGGCCTGCTCAATCAACGGGTGATTAGCGGCCTTTAAAATTGCGCGACCTTCAAGGACGTTATTGCCATCAAGGCGAACCACGATTGGCTTCGTTGCCTTAGCGCCAAGTAGTTCAAGTGCTTGCACGATGCCGTTTGCAACAGCGTCACAAGCAGTGATTCCACCAAAGACATTTACAAAGACGCTCTTTACATCTGGATCGCCCAAGATAATTGAGAGTCCATCTGCCATAACTTGAGCAGATGCACCGCCACCGATATCGAGGAAGTTTGCTGGTCGCATGCCACCAAATTTTTCGCCCGCATATGCAACAACATCGAGCGTAGACATAACCAGACCTGCACCGTTGCCGATGATTCCGACTTGGCCGTTGTCGAGTTTGACGTAGTTCAAACCTTTTTCTTTGGCAGCAGCCTCTAAAGCATTTGCTGCGTCATGATCCACCAGGGCTTCGTGGCCTGGCTGACGAAATTCTGCATTGTCATCGAGAGTGACTTTGCCATCGAGGGCCACGATGCGACCATCTTCGGTCTTAACAAGTGGGTTTACTTCAACGAGAGTTGCATCTTCAGATTGGAAGGTCTCCCAAAGTTTTACGAGTACATCAGCGACTTGATCTGCGATATCTGCTGGGAACTTGGCTTGCGCAACGATCTCTTTAGCTTTGGCCGATGAGATTCCATCAACTGCTGTGACCGGCACTTTGGCAAGTTTCTCTGGTGCAGTGTGTGCAACTTCTTCAATATCCATTCCGCCGGCAACAGATGCCATAACAAGAAATGTGCGGTTTGAGCGATCTAGCAAAATTGAGATGTAGTACTCATCAACGATTGGTGCAGCTTGGGCGATCATCACTTTATGAACAGTGTGGCCTTTGATATCCATTCCGAGAATTGCGCCAGCTTTTTCTTGGGCATCATTTGCATCAACGGCGAGTTTTACGCCACCTGCTTTTCCACGTCCACCAACTTTTACCTGAGCCTTAACAACAACTTTTCCACCCATCTTGCTAGCGGCAGCGAGCGCTTCATCAGCGGTAGTTGCAACAGCGCCCGCCAAAACAGGTACGCCATGTTTTTCAAAGAGGTCACGCGCTTGGTATTCAAAGAGATCCACAGATAACAACCATTCGAAGAATTACTAGCTCGTCTTTGCGCTAGCGGATGTGGGTAATCCTAATCCTTGGCAATGGCTACAAAACCACAACAGGCGCGTAGCGCAGCAAGAGGCGTTTTTCGCCATATTGGCCGAAGTTGATCGTCGCCTCAGATTTATCTCCTTCACCTGCAAGCGCGACAACGGTGCCAAGTCCGAATGTGTCATGAGACACACGCTGGCCAACTGCAAGAACCATTGCCGAAGATGTTTTTCCGGTGGCGCGAGGTGGTGGCGATGTGGGTGTGCGCCGGCGAAGACCAGAACTTCCTGACGAAGATGAAGAACGCGCTTCGTTCTTCCATTCAATCAACGTTGTTGGAATCTCATCTAAGAAACGTGAACCAGGGTTGTACTTCGGAGTTCCGAAAGTTAAGCGATATTCGGCGCGCGATATATAGAGACGCTTTTCAGCGCGCGTTAAACCTACGTAAGCCAGACGACGTTCTTCTTCAATCTCTTTTGGATCATCCAAGGTGCGTGCGTGCGGAAAGATTCCATCTTCCATTCCGGTAAGAAATACCGTTGGGAACTCAAGGCCCTTTGCAGTGTGCAACGTCATCAAAGTCACGACTCCCCCGTGGTCTTCGCCGTCAGGGATCTCGTCCGCATCGGCAACGAGTGAAACTTTTTCGAGGAAACCAGATAGCGAAATCTCTTCATCTTCGCCAAGTTCTTCGAAGGGCCGTTCTTCATATTCCATTGATGCCGAGACCAGTTCTTTTAAGTTTTCTACGCGTACTTCATCTTGCGGATCGGTGCTGGCTTCAAGTTCGGTTAGCAAACCTGATTGTTCAAGTACAGCTTCGATGATGACAGATGGTTTGGTCTTGGCCTCAACCAATACCGATAGCGCAGTGAGCATTGAGGTAAAGGTTGCGATGGACTGCGCTGCTTTATTTGGAACCCCAGATGCCTCAGTCACGCGCAGCAGCGCGTTCCAGAATGAGATTCCTTGCG
>Ga0214921_10004638_pt1 | contig 20066 bp, 17 predicted proteins | sample LL1505_MetaG_FD_177992 | JGI IMG/M metagenome (GOLD analysis project Ga0214921, IMG submission 177992) | Freshwater microbial communities from Lake Lanier, Atlanta, Georgia, United States - LL-1505 | ecosystem: Environmental > Aquatic > Freshwater > Lake | place: USA: Georgia | collected...
CGAAGGTCTCCTTGCGTTTCAGAGCGGCAAAGATCGATTCGCGTGTGTTCTGCTCGGCCCATACCCCCGTCAGTCCCGACGAGCCGCCCTGCATCGGATTATTAATAGCAGGCGTTTTGCCCGTTCGCGCCGCCTCATCGTCAATCAGAGAGCGGGTTTGAATAATGCCCAAGAGCTTCTTAGCTGCATCGCCGGTGGGCACATTCACATTGGGATCAATGCCGCCGGGACTGCCAGCAAAGGCCTTTTCGTCAGAGGTCGAGATGCCATTATGATAGTCACTGGCTCCCACCAGACCAAACTTGAAGGGATTGCCACCGGTCTTTTGCTGGATGACCAGACCCCGGCCATAGGCCTGCCGGATATAGCTGCCATTGACCTTACCCTTGACGTCTCTTTGGGTCAGAAGGGTGTCGTAGATTTCAAAGTTGGCGAACTCGTCATTGGGTGACAATTCGGGGAAGGTCTCGCTCTGGCCCTTGTTCTGCACGATCTCGTTCAGGGGCTCGTTACGCATGCGGCGTTCGGCATAGGCCTGATCGATGGGGCGTCCGTCGCTCATATTCCAATCATACATCAAGCCATTAGAGGCATTGGCATTGTGCGGAATGGCGATGGCGTCCATGCCCTGCGCCCGGTTCTTTTCCAGATAGGTCCATAGGTCTTCAGGCTTACCGGAATCGGTTGAAGAAAAGGGCAAGGGGGCCTTGTCACCGACAAAGAACACATTGCGATGCAGGTTATATTTGCCCTCATTCATCTGGGACCACTCATAGGCAATGAAGGTCGTGAACTTGCCCGGGCGATAGTTGGCATTGGCGGCCGCGACCTCCTGTCCCCAAGCTGTTTTGGCGGCGCTCACCGGATCAAGACCTGGGATCACGCGGCCCTCATGATTGGCCTGCCGCAGCATGTTGAAGCTCTTGGCCGGATCCTTGACGATCTCCTTGCCGATATCGCTTTTGGAAATTTCGCTTTCAGGGTCATCTAGTGGGTTCAGCAGGCCCATATTTTCCGAGTGGTCGGTCACGGCCATAAAGTCCAACGGCCAGCCGCGGCGAATGGCTTGACCATTGACCTGGACGGCCTCGCCGCGCCCGAAGCGATAGGCGTCATCGGGCGTCGATTTGGTGGCCATCAGGCCCCAAGCGTCGAAGGAATAGCTGGTGTGCAGGTGCATCTCGCCGAAATAGACCTGTCGCTCACTCGCTGTGACCTCGGACGCCGTCTCGGCAATCCCGGGACTGTCCGGCTTGGGGGTTTGGGTTCTGTCGGCTTGGGCGGTGCAGCCGCAGACAATGAGCGCAGAGATGAGGGTCGGCCAACGATGAGACATCATAACTCTCCTAAGGTTTCTCATTGAAACGCCACAACTAGGCGCTCGATGAACCAGAACGATGCAAAACAACCAATTCCATAGGCAGGGGTTAGGCGGGCAGCGGGCGCGAGATCCCACGGCAGGTGCTCGCGCAAGCGTCGAAGGATCAGGATCATCACCACCGCAAGGGCGATGAAGGCCAGTTGGCCAATCTCGACCCCAACATTGAACAGGAAAAGCGACAGCACGGCGGACCTTGGCGGCAAACCGATCTGAGCCAAGGCCCCCGCAAAGGCGAGGCCATGCAACAGGCCAAACAAAAAGGCCACCAGCCAAGGATGACGGCGCAGAAGGGTCTTGGCCTGATCCGGCCTCGCGAGGAGTTCAACCGCGACAAAGACGATGCTTAAGGCGACCAGAGCCTCGATCACGGCGGTCGGCACATTGACCAGGCCCAGCGCGGCGGCGGTTAAGGTCAGGCTGTGGGCGATTGTGAAGGCCGAAACCGCCTTGATGATCTGGCGATTGAGGCCGACCAAAAGCAGCAGACCCAGCACAAACAGCAAATGATCAAACCCTGTCGCAATATGGTCTATGCCCAGCCGCAGATAGGCCATCACGGCGGACGGCTGCGCCTTTTGGGCCATGACCAGCGCGAGGCGGGGCTGATCGGGTTTGACCACCGCGTCCAGATGGCGGCCATCGAGGAATGAGACCTGAACAAAGACGTCGGTAATGGTCTGGTCGAGCCCCTCTATCGCAAGGCTTTGGCCGAGCAGGGGCAAAGGCGAACTGACCTGCCAGGTCCGAACCAGAAATCCCGGTGCCACATATTGATCGGTTGGCGGTGCCTCAAGCCAGCCGCTGGATAGGTGCGGAGTCAGCCGCAGGGCCACATCCCCCGTCGCGGGCTGTTTCCAGAAGATCGACCAGGTCGAAGGCGCTGTCTCAGTAATCTGGATCAGGGCTGGACGCACCTCATGCGCCCGCACCGTCGCCGGAACCGTCAAGGTCCAAAGGCTGAGGACCAAAGCCAGCAAAAGGCGAAGCCAAGGCCTCAAGGCTGCCCCCCAAGATCTTGCCGAACCACACTATAGCGGGCCGTCAGACGGGCCATGGCCTGAGCATTGGCCTTGGCTTGGGCAGCATGGAGATAGTCTTCGCGGACCCGATCTTGCACCTCTGCAAAGGCCGGGGTGGCACCCGACACACGGGCCTCGACCTTGAGAAGGTGCCATCCATAGCCAGACCGATAGGGCCCGGACCATGTGGCCAGCGGGGCGGTTTCGAGTTGATGGGTAAATTCAGTGTCGCCAAACAGGCGCCCTGCCTCGATCGGGGTTTGGGCGGCAAATCCGTTTTGATAGGGAAAATCATCAGCGCCCACGCCATCCGGCATACCGCCCGACTTCAGCGCCACAATCGCCTTGACCGCATGGGCGCGCGCAACCGCATCCTCAACCCCATCTGTCGAAAAATAGAGATGGCTGTAGGTGATCCGAACTGGGGTGGCATAGTCCGTCAGATGGGCTCGATACCACGCCTCAAGGTCATCGGTCGAAGGCTGTGGGGGCAAGCTTCGATCCTGCTGCAAGAACGAGACCTTCTGCGCTACCCGGCGGCGGATGATCTCATCATCTCGATCAAGGCCCATCTCCTTGCCCTCGCGATAGAGCGCCTCCTGCAGGACATACGCGTCGATCAATTGCGTCATCTGCGCGGACGAGGGCACTGTGCCAAACTGAAGCCGATATTTGGTGCTCAGTTCCGCCGCGCGTTCGGGCGTGACCAGGATAACACGCCTGTCATGGACATCATGCCAAGCTTGGGACGCAAAAAAGATCAGCAGGCCCGCGACAAGAAAATGAACCAGCGGGTCGCGAAGAAGGCGCGCAAGAGCGGCGATGCTGATGCCAGACCGCAGCGCCTCTGCAAACCTCGTTCGAACGCTCAGACCCACCTTCACACCCCTCCCAATGCATGCCATACAATGTGAACCTCAATTCCGATTGAAACAAGCCGCCTCAGGAGGTTTGTGAACCGGAATTTCGGTTATTGGCCAATTTGACAGTGATAATCGGGAGCGTCGCGATGACGGCACAGGACAGTTTGATTACCTTGAGCGGCGTGCCCGGCTCACCCTACACCCGCAAGATGCTTGCGCTGCTTCGCTTCCGTCGTATTCCGTACCGACTGATCTTGGGGTCTCGCGAAATTCCTGGCTTTCCCAAGCCCAAGGTTAGCCTGCTGCCCACCTTCTATTTTGCCGATGAGACCGGGACCATTCAGCCCGTCACCGACTCCACCCCGATCATCCGCCGGCTTGAGACCCAGTTTTCAGACCGCTCGGCTCGGCCTTCCGATCCGGCCCTCGCCCTGATCGACGCCCTGTTGGAAGACTATGGCGACGAATGGCTGACCAAGGCCATGTTCCACTACCGTTGGCATTTTGCCGACGACATTGCCCGTGCTTCGGCCATTTTACCAGCCTGGACCCGGGGACGGATGCCCGATGCAGACCTCAAGGAAGCGGGCACCGATATTGCCAATCGCCAGATCCCTCGCCTGCGCTATGTCGGCTCCAACGAAAAGACCTGGAGCGTTATTGAGGCCAGCTATGTTCGTTATATCGATGCGATGGAGGCCCATCTGCGCGTTCACGCCTTCCTGCTGGGGGCAAGACCCGGCGCGGGTGACTTCGGCATCTATGGACAGTTGACGCAACTTGCCCTGTTCGACCCGACCTCTATGGCGCTCACCATTGAACGAGCACCGCGCGTCTTTGCTTGGACCGGTGCCGTTGAGGACCTTACCGGCCTAGAGCCGACCGAAGCCGACTGGTTCGACCCAGCCGCCCTGCCCTCGACCTTGACCGCCCTTCTGGCCGAGGTTGGACGGGTCTATGCCCCCCTGCTTTTGGCCAATGCCAAAGCGGTCCAAGATAAGGCCGAACAGGTCGAGACCACCATTGACGGCCAACCTTGGGTGCAACAGCCCTTCCCGTATCAGGCCAAGTGCCTGATGTGGCTGCGCCAGGAATATGGCGCCCTCGATGCCGGTGCCCGCGCCAAGGTCGATGCGGCCCTGAAGGGTACAGGCTGCGAGGTCCTGTTTGCCTAATTGACCTGTCGGTCGCGGCCTTCCCAATAGGGTTGGCGAAGGTCGCGGCGCAGGATCTTGCCACTGGCATTGCGCGGGATGGCAGCGACGAAATCCACCGACTTGGGCAGCTTATATCCAGCGATCCGTTCGCGAGCATAGGCGATGATCTCGGCTGCATCGGCGCTCATGCCCGCCTTACAAGCGATGATGGCCTTCACCGCCTCGCCCCACCGGTCGTCAGGAACACCGATCACGGCGACGTCCTGAACGGCAGGATGACCGGCAAGGGCATTTTCAACCTCTGCCGGATAGATGTTCTCACCACCGGACACGATCATCTCCTTGATGCGGTCTTGGATATAGAGATAACCCTCATCATCGAGATAACCCGCATCACCCGAGCGGAAATAGCCTTCTGAGTCAAAGGCCTCGGCATTGCTTTCCTCGCGCTTCCAATAGCCGCTCATGACGCAGGTGGCGCGGATCAGGATCTCACCGACCTGACCTGCAGGCAGGGCCCTGCCCTCCAGATCCACGACCTTAATTTCCCGACCAGGCGCAGGGCGACCACAGGAGCGAAGCTTGCCGCGCGCAGGATCGTGATCTGCGGGCGCCAGATAGGTCACCGGACCGCCCGAGGTCTCGGTCAGGCCATAGCCCTGCATGAAACTGCAGCCCATCAGGGTGGTCGCCTGTCGAAGCACCGCCTCCGGAATGGGCGAGCCGCCATAGGTGATCCGCTTGAGGCTCGAAAAATCGGTTCCTTGCGCTTCAGGCAGTTGGGTCAGGGCCAAGATGACGGCAGGCACCAAGGTCGATTGGGTAATCCCCTTGGCCGGTATCAGGCGAAGAATTTCCTTTGGATCGACCTCGGGCAAGATCACACCGCGCGCGCCGTTGGCCAAGGTGCCCATGCCCATATTGATCCCCGCAACATGGAAGAAGGGCATGGCAATCAGGACCACATCCCGCTCACAGAGGGGCTCGACATCGACAGGGGGGTTACGAAACAGCGACAGATAGTTGGTGTCGTTCAGCCTAACGCCCTTGGGATTGCCGGTCGTGCCCGAGGTATAGACCTGAAGGATGTCATCATCCCCCCTAGTGGGCAGCATCGGATCAACAGCCGATTGAGCGTCTCGCCAAGCCTCATAGGCGGGCCATTGGGCATTACCACCATCGACGGCAATCACCCGCTTGATGCGTGGCAACTGACTGAGAATCTGGTCGATCACGCCGTAAAACTCGGCCCCAACAAACAGGATCTCGCAGTCGGCATCAGCGATGACGAAGGCCAGTTCCGGGGCGGCCAGTCGCCAGTTTAAGGTCACCAGTGCGGTTCTGGACTTGTAGCACCCCAGCACCACCTCCCAGAACCGATCGAGGTTCTTGCCGACATAGCCAATGCGCGCGCCCGGGCCCTGATGCTCACCCAAGAGGCCATTGGCCACCCGGCTCGCCCGCTGATCCAGTTCGCCATAGGTGGTCAGGCGATCTCGATAGTCCAAGGCAATGGCATCGGGCCGCTCCTTGGCATGCAGGCGGCTGATATCGGCCACGCTGTCCAAGCGGTGCGCATGGGTCATGGTCAGACCGTCTCCAACAGGCTGGCGCAGCCGGTCTCAGCGAGGATTGTCGCAAGCCTTGGATCCGACACGCCCGCCCGCCGTGCGCGCAGGGCCGTGAGGGACTTGGCATGATATTTCTGCGGCGGCTGAACATAGGTCCGTCCGGCAAGTTCGACCGTAAACTCCGCCGCCCCCGCCTGCAGAGCGCGGCTATTGGCGTCGGTCCAGGGGAGGAAATAGCGTCCGATATAGGCCAAGACCGGGGTCAGGGTGGCAGCAAGACTGTCCCAGCTTTCAAATGCCCCATCATTGCGCGGCTCGTGCATGCGATAGCACCAGTCCAAGACCGCTGGCCCACGGGCGCGGATGAAACTGCCACAGGTGGGATCGACCGAGGCCTCGTAAAGCTGAGCGGCAAGGCCGAAATCGCCAAAGCTCGGCCGGGCACCGAACAGATATTTCCGGTCCTTGAGATGGACCTCCAACAGGTCGAGCAACTCGGCCAGATAGTCGGTGATCAGGGGCGCCGTCGCAGGACTGGAACCCACAAAATGACCGCGGCCTGACATACGCTCTAAGATCATCGCGGCCAGTTGAGCGGTCTCTTCCACCGATGCCTTAGGCCGAGAAAGACGAGCCAAGGTCTGTGCCGAGGCCAGCCCGTCAACCTGAGCATACCAGCGGTGATGGAACATCAACTTGTTGCCCCACTCGTCCCCGAACTCTTCAAACAGAGCCGAAAGGAAGTTGAGGGCAGGATCTTGAGGATGGATCGACGGCTCTGGGAACAGGGCCTCGAGATGCTCGATGATCGGGGTGGAGTCTTGCAAACCAACCTCGTCGGGTGTCGCTACGGTTGGGACAATCGGCAGCTTGGCATAGCGGCGATAGTCCTCGTCGCTGTCTGGGCCCCGCGCGATCCACTGATGGGGTATGGTCTTATACCGGCAATAGGCCCGCACCTTGACCGAATAGGGCGACATTTCCGAACCGAAGATCTTATAGAGGTTGCTCATTTGGGGGTTCCTGGAGAGAGAAGTTCACGCTGGCGCTGGGCGAAATCGTCCTTGCCAATGGCAGAGCCCTTGGCGACGGCTTCTCTGGCCCCGACCTGTTTGAACCAGCGATAGAAGTTGGGATATTCGGCCGGATCGATTCCAAGGCCCTTATAGCCCCGCGTCCAAGGCCAGGTTGCCATGTCGGCGATGGAATAGTCGCCTGCCATATATTCCGCTTCGGCTAGGCGCTTGTCGAGCACGCCATAGAGGCGGCGGGTCTCGTTCCTATAGCGCGCGATGGCGTAGGCGATCTTGTCCTTCTGATAGTTGAAATGGGCCGCCTGCCCGGCCATGGGCCCCAGACCGGCGCATTGCCAAAAGAGCCATTGATCAACCTGGCTACGGGCGCGGCGTTCGGTGGGATAGAACTGCCCCGATTTGTCACCGAGATACTGCAAGATGGCCCCCGATTCAAAAATCGACAGGGGCGCGCCATCTGGACCGTCATGGTCCAATATCGCAGGCATCCGACCATTGGGCGACAGGATCCGAAAGTCCGCTTCGTGCTGTGCACCGCTGGCAATATCAATCGGCACCAACCGATAGGGCATGGCGGTTTCTTCCAACATGATGGTGATCTTCCACCCGTTGGGCGTGGGCCAAAAATGAAGGTCGATCATGTCATCCTCATGCGACGGCGAGCCGGTTGCCGACCCGGGTTAGGGGCCGCAAGATGGGCGTCGCGAGCAGGGTTTCCGCCCCGCAGTCCTTGGCGAAAGTCTGGCAGGCGGCTCGATCTTCGGGGCTCAACTGTGCGAGCCAATCTAGCGTTCTTTGCAGCAGCCAAAGCGAGTGGCCCGGCGCGCCCATCGTCATCTGGTGCTCACGCAAAGGGACGGTAATTTGGCCCAAGCTGGGCTGATCTTCATCCGTCTGCGACAGGGTCGTTCCCTTGTCGGCATCAGGATGGATCGCGAGCCATTGGTCGTAAAGCGCAGCACTAGCGCTATAGATCGGGGCATAGTCAGCGCAGAAGGTTTGCAAGAGCTGAACCACCTTTTGCGGCACCTCATCATCCGGCAGATAGGTCACCGGCACGTCCCAAAATTCAGGAGACTGAATCTCTGGCGTGTTCATATGTTCCACCCAACGAAACACGCGCGGCGCTCGCTGCTGCATCAGGTGCAGGGGCCACGGATCGCGGCCTAGATGAGCGAACAGCGGTCCCATCAGGCTGAAATCGGCAATGCTCGGCACGCCTCCGAACAGATAGGGGTGATCGGTAAAGTGGGCCTCGAGCACGTCGAGCAGGTTGAAATAGATCTGTTCCATCATCGGGAACATTTCGGGCGTAATCCCGATGCGGCTGCGATGGCCATCCATCTGCCGCGCCACCACACCGCCATAGTGGTCCAGCAACTCATCAGTTCCGCGCGGCTTAAAGCTGCGGCCAAACTCACGCAGAACGAAGTGGCGATTGGGCTCAGGATAGTTCCACCGATAATGCCAAGCGACCTTGAGGTTCTCACTGGCGAAAAGATCGACAAGATAGGCAGCGAGGCGCTGGCGTGGTCCGGGGGGGTGGGCCGAGGGCGTTGGAAACCGCCGCTCCAAATATTCGAAGATGACAGTGGTGTCTTGGAGCACAAACCCTTCGGGCGTCTCTAGGATCGGAATGCGCTTCGAGCGCGCGGTGGGACTGACCTCTTGGCGAAAATGGGGGTGGCTCGGCAACCGCTCGACAAACGGGATCGCCTTCTTGCGCAGATAGCTGCGGGTCTTGCCGGTATAGAGCGAGGCATAGGCCCCATAGAGCGTGAAGGGGCCATCACCGAGGCCGGGGTGGGCGTCAACCGCCGCTGGAATATCGCCAATATCGAGGGGAATAAGAACGGTAGCCTCCCATGATCTTTTCTAAATTGGTAAACCGGAACCGCGGTTCATACAAGCGCGTCGCAAGGCTCTGTTCCATTTGGAGTCGCCCGATCTGGCCCGTCAATCACCCCATTGCCCCCTTGACCGCTCGGCGCTCTTAACGGACAGTCCGGAATAGAGGTTCCGGTTCATGGAATGGGCGGTCCATACGCCGCGACTTGGGGGAAGCCATGGAAAAGTCACAGGCAAAAACCGGCATTGGCCAAGCCAGTGGAGCTGCCCGATATGCCCTGCTGATCCTGTTCCTCGTCTATGTGGTCAATATGATCGACCGCCAGATCCTGTCGATCCTGATGGAACCGATCAAGAAGGACCTGCACCTCAGCGACACCCAGTTGGGTCTGCTGTCTGGCCTCTCCTTCGCCCTGTTCTTCGCCATTGCCGGCATCCCCATCGCAAGGCTTGCGGACCGAACCTCGCGCCGAAATATCATTGTCGCGTCGCTGGTGGTTTGGAGTGGACTGACCGCGGTCTGCGGCATGGCGCAGAACTTCTGGCACCTTTTGCTGGCCCGGACCGGTGTGGCGGTGGGCGAAGGCGGCAGCGGACCGGCGGCCCACTCGATGCTGGCTGACTATTTCCCCCACGGACAGCGGTCGACGGCGCTGGCGATCTATTCTTGCGGCGTTCCGATCGGTATCCTTTTCGGATTGGCGGTCGGCGGTTGGATCAGCCAAGCCTTTGGCTGGCGCATGGCCTTTTTGGTCGTGGGTATGCCGGGGCTGTTGCTGGCAGTCTTGATGTTTCTGACAGTTAAGGAACCGGTGCGTGAAACCCTGCCACCCAAGATCGAGGACCGCCCGTCTGTTGCCGTTGTCCTTCGCACCATCTGGTCGAACCGGTCCTTTAGGCGTCTATCCTTGGCGACCAGCCTGCACGTCTTCGCCGCCTATGGCCTGCTGCAGTGGAACCCAACCTTCCTGATCCGCACCTATCATGTGGGACCGGCACAGGTAGGGCTGTATCTGGGTCTCATTGTTGGCATTACCAGCGGCATCGGAACCTATGTCGGCGGCTGGCTGGGCGACCTTATGGGCCGCAAAAATGGCGCTTGGTACGCTTGGCTGCCCGCCATCGAGATTATTGTGACGGTACCCTTCTATTTCGCCGTCTATTTCGCCCCAACCTTTGAGTTGGCGCTGTTGTTCATGATCATTCCGAACCTGCTATCCAACGCCTTTACCGGACCGATCTTCGGAACCATCCAGTCGCTTGCGCCGCCCAATATGCGGGCCATGGCGGCCGCCCTCTTGATCTTCATTATTTCGGTGCTTGGCCAAGGCTTAGGGCCTCAGGCCATCGGCTTGATGAGTGATCTGTTCCAATCCTCAGCAGGCACCGACTCGCTACGCTGGGCCATGTCGGTGATCGTACTGACCAAGATCCTCGCCACCTGGCAGTTCACGGTCGCTGGCAAGCATCTCCAAGAGGACATCGCCGCTGCCCGTTCGGCAGCGGCGTGACGCCTCAGTTACCCCAATAGACATACTCGTCATTGTCGGTCTGATTGAGGATCAGCGAGTGATCCAGCATGACCGGAGACTGGCCCAGTTCCGGCCAAAGCGGCTTGGCCTGTTCGCCATCATGGCGGGCCAGATCGCGCTTGAGCTCCGCCACCTTGTCTGGTCGATCGGCTGCGAGGTTATGACGCTCAGTCGGGTCGTTTGAGAGATCGTAGAGCCAGTCCTTAGCCGGACGCTCGGTGACCTGCAGCTTCCAATCTCCCGAACGCACGACGCGATAGGGTCCCGTTCGCCAGAACAGGATGTCATGGGGTCGGCCCGTCTTGCGACCTTCGAGGTATGGCACCAGATCAACCCCGTCAATGATGCGGTCAGTGGGTATCGCTGAGCGCCCAGCCGCAGCCGCCGTTGCGAAAATATCGAAATGGGAGACAGGCGATCTAAAGGTAGAGCCCGGCGCAATCTGTGCCGGCCAGCGCATAAAGAGGGGACCGCGAATACCGCCCTCAAAGAAGGTCTGTTTCCAGCCACGGAACGGCCGGTTGATCTCTTCAAGACCGATATAATAGGCCCCGCCATTATCGCTGGTGAAGATCACCAAAGTGTCCTTGTCCAGACCCTGCTCTTGCAAGGTCTGAAGCACACGCCCAACGCCCCGATCCAAGCCACGGATCATTGCCGCATAGGTGCGCAGACGATGGTCGGCGATCTGCGGCAAGGCATCATAGTCCTCGCGCGTCGCCTGCAACGGGGTGTGGGGCGCATTATAGGCCAGATACATAAAGAACGGCCGATTGCGGTTGGCCTGAATCGCCGCCACCGCCTCATCGGTCAGATAGTCGGTCATGTGCTTCTTAGGCTGGAAGGCCTGGCCGCCATCCTTGCGGACATAGAACTGCAGGCTGCTCCAGAGGTTCTGGTCAATCGGGTCAAAGCCTTGGAACGAGTTGACCACCCTTGGATCGGTCTTGGGCAGAAACATCGATGCGCCGCCGGTAAAGCCGAGGGTTTCGGTAAAGCCGCGCTTTTGGGGTTGAAACTGGGGGGACTCGCCTAGGTGCCACTTGCCAAGTTGGATCGTGTGATAGCCGACCTTTTGGAGCAACTGACCAATGGTAATTTCCGTGGTCGGCACGCCCATCTGCTCGACGGGAATAATGTCCTTCTCCCGATCGGCGAAAAACACCGGGTTACGGATACCGTAATGGAAGGCCCGAACATCACGCGCGAACTTGAGGTTCACCGGCGTAAATTCAAATCCGTAGCGGGTCGGATAGCGGCCAGTCATTAGGGCGGCGCGGGACGGCGCGCAGGTGCCATGGCCCGAATAGGCTTGAGCGAAATTTGCGCCTTCGCGGCCGATTGCATCGATGTTGGGCGTTGGAACAAGCCCACCGGCGACGCCGCCGCCATTGAAGGTGATGTCGTTATAGCCAAGGTCATCGGCCATTATGACGATGATGTTGGGCTGGCGCCGGGTTTTGGGCGGTGTTGCGGGGCCCTGTTGCCACACCACCTCTTGTGGTGGGCCGATCTCAAATTGGCTGCGGCCGGCCGGAACATTGGCCGGAGCATTGGCCGGAGATTGCGCTGTTCCAAGCGCCGCCAGTCCGAAGGTCATCAGGCCGGTAACAGCAAATAGGACAAGCCGGTTGCGCATCTGGCCCATGGCTCAGACCTCCATGATCATTTTGGAAAGGACTGGGACGCCGCGCTAAGCGCAGCGTCCCAAGGGGAGGAAACTAGAAATTCATCGTCACTTCGAGCCCATAGGTGCGCGGCGGCGCATACCAACCCACAAAACCACCGGCCGCTGCGGTGCCGCCCGCCGAGATAAAGGAATTCAGCGGCTGGGTCGTCTTTTGCACATAGTAAGACTCGTCCGTGAGGTTCTTGCCATAGGCCGAGACCCGCCAGCCCTTGGCCGGTGAGGTGATGCCCGCGCGCAGACCAACCAAGGTAACAGCAGACTGATAGCCACGAGGATCAAGCGTTGGTTCCAAGGACTTTGCGCCGGTATAGCTAAGGTCTCCCGTCGCGAACCAGTCCAGCCCCGTTGACGCCAGCGGCGATTGCCAGTTGGCCACCAGACTGCCGCTCCACTGTGGGGTTTGAGCCGGGGTCAAGCCGTTATAGTTACAGGTTCCGGGCTTGGTGCCGTTGGCAGGCTTCAACGCGTTGCACTGACCGGCTGGATAGTCGGTAAACTCGCCCTCCATATAGGAGGCGCTGGCCTTAAAGCTTAAGGGATCAATCGGCCGGAACTGAACTTCGGCTTCAACGCCCTGAACTTCTCGGTCGCCAGCATTGGCAACGATAAAACCCGTACCGGTCAAGGGATTGAGGATGGAGTCTTGGAACTGCTCCAGCTTCATTCGATAGATGTCCGCATTCAGCACCAACTTGCGGTCCAAGAGCACCGACTTGATACCGGCCTCATAGGTCAGGGTCTGTTCTGGGCCAAACTCCACAGGCACACCGACCGCAGCGGCGCGCGCATTAAAGCCGCCCGTCTTGTGACCTGTCGCCGCTAAGAGGTAGACCATCATGCCGGGCTTGATGTCGTATTGAGCCCCCGCCGACCAGGTCATCTTATGTTCCTCACGGCTCAGCGCGCCCAGAGGGTTAGCCGAGAAGGAGGCCCGAGCGGCAGGACTGGCCGTGGCATTAACGGTCGAGAAGATGAAGCTGTCCTTCTGGTCATTAGAGTAGCGCAGACCACCGGTCAGGCGGAAGGCTTCGCTGACCTTAAAGGTGGCCTGACCAAAGGCTGCGTAGCTCTTGGTCTTTTGCGTGTAGTAGAAGTTGCTCGTGTCCCCTTGCAGGAACTTACGACCTGGGGCTGGCGGAAGCACGCGGTTGGCGTCACGTCCGAGCACGGTCAAGATGGTGTAGGTTTTCGATTCTGAGAACAGATAGATCCCGGCAATATAGCTTAACCGCCTATCCGCCGGTGAGGTCAGGCGGACCTCCTCGCTATAGCCTTCCGCACGAAGATACTGGGCGCCAAAGGCCGTCGCTTGTGGCAGCATGTCGGCGGCAAGAGACTGAATGTCGTCCTTATAGCCCTGAAAGGCCGAGATAGAGGTCAGCTTAAAGTCATTGGGAAGGTCGATATTCAAATTGGCCGACAGGCCATAGACCTTGGTGAGATCCAAGCCCGGAGCGTTATCGTCGACCACATGGTCCGTATCGTCAAAATTGCGGAACGGATTGCCCGTCGCAGCGGCTGCGGCCAAGAACCCAGGAGTAGCGATACCGGTAGCCGATGTCGGTGCCAGTTGATCGGCGGTGCAGCAGTGGGATTTGATCCGCGAGTAATAGCCAATGAAATCACCGGTGATCTTCTCTGTCGGTTTCCACTGCGCGCGAAGACGCATTCCTTGCTGATCGACGTCATTGACCTTTGGGCCAGAAAGATTGGTTTCATAGCCATCGCGTGAGGACTGATAGACCGACAGGCGTGCCGCCAAATTATCGGTCAAACCGCCGCCAACATAGCCACTGATACCGCGGTCCTTAAAGGCACCCACCCGCCCTGTCAGCATGGCCTCAAAGGCCTGGCTTGGCGCACGCGAGCTGATATTGATCGCGCCAACGGGGGTGTTTCGTCCATAGAGCGTGCCCTGAGGTCCGCGCAGGACCTCGATCGCGGCGACATCTAGGAGGTTGCTCTGGATCGGACCAGCGGCCGAAATATAGACGCCATCGATAAAGATACCGACGCTGGACTCGATGCCGGGGTTGGTACCCGAGGAGCCAATACCGCGAACGAAAACCGTCGTGTTTCGGTTATTGTTCGACTGGGTGATATTCACTGAGGGGATGAAGCGTGACAGGTCCGTCACGCTGGTGATGCCGGCCCTTTCCAGATAGTCGCCGCTGACAGCCGAAACGGACATCGGCACCTCTTGAATATTCTCAGCGCGCTTGTTGGCCGTCACGATGACGGTCTCGACCTCCACCGTCTCCGTTGCAGCCTGCGCGGCTACTGGCGCCAGAGCCACAAGGCCAAAAGACAGAGCCGAACTGGCAAACAGGCCTTTGGCGAATTTCAGATTGGTCATGTCTTCCCCCTATATGGCTTTTTCTATTTGCGTCCAATAAGTGAACGAGTATTCCGCTTCACTGTCATTCGAACCTTGCGAGTTGTCAATGTGCTAATCGAGCCCCCGAAATCCGAAATTTGAGGGGTAATTTTCTCTCAATAAATATGCGCCAACAGGACCAGGCCCGGTCAATCGATCGTCGGAATAACCAGATATTTTTCGCCGGTTCGTTTCTGAGCGTAAGCAGCAATGTGCTCCGGGTTCAACGCTTCGCTTAGGGAGATCTGAGCCGTGAAATGGCTGGCAAAGGTGGTCGTCAACTCGTCAACCACACGCTGACGCAGGCGCTTCACACCGACCGGACCGAGTTTGGCCAAAAAACCGGTCAAGATCCAACCATTGACACCCCAAGCCATGCCATAGCTTCGCTCCAAGAGGGTCACAGCCGGGGATAGGCCGCCATAGATATAGACCTGTTTGTGAACGCTGGAGCCATAGCGGCTATAGCCCTGCGCCCCAGCGGATTGGGCCTGTTCCATTGCCGACAGAACCTCACTGGCAAGCCCCCCGCCGCCTACCGCGTCGAAGGCGAGGCTGGCAGCGGTCGCAGCGATAGCCAAGATCAGGGCGGACCTAAAGGTCGGGCTGCTCGAATCCACGACATGGACTGCGCCCATATCGCGTAATAGCTGCACCTGCTCAGGGCTGCGGACAATATTGACCAGATCTATGCCATCGCGCAGGCAAATCCGGTTCAGCATCTGACCCAGATTAGAAGCAGCAGCTGTGTGGATCAGCGCCCGATGACCTTCCATACGCAAGGTCTCGGTCATCGCGAGGGCAGTCAAGGGATTGGCAAAACTGGCTGCGCCGTCCTTGGCCTCGGTCCCCTCTGGCAAGACCAGAACATCGGCCGTTCGATGGGTTCGGTACTGTGCGAACATGGCACCGCCAAAGACCGCCACCGTGCGACCGATCAGGGCTTGAGACGCCGCGTCAGGTCCTGCCGCGATCACAGTACCCGCCCCTTCTGTACCCACAGGCAAGGACTGACCCATGCGGCCTGCAACCAAGGCCATGAAGGATTGTGGAATTTTGGCTGTCGTCTTGTCGCCATCGACGAGCAAGGTGGAGAGGTCCGCGGGGCCAAATAAGAGGCCCAGATCACTCGGATTGATCGGGGCAGCCTCGACCCGTACCAGCAACTCTCCCTCGCGCGGCGCGGCGATCTCAACCTCGACTAAAGACAACTCCAAGCTGCCCTCTGGGCGCATCAAGGAGCGAAGTTGCAGCCCAGTGGTTAGCGGTTCCGGCGTGCTCGATGACATCCCACCGCGCTCCTATTGGGGTCTTGTATAGGAATCGTTTGGGCCGCCAATTCGTTCCAGCACAGCCCGTCCATAGTCGGGACGGGTCCAGTGCATCCGGCCGTCCGCGTCCAACCAGCGGCGGGCCTCAAAGCCGGGCTTGTCTACCGGACGCAGAATAAACACACCCTTCTCAAAGGTCGCGACGGCGAGGATGGGGGTCTGATAGTCCCGTACCGAAACATCACGGACGGCGTTCTCGACGGTACCGTCGGCGCGCGCATCGGCAATGGTACCGCCGCCCATATCGACGATCCGGTCACCGCACTGCTCGATCCGCTCAGCATAGTTGTGCAGATGTTCACCCGCAGCAGGGGGCTGATCATTGTGACTGATGATCCGCCAGATACCGCGCAGATCCGGCGCGCCGCTCACCAAAGGCTCGGTGCATGTGGCCAGAACAGGGGGCGGAAAGGTTCGGCCATAACCACCCGGCACCAATGGCGTGTGGGCGACCGGAATGTCTTTGGCCATCACCCTCTTGGCCTCAGTCTTGGTCGAAGGTGCCGCTGAGGCGGTCAAGGCCATAGCAAGGACGGGGATCGCTAAAACAGCGCTTTTGAAGATCATCGATCACTCCTTGTTGTCTCACTCGGCGCGCAGAACGCGGCAGAGAATTAGTCCCGATCCCTATTCTGGCATTCAGAGGATGCAGACCTTAGCAAGGACGGTTCAGAACCTATCAATGCCTCGGCAGACGAAATGAGCTTGACAGAAGCCTCACCCAAGACCCACCCTCCGGAACCGGAATAACGGTTCTGATCATGGGGTGGGAAATGAAGGTCGTCAATGCAGTTCAGCCGGGTGGAGAGCAGGCCAAGGCGTTTTTTGCCGGGCCAGAAAATGGCCCTTTCGTCATGGTCAATCTTCTGAAATTTAAGCCCTTTGCCGAATATGAGGATGGCTCTAACTGCCATCTGACCGGGGCTGAGGCCTATGAGCTCTATACGGTAGAGGTCCGCAAACTCTTGGCCTCTATCGGTGGCAGATCGGTCTATTCAGGCCCGGTTACCGGCATCTTGCTGGGTGAAGTCGAGGAGCTGTGGGACAAGATTTCACTGGCCTATTACCCGTCGCTAGAAGCCATGGGCGAAATGATGCGCTCGCTGGGTATGCAGGCCATCAGCCACCATCGCCGCGCCGGACTGGCTGGCCAACTCAATATCCGCATCAAGGCTCCCGTTACCTAGAGACGAATCTTGGTGTCATAAGGCTTGGCGGCGGCGCTGTTGCACGTCATTGAACGCTCGGCACTCGGAGGGAATGTTCTGCAAAAATGCTTTCGCGAAAAGCCATGATAACACCAAAGCTTGGTGCATCCTTTTTCGAGCCGCACTGGGACGATCCAAACGCCCGGTGCCGTGATTACGTCAGGCTCCTGGTGAATCTATCCACCACAGCCAATGTTGAAAAGGCCATCGTCGATGGCAGGGTAACAACCTTAAACGCACTTCAAACTGTATCGTTGAGGGTGCGAGCGCGATAAGATTATGGTGTGCACTGTCAAGAGACAGTTATTTGATAGCCCCCTTGGGGTCATCGCTACTCATCTCAAGGCCTCGACAATCCAGATTGTTCAATCCAATCAGAACGTTCAAAGCCTAGGCGGCGAATGAGACAAATAGGGTCTATCGAGGGGCATTGAACGCCAAAGGCCCAATGTTCCGCTCATGTTCCGCTCCGGGTACAAAATAGCCATCAGTACAGGCCTCAAAGCCTTACGCTATATGGCGTTGGGAAATAGGCGGTCATCGAATTGAGGTTCGATCAAAGGCGCGCCTTATTGAGCCACATGACCTGGCAACGCATTAGGTCACGCTCAAAGGATCAGTTAGCCGATGCAGGTGCCTCAAAGGCGAGCATGTTTGAAATGCCGACAAGCTTGGAATTATGGGACTAACCGGTACAGGCGTGAATTCGGCGTCCAGTGTTCACGTGCCGATCTGTTAGGTCTTCCAGTGCTAAGGTAAGCCTTTGTCTTTGTGCCGTCGCCCCAGACGTCGCACTGGCTCCATCGACCGCGCCTGTATGGTCGCCCGCAAGATTCCAATTTAGGGGGAGAGACAACCTGAATATGGATCAGAGCAGGTCTTTGTAAGCAGCCAGAAAATTGGCCGTTTCCGACAGGCCTAGTGTTTCAACTTTTAAAATGAGTTCCCCGGCGGTGATCTCAGGGTTTTCAAATCGTTCCCGCATCAGACGCAATGCGGCGACAGCCTCTGGACCTGCTAAGTCCAAAATATCGGCAACGAACTGATCGAGTGTTAGGATTTGAATGTCATGCATTTCCAACTCGAAGGCTGGAAAATCTCTGACGTTCTCAGTGACAATAACTTCTGCCTTGGCCTTTATCGCTGCGGCGAGAACATGGCGATCATCAAGGTCCGGTAGGTTGAGCCCCTCCTCAATCGCATCAATGTCACCAACGATGGCTTCAGGAAAAGCAGCCTCAATGCGCAGACGTTGCTTCTTAGCGTTCTGTGCACTTCCCGTTCTTTTGGCGCAGTAGCGTTCAAATTCATCGAGTATCCGAAACGACCAGTAGGGACGGAAGAACCCCGCCTCAGCGAGGCTGAGGATGATGTTGCGCGTTAGGGCACCGGCCAGCACATTGGCGTCTACAACGATTGCAAACGGGTCAGCTCTGTCGCTCATAGATAGCCGTTCGCGGAATCTTCACGCGCGATATCCGACAAAATTCGGGCGCGTTCGCCGTCACGTTTTTCCTTATAGGCGAACAGGTCCTCGGCCCTAATCCGGCGATGGCGTCCGGTTTTGGTAAAAATGATTTCATTGCTTTCGAGCAATTTGACGAGATAGGGACGCGACACATTGAGCAGGTCCGCCGCCTGCTGCGTGGTGAGTTCAGCATTAACGGGCGTGATGCTGAAGCTCTTGCCGCTTGCGATCAGACGCGAAATATCGAGGAACGTTTGGGCCAATAGGGGCGACAGAGTCACCTCCGCGATCTGGCCTTTTTCCAAAGACAACTTCATCGATACCGGTGTGTCTTCCGAGATCAGCTCGGCCAAGATCCGGCGCAATTGATTGGCGCGCTCACGATCGATTGCTGTGGGCATCCGATCGGAGAAATTCTCAGCGTGCATCATAGTCATGATCAATCCCTGCCCTTCCATCGCTTGCCATTGCCACACCCATAGTCCTATCGCGGGCAGACCGCAATATTCGAAATATTCGAAACGGACTATCAGTCCTCAAGCGGGTCATTTCGTGCACTTATTCATTCATTAAAATCAACATATGATTGTAAATTCCCACTGTAGTATGGTGTGCACTGTCAAGAGACAGTTATTTGAGAGCCCCCTTGGGGCCATCGCCGTTCATCTCAAAGCCTCGCAAATCCGATTTGTTCAATCCAATCAGACCGTTCGAAGCCCAGGTGGCGAATTAGGCAAATCCCACCTACTTTGGGACATTGAGAGCCAAAGGCTCAATGTTCCACCCATGTTCCGTCCTGGGTACAAAATAGCCATCAGGACGGGGCTCAAACCCTTAGGCGATATGGCGTCGCGAAATATGGAGGGACCAATTAGTCTAGGTTTGAAATCGTCGCGACTGACCAGTTAGTTACACCTCGGGTGAAGACACAAATGTCGTTGCCCCTAGGCTACGCCCTCAAGGCCCTTGCGCTGGATGATAGAAAGCAGCCGTAAGGCTGGCCCTCCCGGCCGTTTCTTGCCCCGCTCCCAGTCAGAGACCAAGTTCTTCGACACATTGAGATAGCGCGCAAAAACCGGCTGTGAGACATGTTGCGCATCGCGTATGGCTTTTATCTCCTCTGCCTTGAGCGGCGTCGCTGGGGCAAGGCAAGCCTCATCGAACTCGCGTAGGGTCTGCTTGTCGATGGCTCTGGCTCCATGGAGCCCTTCCATCATCTCGTGGACGGCGGCAAGCGCCTCGCTCTTATAGGTTTTAGGCATCGTCATTCACCTCGAACAATCTTCCTTCGGTTACCTCGGTATCGACCTGCGCCTGTGTCAGCGCGAGCACGATCTTGGCAGCCAGTTTTGACGTGACCCCCATATCTCATCCAGCCATAACGAGAGTCCTATCGTAATTTGAGCCTTCGTTGATGTGTATGGCAAGAGGCGTCCGCGCGGAGCCTCCAGGCTGCGCAGCGCGGTCGCCGGTCTCTCCGGATAAGGCGCTGGCATAGTCCTTGGGTGTCATCCAACCAAGCTTCGAGTGTGGCCGTAATTCGTTGTAATCTCGTCGCCAGACCTCCAGCACGGCGCGAGCGTGAGG
>Ga0214921_10004639_pt1 | contig 20063 bp, 20 predicted proteins | sample LL1505_MetaG_FD_177992 | JGI IMG/M metagenome (GOLD analysis project Ga0214921, IMG submission 177992) | Freshwater microbial communities from Lake Lanier, Atlanta, Georgia, United States - LL-1505 | ecosystem: Environmental > Aquatic > Freshwater > Lake | place: USA: Georgia | collected...
TGTTGAATGCCACCCAGAATTGACCCCTTAGAGGCGATTATTTCCATCCAAATTTGACCCCTGTTAGAAGCCCTGTGCGTTCGAAGTTATGCACAGGAGACAACAGGAGTGATCAAAGTGGGAACCTTGGCAAAGATAAGGCGTTTGTACTTTCGCGACAAACTGTCCATCAAAGAGATATGCAGGCAAACCAGCCTGTCCAGAAACACGGTGCGCACTTGGCTGCGCGACAGCGAAATGGTAGAGCCCAAATACCCGCCGCGCAGGGTCGCCACCAAACTGGACAACTATGCAGACACCCTGAAGACCTGGCTCAAAGCCGACGGCGGGCGAAACAAACGCGAGCGACGGACCAAAGGGCAAATGTGGTTGGCGCTGTGCGCGCTGGGTTACACCGGCAGCTACGGTCGGGTTTGTGCATTCGCTCGGGATTGGAAAACCAGTGAAGGATTGGCCGCCTCCAAAGGCGCGTTCATTCCCTTGAAGTTTGCGCATGGCGAGGCTTTCCAGTTTGACTGGAGCACCGAATACACATTCATTGGTGGCTTGCGCCGGCGGGTGGAGCTAGCGCACACCAAGCTGTGCGCCAGTCGTGCCTTCTGGCTGGTGGCGTACCCGGGACAGGGTCACGAGATGCTGTTTGATGCCCACGCCCGCGCGTTCGCCGCCTTTGGCGGTGTTGCTCAGCGTGGCATCTACGACAACATGAAGACGGCGGTGGACCAGGTGCTTGCGGGCAAAAAGCGCAAGATCAACGCCCGCTTTGAAGCCATGAGCGGGCACTACTTGTTCGAGCCGGAATTCTGCAACGTCGCCAGCGGCTGGGAAAAGGGTATCGTCGAGAAAAACGTACGCGACCGGCGCACCAGCATCTGGGCTCACGCCAAGGACAGGCGTTGGGCCAGTTGGGATGAACTCAATGTCTGGCTGGCCGAGCAATGCAGATTGGCCTGGAGCGAGCTCAACCACCCGGACTATCCCACCCTGAAGGTGGCCGATATCTTGCAAGACGAACAGAGTCGGCTCATGCCCGTGCCCAAACCGTTTGACGGCTATGTGGAGCTTATGGCACGCGTCACCAGCACCGCCCTGATCCACCTGGAGCGCAACCGTTACAGCGTGCCCACGGAGCATGCCAACTCCGCCGTCAGCGTGCGCATGTACCACGACCGCATCACGATAGTGGCCGACGGCACCAAGGTGGCCACGCACAGTCGCAGCTTTGAGCGCAGCCAAACCTTTTATGACTGGCAGCACTACATCAGTTTGGTAGAACGCAAACCCGGAGGACTTCGCAATGGCGCGCCGTTTGCGGGCATGCCCGATGTGCTCAAGCAACTCCAGGCAATCCTGTTACGTCGGCCTGGGGGTGACGCCGTCATGGCGCAGGTGCTGGCCGCAGTGCCGATTCACGGGCTTGATGCCGTGCTGGTATCCGTGGGACTGGCCTTGGAGGCCGGCAAACCCAGCGGGGAACATGTACTGAACGTACTGGCGCGCCTCAAAAGCAGCACGGCACCTGCCAATCTGGGGGCCGCCTTGGCAGCAGAGTTGAAACAGGGCTGGCCGCTGCAACTGCGTGAGGAGCCGCTTGCAAACGTAGATCGGTACGACGATCTGCGCAGCCCTATGCCCACCACACCGACCAGCGAGGTAAACCCATGAGCGCCCAGATCATTGCGCAACTCAAGGCATTGAGTTTGCACGGAATGGCGGCAAGCTTCCCCGAGGTGGCAGCCCAGGCGCGGCATATGGAGTTCAATCCAGAGACCTTCATGCTGCAGCTTATGGCGGCTGAGTCAGCCCAGCGCGTGGTTCGCTCCACGGCGTATCAAATGGGTGCCGCCAGGTTCCCGGTGCACCGTGACTTGGCGGGATTCGACTTCGGGCAGTCCGATATTGATGAGGCGCTGGTGCACAGGCTACAAACTACCGAGTTCACTACGCCGGCCCATAACGCGGTGTTCATCGGCGGCCCCGGCACGGGCAAGACGCATCTGGCCACCGCCATTGGCGTTGAAGCGATACAGAAGTACGCCAAGCGCGTTCGCTTCTTCTCTACGGTAGAACTGGTCAACGCATTGGAGCAGGAGAAGGCGCATGGCAAGGCGGGCCAGATTGCCTTGAAGCTGATGTATGTGGACTTGGTGATCCTTGATGAGTTGGGCTATCTGCCGTTCAGTCAAGCCGGGGGCGCATTGCTGTTTCATCTGCTCTCAAAGCTGTATGAGCACACCAGCGTGTTGATCACCACCAACCTGGGGTTTGCAGAGTGGGCGCAGGTGTTTGGTGATGTGAAGATGACCACTGCTTTGCTGGACCGACTGACCCACCATTGCCATATGGTGGAGACCGGCAATCAGAGTTGGCGGTTCAAACACTCCAGTGCGAAAACCAAAACATCCAAGCAGGTATCGAAATCCAAACAGCCGACGCTGACACAAGGAGAACCGATGCCAACAGAGTGAAACTAAGACTTATCCACAGGCTAATGGCAGGGCCTTAAACTGCAAAGAGTGGGGTCAGGTTTGAATGGAAAACTGGGGTCAAGATTGGATGGAAATCAACAGCTGACGATCTTGCTCAGGCCAACTTGGCAAATGAGCTGCAAAAGACTGCGGCTATCAAAGAGGCTGAGATCCAGTCCCTTCGGACCCAGTTGGATGCGAAAGACACCTTACAAAAGCTTGCCCTCAATGAGGCGCTCAGCAAAATTGAAAAAGAGCGCGATGCCTTGAAGGGCGATCTGGACCGGGCTGAGCTAGAGAAGCAACTAGCAGCCAACGCGCTCAAAGAAAAATATGAAACCCAGATCAAAGATCGTGATGTCGCAATAGAACGCTTGAGGGATATGAAGGCGCGACTGTCTACCAAGATGGTTGGAGAGACTCTGGAGCAGCACTGCGAGACAGAGTTCAATCGTATTCGTGCAACCGCGTTTCAGAAAGCGTATTTTGAAAAGGATAACGACGCTAAAGGCGGGAGCAAAGGCGACTACATCTTCCGCGACCTAGATGACGCTGGCACTGAGATCGTCTCCATCATGTTTGAGATGAAAAACGAAAACGACACAACTGCCGCCAAGAAGAAAAACGAAGAATTTCTCAAGGAACTGGATAAGGACCGCAATGAGAAGCGGTGCGAGTACGCCGTATTGGTGTCACTACTCGAGCCGGAGAGTGAGCTTTACAACACAGGGATCGTGGATGTTTCTCATCGCTACGAAAAAATGTATGTAATTCGCCCCCAATTTTTTATTCCCATCATCACGCTTCTGCGTAACGCGGCCAAGAATTCTCTGAAGTACAAGTCTGAACTCGCACTTGTGAAATCGCAGAACATCGACATCACAAACTTCGAGACTAATCTTGAGACATTTAAGACAGCATTCGCTAGGAACTACGACTTGGCGTCCAATCATTTCAAAAAAGCAATCGATGAAATTGACAAGTCAATCGATCACTTACAAAAAACTAGAGGGGCGCTCTTAGGTTCTGAAAACAACCTTCGTCTAGCGCACGAAAAAGCTCAAGAGGTAACCATTAAAAGGTTGACCCGTGGCAATCCGACGATGGCCGCAAAATTCGCTGATTTGAAGAACGCCGACATCAGGGGTACTGAGTGATGATGTTTGAAACCAGTGAACCCATTCCGTTAACTGAGTAAAGGACTCATATGGCTACCGATCTACCAAAGTCTCTAAAGAAGTTAGCGCGAGAGGCGGTGGAAAGTTTGTTGGATGAAAGTCTACCAACCCCTGATTTAGAGCCGCTGCATGAATGGTTTGAAGAAAATCGATGGGACCAAATTGTTATGTCTGTACGAGGCCCTTACGCCTATTTAGACACCATCGCTGACGATCTTTTTAACGATGATTCAATTAGAGAACATTCCGATTCAGACGATCTTGAGATAACAGACGAGATGCGTGTTTCTTTCGCTCGCGGGTTCATTGACAGCAGATTAGATCAATCGGAAGACTCTGTTCATGCGGTGGAATTGAAAGTTCCATCATTACCCGTAGCCTATCTTGATTGCGTAGTGATCGGGCAAGGTCAAGGTGGCTGGTCACTGGAGTGGGGCACCATTTATAAAACTGTTCAAGAGTTGTTGGAAGCCTATAGCGATGCGCTTGTAGGCGGCAGTGCGAGCGTGAGTGATGAGAAGATACTTGCACTTTGGCATGCAAACGAGAAGCGCTGAACTTTCGCTACCACCCCTGAAATCGGGTTGTGAGATTCGACGACTTTAGGCAGCTAGCGGGAACGGATGCGGTAAAGCCCTGGCGCCGGGAAAATTGCGTGATGTGAAGGGGCTGGAATGTTGTTTCCACCTTGGTTTTATCCTGGCTCCGCTGAGGCTCACCTGGTGAGCCTGGCGAGCTGTGTAATGCCAAGGCCGACGGAACTTTCCCGGTAGCTGGTTTCGTAGGGCACCAAGGCCCTTGCTTGTGCCGGTAGGGGGCAATGCAAGGTACATCCTCAGTTTTAAGGAGTTGCAGCATGGCTTTATGGAACATTTTTGGAAATATGGCGGTGTCTGAAAATGGGGAGACTATTACCCGGATGTCTGACACTGTGAGTGTTTCATCTAGCGGAGTGACCTACACCAAGATGGGCAATATGACGGTTGGATCTGACGGCTCTAACTTTACCCAGGTGGGTGACTTCAGCACCGATGGGAGTGTTCGAATGGGAGGAATGGCAACTGGACGAGGTGCCCTTTTTACCGATAAGCCGGATGCGTTTAAGAAGTTTGGCATGGACGACGACAGTAGCTGGTAAGCCATATGGCCGTTCGTGTTGTCACCGAATCATGAGCAACGACTGGCAGGTAAATTTTAGATTTCTAGGATTTGATCAATGTTCGATAAAGCAGACCAAATCTCCGATGATGTTGTTGATGATGTACGGCCCTATATCGATACTTTAGCTAAGCGCACGCGATGGAACTTAGAGGCACGCAACGCGCTTGAAACGCTCAAGAGGACTCTTGAAGCAAAGAAATACGTAACATTTGTGGGGCATCCAAACCGCTATCATTTGACCCGAATTGGAGACTCGTGCCTCTACGATGTTCCCACGGATCGTAGGGGAGTTTTATCACCGTTTAGGGGTAAGCGGGTGCGGCTCGTCTGTGTGAGTTCCGGTCGATTTGACCGAGTTCTTATGGGTGGCGTCGTCAGTGTTACCCCGCCCCATTTATTACGGTCGAGAGAAAAACCAATCTACGTATTTCCGGATGTGGGCGATCATGAGATTGCTTATCTGGGTAGAAGGTACATGTTGATAAAGTCAGCCGGAACTTCTGCGATTGAATTGCATCAAGGATCGTTTGAAGTTGTTGATCTGAACGCTTGTGACTACATTCTTTTGGACGGTGCCGAGTGCTGTCCCATCGCGACGTTCAAATGTCCAACCGATGGAGTTTTCATCGGTACGTTGATAGGCTGGACGTACCGTATCAAGTTTGTTTCATTTGCTGATGCCGTCAGTGGTATGGCTAAGCAAAACAAAAGATTTCGGACCGTTGTGCTGCGATGAAGAAAATTGTCTACTACTTGCCAGGCATGGGAGGTCGCTTAGACACAGGATTGGGACTAGCCTTGTTGAGTAGAGGCTTCAATCTCCAAGGCAGAGAATTGACCGGAGAGTTCAGAAAGTTGCACTTTGGTCAGCAAGTTGATTGTGTAGTTACAGACTTGCGCAGCATTGAGTTGGAGGAGGGCGTTCGCGTAATTGCGAACTCGTTTGGTGCGTACCTACTCCTTCACGCTCTTGCACAGATGCCGCCGTTTAAGGGCAACGTGCTTTTACTGTCCCCAATAGTTGGACAATTTTCCAATGAAGCGACGCAGATGGGTTTTGTACCTCCACGCGCAGAGCGTTTGGGAGAGATGGCAAGAGCGGGTGCGTTCCCTGTGCCGAAGAAATGCGAAATCCATGTGGGCGCAGATGATTGGCAAAGCGATCCAGCAAACGTGAAGGCTTTCGGCTTGGCGGTTGGCATTGCTGTTAACGAAGTGCCTAATGCCGGACACTCTTTGCCGAAAGAATACGTTGGAAGTTTGCTGGATAGGTGGACGAAAACCTTAATTTAAGGTTTTCTAGCGGGATCGTTTGGGCGCTGGAATTTGGTTCAAAATAGCCTCCGAATGACCTCTAGGCTCAGCGCCTGTAAGGATGATGGGCAGGGCGCTTAATTCGCTACACACTTTGCCGCACACCGTAAAAATAGTATTGATCTATATAGGTTTTTTAGCCAAGAAACTTCTTTTAATCCGTTTGTCGTGGGTTCGACCCCCGCACGTCCCACCATAAAAACACTGAAAGCACCCCGTACGAAAGTACGGGGTGCTTTTTCGTTTGTGTGTCTCGCACTTGAAGTGGTATCACCTACTTTATGCCCCTGATGCGATGCCCTGCCGGTTGACAAAACATCAACACTGCTGGTCTGGGAGCGAGCCCCGCAATCGAAAAAATAAACAGAAAATACGCCATCGATCTGCTCCTGCGAACGTGCCCCGGTTCTGAGCTTTTAGCAGACTGCTGCTTGCTGTGTTGTCGGCACCCCCTCAACTGGCGATGCACTCGGCTTTGAGTTGAGAATTCAAAAGGCTTCCAATCTGATGCCGTTGAATTTGGCTAAGATATATGCGGGTTATCGGGCAACTTCGACATGCTTGTCTTGTAGCCATTATTGCTGCGCGTCGTTAGACTATTGTCTTAAATTAAGTAAAGTTGCACTCAGTGCTTAAATCAGTAAAGTATGAAAACACTAACTAAGTTAACTATATGTATCATTACCTATAACAGAGGGACGTGTGCACTAAGACAGGTAAATAGTATAAAAAACAGCTTGAGTAATGATATATCAATATTGGTTTTAGACAATGCATCAACTATTGATACCGAAGGGTACCAAGCAATTGAGGAATTATCAAAAATAAATCCCTCTATTGAGTATATTCGGCACGATCACAACCGACTGACGCATGGAAACTTTTTGGCCTGCTTTGATTTAGCAAAAACCCCCTTCATTCAGATAATGTCAGATGAAGACTTTCCCAATATTGCCATTGTCCAGGAGAGTATTTTAGTGCTCGAGGAGTTTAAAAACGTTGCAGTTTTAAGAGGGTCGATTGGCCCTGAGGAAGGTCAACCGGGTCGAAATAGTATGCAGTATGAGGAGGCCTTCCTTCGCGGAGGTCAGGAGGCTTTGAGTTACTTTGCGTTAAGAACTAATTATTTATCTGGAGTGATTTATAATCGGAAATTAATTATTGAAGAGGGAGTTATAAATAGATTAAGAGATAAATTGATATTATACAGGCAATACCCGCATGTTTACCTTGATTGTTTGTGCGCATCGATGTACGATGTTATACTCACGTCAAGCATAATATGCTGGGAAGGGCCGGAAGATCCATCTTCTGTTAACGTACAGAATTTTGACGGTAATACTGCGAGTTTTACAGGTAGGTTAGAGCAGATTTTAGCCTTCCGAGAGATGATTATAGAGTTATACGAAATTCTTGATTTTTCTTGCAGACTAGAGACCTGTCTTCTGATATATGAGTTGCTTAGTGCAAAATATTTGCTACTTGTTAAAATTGATTCATTTATATATAAAAAATTGCGCATCGATCCGGACAAAATTATGGATGCATTATTGCATTTCTTGATTGCGGCGAGTCATATTGAGATATTCGTGGGACATGAAAAAGATGTAGCGCATCGAATTCAGAGAAGATATAGCCTTATTACCATTGAAGATGATCTTCGTTACGGAAGAATCTTTAACCAGATAAAAACGGCTTCTTGAGCGCTCCAATCTGCCAGGCAGGAGTTCTCTCGGGTCCGGGTAATTTACGATCCTCATTGATCCGCTGCGGCTAATGTACTTTGCGGAACACTGGCATTCCCCAAATTAGTAGACAAATAATGATATCAAAACTGAAATGGAGGATTACTAATGCCGCGATCGAAATATGCCCCTGACTTCAAATCCGAGGCCGTCAAACAAGTTGAATCGCCCCGGGTTTCGTGGAGGCCGATTGGTTTAAGTTGAGACACTTGTCTCGCGGCTATTGGCAGGCTGCCGATAGTAGTTCTCCTCAGCTTCGGCCGGTGGAATATATCCAATGGATCCAAGCAGTCGGATGTGGTTGAACCAGTGCACCCATTGCAGGGTTGCCAGTTCCACGGCTTCCTTGGTGTTCCAAGGTCCCCGGCGGTGAATCAACTTAGCCTTGTAAAGCCCGTTGATGGTTTCGGCCAGTGCGTTGTCATAGCTGTCACCGCGACTGCCCACAGAGGGCTCGATGCCTGCTTCGGCTAGGCGCTCGCTGTAGCGAATGGACACATATTGCGAACCCCTATCGGAATGGTGAATCAAGGATTCATGGCGCACGGGCTGCCGATCAAACAAGGCTTGCTCCAGTGCGTCCAAGACGAAGTCCGTGTGCATCGAACTGCTCACCCGCCAACCCACAATCCTCCTGGCAAACACATCCACCACGAATGCCACATACAGCCAGCCTTGCCAGGTTGAGACGTAGGTGAAGTCCGACACCCACAGCTGGTTGGGCCGCTGTGCCTTGAAGCGCCGGTTGACCCGATCCAGCGGGCATGGCGCATTGGCGTTGGAAACAGTGGTGCGTACGCCCTCGCCACGGCGCACACCGCGCAGGGCGAGCTGGCGCATCAGCCGCTCTACGGTACAGCGGGCCACCGCGACACCTTCACGATTGAGTTGTTTCCAGACCTAGTCTGCCCCATAGACCTGCATGTTGGCGTGCCAGACCCATTGGACTTGCGGGATAAGTTCGACATCTTGCTTGGTCCTGTCACAGCGCAGCGCCGGGTCGCGTAGTAGGGCTGCGTGACGCCGGTAACACGGTAGGGCAATCTGCAAAACTTTGCAGATCGGCTCGACCCTATAGATGTCGCGGTGTTGGTCGATGTAGGCCTTCAACTCTTGAGTCGGCGGTCGATCCGGCAAGATCGAAAAACGCGCTGGCCGTCTTGAGGATGTAATTGGCCCGACGCAACTCCTTGACTTCGCGCTGCAATGCCTTGAGCTGCTCGCGTTCGCTGCTGCTAAGCCCTTCGCGCTGGCCGCTGTCGACCTCATAGCGCTTGACCCAGTCACTGAGCGTTTGCGGTACGCAGCCGATCTTGGGCGTAATGGATTCAATAGCAGCCCACAACGACGGGTACTCACCGCGGTGCTCCTGCACCAGACGCACCGCTTATTCGCGGACTTCTGGGGAAAATTTGTTTAATCTCTTGTTCATAGCTCCATCTTCTCAAAATTAGGAGCCTCCTCAATTCCCGGGGCGATTCAGGTTGATGCCTTGCGGCACTGCCAAGACCTCAGGCTTGTCGCGTACCAAACGCTTTCTGGGTTTGATGCGCAGGTTCAGCTCCAATTCGCGGTAGATGCGGTAAATCCGTTTGTGGTTCCATCCAAAGTTCTCCACGTTGCGCAGGTACAGGTAGCACAGGCCAAATCCCCAGCTGCGGTTGTTGTCCGTCAAGCGGATCAGCCAGTTGGCAATCTGCTCGTTCTCGGCGTTGAGCTGGGACTGGTAGCGGTAGCACGACTCACTGGTGGAGAACACGGAGCAAGCAAGGCGAATGGCTATGCCACGCTGCTGTACCACCTCTTTGGCCATCTCGCGCCTGCGAGACGGCCGCGCTACTTTTTTGCGAGGTACTCGTTGGCGATTTCCGCCTTGAGATTCTCCTCCAGATACATCTTCTTGAGGCGCCGGTTCTCGTCTTCGAGCTCCTTCATGCGCACCATCATGGAGTGTCCATGCCGCCGAACTTGGAGCGCCACTTGTAAAAGGTGGCGCTGCTAATGCCCAGCTCCCGGCACATCTCCGGCACTGGCAGGCCGACCTCAACCCGTTTGAGCGCAGCCATGATCTGGCTGTCGGTAAATCTGGACTTCTTCACGTAGAAATTCCTTTGTGGAAAATTCTACTTCTGGGGCCTTTGGTCTAGCGGGGGGATTACCCTCTATGTAAATATCTTCAATATAATCGCCCTACAGTTGTCTTAAAGTATCGCGCTGCCTGCGTTAAAAAGAATGACTAGGTATCATGTTACCTAGTGTGATGTCCTAATATTAGAAGGTCATTTATGCAAAACTTTACAAAATCATGTATTCATCCTTGGAAGACAGTAAACGTGTTTGGGGATGGCACAATACTGCCATGCTGCGGAGAGGTCAACGGTAGTTATGGAAACATTAAGACTGATTTTTTAGACGAGGCAAGGAGCTCAGACCGGTCCATGTTCAAAAACGAGAGTTATCAACTCCTAAGGAAAAGTTTGCTTGACGGCAATCTCCTGGAGGGCTGTAAATCATGCCGGATCGTTGCTGAAGACGATATAAGCACAGAAGAGTTCCGAGCAAGATTATGCGACTATCTAGGGTTTCAGACCGATGTTTCAGAGTCCACGCTTCTGAATTCTTTCCGAGTCACTGATCTCATCGTATCTATTACAAATAAATGCAACCTTAGATGCATCTATTGCGCTCAGTCATCGCCTAAATCAGAAACGTCGACAACCCCCTATTCCACGATAGAATTTTACCAGGCCCAAATCCCCGAGAAGGACTTTTTCCGAGTCTTGGACTTTCTTTGCGGGAAGGGCCTTAAACGATTAAACTTCGTTGGACTGGGTGAATTCACGATATACAAAAATTGGAGTAAGCTAATCGAGAAGATAAAGGGTAGGTATCCGTCTCTTCACCTGCAGTTGGTATCTAACTTTAGTAAGTCTTTTTCGGAGAAGGACTTCATTAATCTCTTGGCTTTCAATATAATAAATATTAGTATCGATACTTTCGATGAAATATTGTTTGAGAAGATACGAGTTGGAGCAAAGTTTAATACTGTTTTTAAAAACATATCTGGACTGATGGAGGTTGTAAGGGGCTTAGAAAGCCCTCCAACAGTTTGCTTCAATATTACTGAATCCGATCTCGCAATACCAAAGTTGGAGGAGCTATTCAGATATGCGGCAGAGCACGGGATCGTTATAAATTTTTCCAATCTCTATCACGTAGAGGGTACTGTTCTCGATAAAACCAAGTCTCTCAAAAAAATCAGTGAACTACCAGATTTGGATGCCGCCGCATTATGGCCACTTTTGAACTCGCTTCCGCGCCGCTTGAAGGCGGGTAACCCGAAATCTGATATAGGGCAGATTGGTCCATTTTATAATTATGTTAAAAGTAAAGGGATTGAATTATCGAATGATTGGTTCTGGCCAAAGACTGGATCGGTAGCAGATGCCATTTATCAGAAATTTCGGGAAGAGCCACAAAGCCATTCAGTTATTTTGCGGAATATATTCCTGGCATTTGATGAGGAAATTCGAGGTTTTTACTTTCCTTCTGGAGCAACTTTTAAATTACGAATCGGTCCTGAGAATGTAAGATTTATGGTTACCGGCGTTAATTATCGACATGACAGTAATCTGGTTGTTCGGGCCTCTGAACCTAGGATTTTAAATCTTGGCACTGAGATTACAATTAATGGCGGGACCGGAGTATTTTCTGACTTCACACATATTTTGCTGTCAATCGAACCAATAGGTAGGAATGATTTGATGTCTGTTACAGCAGACTTGGAAAGCATATTTAAACAAGTCGTTTTTAAAGACGAGAGATTCATTCGAGAGTTGGTACTGGTCCAGGATATCGATTATTTAATTCGAAATCATATTCGTATACGGAATAAACCGTCGTATGTCTGGGGTGCTGGAGAGAGGGCTAAATCCCTTCTGGAATGGACATCACTGAAATCGCTTAACATAGCTGGTGTGATAGATTCTGATGTGACTAAATCTGGAGCTAATTTTGATGGATATATTATCCAGCACCCGGACCAGATCGACTTTCAAGGGCAAGACATAATTATTGCAAACGCGACTGCTCCTTACTCTATTGAGAAATCAATTAGACATAAAAATCTTAATGTCGGGGCTATCTATGTATTGTAATGTGATGGAAAGCTCCGGCGATATGCTTGCGGATTAAAGCTGCGACGTAGTTTTTGATATAGAAGTCGATTGTTGGGATGTAAATGCTAAAAAATATTTTTGAAATTATCAAGAGCCAAGTGCAATCGTTGCCAGGTGAGGAGTGTAATTTAGTCAGGAGACTATTTTCAAATTCCCAGCTGGAAGAGGTAAAGAAAAAAGGAGTCTCACTGTTTGGTGCTGGTGTGGTCGCTAATGAGATTTTTCGAGCGCTCACTTACCATAATATAGCGGTTAATAGATTTGTTGTTTCGAAAAATAGTCATTTAGATCAACGATTTTGCGGTCTTCATGTGGTCGACCTATCGGAGTATGTGCAAAAGGAGTATGATGATAGCGTGCAGATAGCCGTGTCTCGGGATGAGCCAGAAGTTGTTAATATCTTACTGGCTAGCGGCGTAAAAACCGATAGAATAATTCCACTAAAATACGATCTTTCGGTGAGCGCAGCGATCGCGGATCCCACCCAAATAACTATTGAGTTGCTATCTAAGGAGGGTGAGATTGGATTGCTTAAAAAGTTGGAGAATGATAAGGATGAGTTACAAGAAGCTTACTATAGTCTCGAAAACGAATTCTCCAGAAATCTTTTCTTAGCTAAGATCGTCGCTCTTGTAAAGTATCAAAATGTAACAACGTTGTCCGAATTCTTGCGTGCGTATTCCGATCCTATTCGGTATTATGGGCCAGTACCGCTATTTGGGTACCCCGAATCGCGTTGTTACTTTCTTAACGCCCTAGATGGTGTTGATGATGGTGATCAGTTTTTGATCGATGTTGGAGCTTATGACGGATGCTCAGTTGAGCAGTTTAAGCTTCAGTGTCTTGAAAAAAGCTTAGGATACCAGGCAATAGCATTTGAGCCGGATCCCAAAAATTTTGCCGCTTTACGAGTGAGGATAGGCTTAGATCCGAATATTCGTTTGGAAAATGTTGGTATCTGGTCCCAGCGCGCTAAGTTAAAGTTCAAGTCGTCTAATAATTTCCTTCTCAGAAGTTCTAGCGAAATTTCTGACGACGGAGATATCGAGGTTCCGGTGATTTCTTTAGATTCGTTAAAATTTAGCAAGCGAATTACTATCATCAAAGCTGACCCACCGGGCTTGCATGTTGCGTTGGAGGTACTTAAAGGTGCTAGAAATACGATTACTGAACATTTACCTTTGCTGATTTTTCCAGCCTATCATTCATTTGATGCAATTTACAAGATGCCGCTGGCTTTGAAAGCCCTAGATCTCAAGTACAAGATTTTTCTAAGGCATCTGTCTTGGAGTATTCAAGAAACTGATGTATTTGCCGTGCCGCCTGACATAAGGGTACCGCCTTCTATGGAAGCAACCGTTTAAACCAGTGTGAGTGCTGTAGTGCCTGATTAGGTACTGATATTTTTATCATAATACTGTATAATTATATATTGTATGGATTATATCAGTAGAGTGCCATCCCACTGTTAAGGGTATCGCTCCGCCAGGCAGTCCCATACTTGTCAGTAATATAGGTTGCAGCTTGATTAAGAGGCATTTCAGTTAGCTCGTTTGCGTGTATGTACCCAATTCCCTGTCGCTTTCGCAAATATAAGGGCAGTAAGGCAGCAGGGAAGACAGCATCGACATCAGATGATCCCGTTGGGTTCATTTTTGTGTGTATGTCGCCAGGATCCAGCATGTAGAGCGCGGCTCCACGATGCCCGTAGACATCCTGGCTGTCTTTGATATATTTGTGTAGTGCAAGCTTGGTGATCGTGTATGTTGTGTGTGTGGCGCTACAGAGGTTGGAAGTCAGGAACACAATGCGAACATGATGGTCTAGGCTTGACAGGCGAAGGAAGTGTTCAGCGATCGCGATTGGTGCGACAACATTCACGGCGTAGCTCGTAAGCATGTCTTGCATGACAACTGGCTCATCCATCATGGATCGATCGGGTGTTGCAACTCCCGCATTGTTATAAACTAAATCGGCAGGTTGGTTGGCAATAGCTGGATGAGTCAAGAAATCGCTTAAACCATTTTCCTGCCCCAGGTCAGCGCATACCGAGATGACGTCTCTGCCATAGTGACCAAGTGAGTCTGTCACCTGGCGCAGCAGTTCCCGGTCCCGACCCCCAATTACGAGATCAAACCCTAGCGCTGCCAGCTGCTTTGTCAAAGCGAGTCCGATGCCACGTGTTGCGCCGGTTATCACAGCACGGCATCCTCTAAAATCCGTCGTCAGCGAAGGCCCGGTAGCATCTCGGTTGACCGTCAGCCTAGCAGCTAGCCGGACCGCCTTGTGAAAAGCGGGCTGGAAGACTGCATGTAGCACCCGTGCTTGGGGGTTGATATCCAAGACCTTCCTCTCAATCGGCAAGTGTTGTCGTGCCGTCACCACGACCACAGGTTGTTGATGGTGCCCAAGGGACTCTGGTGAATAACAGATGTTGCCCAAAATTGGTTGGCCAATTTTTGCGGGATCAGAGTCAATTAGCCCATCTGGCGCTCGCCCGATCAGCGCACAGATTTCTTCGAAGCACGCCTCAAGCAATGGGCCACAACCATAAAAAAATAGAGGGGATTCGCGATAGCGCTCAAGGTCTGAAAACTGCGACATACTTAATTATGTCCCCATCGCTCCGCAGGTATTGCGTAAACAAAGGTCTCATATGCAAAGCCTGTGTAGTTACGGACGAAGAACCGATATTCTTCAACCCGCTGATTAAGGCCGTCAATGATTTGCCACAGATGGTTCATTCTGTGGTACGCCGCGATGATGAGTGTAGGTCTGTGGGTTTCGATGATCACTGATGCTCCAAAAATAATGGCCAATTCAGAACCTTCAGCGTCTATTGCGATGAGAGTCGGTTTGTGCCCATTTAGTGCTGTATCGAGATCGATGGTATCGACCAACTGTTGGCCTTGAGTACACAGCCGAGAGGCGAAGGCTGTTTTATGAGGCAACTTTCTTACACCCTGGAACAGATCGATGCCAGTACACTTAAACGCTTCGCGAGTTGACTTGGAATAAGCAGCAATCGGATTAATTTTAAGCCGCGTTTGCAAATTCATTTTGCTGCGTGCATAAGCTCGGTCTAAAAGGCCGATGGTGAGCCCGTCGCCATGCAGCTCCATTGGATCTGGTTCGAAGCAGATTAACTCCTTGATTGCGTAATCTTCCTGTATCAGTAGCAGCTGAAGTTCATCCGCAGCAACCCCACACTGCACGATGCAAGAGTAATCAATCAAATCTTTCAGACCTGACGGGAAATAACACTCAGCGGTTGGCATCGCGTCAATCCAACGGCCCTGTTGCCTTTCGTAAACCGAAAGTAACTGGTTAAACACTTTGATACTCGAGGCGTCGGCAAGGAGAGAGCGGCTACGAGCGATGACTCCCTGTTCCTCAACCAGTTGAGTTTGAAGATTTGCGCAGGTCGTGTCGTCTAATTGAAACCCGAGGTGTGCTTCGTAGATTTCATTCAGAGAGACGACTTTGTGAAAACCAACTTCGTGGAGTCGATCTCTGACGGATTGGCATGAAGCCGGATCACCCAGAGCCAAAATGATCGGTACGTCGAACCACTTCGTGCCATGAAATTTCAAAGATTCAAGTGCGTCCGGATCCCAAACGGGGCAGCTAAACTCAGCCGCAAGTTGCTCATGTCGTCGGTCTATTAGGGCGACGATTTTTGCCCCCATTCGCTTTTCAAGCACTTCCTCTACCCAGTGAAAAGTGCTGCCTAATCCATAGCAGATAAACTGGTCCAGCATGGCGGAGGTAGCCACTAAATAATCAGCCTTACAGAATCCGGAGGGGGTGGGTAAGAATGCTGCCGAGCTAAAGCCGGTATTTGGCTGCGAGTCCGCACTTCTCGTATTGATTCTTTGACCCTAGCCATAGCAGCGTCAAAGTTCTCAAAGTTTGAATCGCTCAGTACCGCGTCGAAAGTCCCCAAGAGAAACATGGACATACCGATGTAGCGTCCAGCGATTTCAGGATTACCCAGTCTCAAAAAATCAGTGGCATAACGCGAACAGAGCAAGCCTAATTTTTCGATAGCTTCTTTCTTGCGATCAACGATTTCATGAAAGCCATGTCGTTCTGCATAGCCTGCAAAAGCATTAATAACCGACAATTGTTCAACGATCTGGGAGACGTCTGAATTTAGCTTAGATGTCTCATTATGGATAGAGTCCCGACAGACCACAAAAGGTTTTTCTAGATATATCACATCCCGAGCTACAGCATGCATCATCGCAGTCGTTCGTTCACCAAGGGTGGGTGAGTTGAGGAAATCAGGGCGAGATCCTATTAGCAAGTGTGTGGGCGAGTGGAATATCGTTTGCGAAGTATGAGAAGTAATTCCGGCCACCATCAAGATAGGCGCGTACGACGGTCCAGGGATAAAATAACTTCCATCAAAAAACGGAGCTCTCGGCGTCACCACTCCAAATTCATCGATTGAGTTAGCATGACTAATAATCTGGCTAACACCGGGGTACGCCTTAAATAATTCGACTGCGATGCTAAGGTAGTCTGGCTCCAAGTAGTCATCAGCTCCCAAATTAATAAAGTAGTCACCTTGTTTGAGCCGCTCGCCTGATATGAAGTTAGCGGCAGACCCAAGGTTGCTGCGGTGGCGTATCAGGGTGACTCGTCTCGGATCGCTCGCTATGTATTTGTTGATTACCGCTAAGGACTCATCAGCAGAGTTGTTATCACAAATGATCAACTCCACATGCGGATAGGTTTGCCTAAGCACGCTGGACAAGCACCTATCCAAAAATCGCCCATAGTTGAAATTCGTGACGATCACGGAAACCAAAGGCCCACTCATCTCAACGTTCCAGTTTGTTACAAATCAAAAGTATCGCTTTCGGTCCTGCAAGCTCATGAACTGTGCGCTGAATTGCCCTTTTATGCTGGCCCGGGGATATTATTACCACAGCCTCGGCGTATTGCTCAAGTAGCGCCTCGTAGCCAGATACGGGCGCACCATCTAAAACCCGGCCATGCAGGTTGACGTTTTTGTCAAGGATTCTCACCTTACGCTTGGTCCCCAGCAAAGACACCAATCTTTCTGCGGTCTCAGTGGCTGGCGCAATGCATACAGTCCTGCAGGAGGCCAACCTACTATCCAGCTGACTAGCAAGATCCGTAAGGTCAGAGTAGTTAAGCTCGCCCCACTCGCCTATATCGTTACCTTGGTCGCCAGTTTCGTGCGCAGCACGAAAGGATGTGATAAGCATTTCGGCCCTGTGGCTGTCAGGTTTGTTTAACCGTAGCGAGAGACGATCAATTTCATGGAGAGTTTCCCTCAATAAGCGCTTGCCCGCTACACTGATCTTCGCCAAGTGTCCTTCTGTGTAATGCACTGGCTCAAGCCCATGTTTTCGAAAAGCCAGATACATTTTGGCATAAGCCTTCATCTGATTCGAAAAATCAAAATGTAGAAAATCTTCTGAATCAGGTGGAATGGTACCAAATGGGGAGAAATCAAACGTCAGCCAGATTTTCTGCGGTTGAATGGCAAGCATGGCGTAAACGAAACTGTAAACGTCATCATCCGAGCAATTGTCTTCTGTGAAGATGTACTTTACTGCGAGGGATCCTCCATGGCCTGATCCCATTGAGGCATATTTGCTGAGGTTCTCAAGTACTTTTGGATAGACATCGAGCTTCTTCGTTCGTAAGTAGGTGCTGCTGCAACCCGCATCTACCGAGACAACTAGCCACTGAATTACACCTTCGCGGAGCGCCAGGGACATCGGCTCAGAGTACTTGACGCCATTAGTGAAGCACAAAATGGTGATCTTCATTTGCCGGAAAAAATCTAAGTACTCTCCCAGATTTTTAAGCAGGCTGGTCTCACCACCGTTGAAATCCACCGCAGAATCCCACAAGACATCCTCCGCGTCAAACGTGCGAAGGAATTTCAGCGAGTCATACTGTGATTCAATGAATCCGTTTTTCTCGTCACCTGCATTTTCTGCCTGGGTAAATCCGCAAAAGTTGCACCGCAGATTGCAGATGGTTCTGGGGGCATGGTCGATACGGCCCAAACGCGAGAAGTCGACATTCTCGAACTTCTTCTCTACCATCATGCTGCACTTCTTACAAATTAAGTCCGAATGGTCGTCATTAAGTTTGACAAAAAGTTGCTTGCGTTTTTCAATAATCATACCTTTGGTCACAGGCAGCGCAGCAGCTTCTTGTTCATCCCAGTAAAGGGGAGCCGCAAATGGACCCAATTGACACGCGCGGATGCCTTCTGGCCCAAACCGCAACCCGCTCTCCAATTTTGGGCAAGATTTGACAATATCGGATGGTTTAAATATCATATAAACTTAGTTATTTTTTATAACTTGATAATGAGGGTCGGCAAGCCAAAGTGGTTAAAAAGTTCTGAACCTGTATTTTACCTGAGATATGAGTACCCTAAAATTCATAGCGCTAAATCGTAAGCTCCCCTAAAAGGTGAACAAGTTGAAAATTGAGACTTCCATTTCTTTGAGGGTCAGAGATGAGGAAGTCAAAATTTACGGAAAGCCAGATTGTTGGAATATTGGGTGAGGGCGAGGTTGGACTGCCGGTTGCTGAGATTTGCCGCAAACACGGCATCAGTAACGCCACGTATTACCAATGGAAGAGCAAGTATTCAGGGGTCTCAGCCAGCGAGCTCAAACGCATCAAGGACCTGGAAGCCGAAAACAGCAAGCTCAAGCGCATGTATGCAGAGTTGGCGCTAGAGAACACTGCCATCAAAGATGTTTTATCCCGAAAGTTCTAACGCCGACAGCCAAGCGTGCTGTGATTGATTCGATGGTTTCTGACCATCAACTCTCTCGAAGCAAAGCTTGCAAATTAGTGGGTTTATCGCGGTCGGCGTTGTACAAACCCAAGACAGACTGGGCAGCCAAAGATGCGCCCGTTGTGGATGCATTGAATGCAATTGTTGCTGTTCGTGCGCGCTGGGGTTTTTGGAAATGTTTCACGCGCATGCGTAAAGATGGCCTGCCTTGGAACCACAAACGCGTGTACAGGGTGTATTGCGATATGAGGCTCAACATGAAACGGCGAACAAAAAAGCGGGTCATCACACGAGAGCGTCAGCCGCTGGGAGGTTCCACGCAATTGAACCAAGTATGGGCGCTGGACTTCATGCGCGACACGCTATACGACGGCCGTCCGTTTCGAACACTCAATGTGATTGACGAGGGCAACCGGGAAGCTTTGCGCATCGAGTGTGGGACATCCATCCCGTCGGCCAGGCTGGTGAGGACCATGAATCAGCTGATTGAGGTCTATGGAGCTCCTCAAGCGATTCGGATGGACAATGGCCCTGAGATGACGTCGGATACGTTCACAGAGTGGGCAAAGGAAAAGGAAAAGGGTATTACATTGTTGTTCATTCAGCCTGGCAAGCCTAATCAGAATTCCTTTGTTGAGCGGTTCAACAGAAGCTTTAGGGAAGAAGTTCTTGACGCTAATTCATTCAACTCAATCGCGGAGGCTCAAGAGGCTGCTGACGGTTGGGTGATGGATTACAACGAGTTCAGGCCCCACGATTCCCTTGGCGATATAACTCCAATGGAGTTCATGCCGAGGACATTTAAAACAGGAATCTCTAATTTTGAATTGTCTACCTGAAGGGGGAGCTTACGGGCTGGTTGCCGACTCGGGCACTTTCGCACCTTCTGCTTACAAGGATGGACGCGAAGCGGACCCCAAGCAACACAGCACAGACAGAGACTTGTGTTTCAAACAAGTTCAGGCACAGACCGACTTGGCGATGACCGAGTCTACGAACATCACCAAATTCCGTAAGTGCTTGGTTGGAAGGGGCTACCTCCTTGTTGGTTGAGGTGAGCGTTGCTTGGCGTTCTCCTAACTTCTGGACATTTTTCTTAACGCTTAAGGCAGTTCTGCCTCTTCAACCCTTTGCAAAAGTTCGCGCAATGCCTTGGCATTGACCGCCGCTTTGGCGTCCCGCAATGCGTCTTGCAACACCTCGCGGATGTCGTCTGG
>Ga0214921_10004640_pt1 | contig 20054 bp, 12 predicted proteins | sample LL1505_MetaG_FD_177992 | JGI IMG/M metagenome (GOLD analysis project Ga0214921, IMG submission 177992) | Freshwater microbial communities from Lake Lanier, Atlanta, Georgia, United States - LL-1505 | ecosystem: Environmental > Aquatic > Freshwater > Lake | place: USA: Georgia | collected...
CTTGGGGTGAAAGGCGTGGGTACTCCCAACTCTTTTCTGCGCTGAATCTGCCAGACGATCGTTTTCCTCAGGCCTTCTTCCAGGTCCACCCGGGGATGAAAACCAAGGAGGCTTCGCGCCCGGGAAATGTCGGGGATTCTCCGGACCACATCCTCATATTTTCCAAAAGTCTCGTACGGCACCAACTTGATCTTGGGAGTTGAACTCTCGCCCCGGATCAACCTCCAGATCAACAAGGCGAGATCGTGGATGGAGATTTCCCGGGTGTTGCCAATGTTGAAAACTTGGTTGTTGGCGGTATCCAACTCGACCGCCCGGATGATGCCATCCACATGATCACTGATATATGTGAAGGAGCGGGTCTGCTGTCCGTTTCCGTGAACCTCGATTTCTGCGTCATCGAGAGCCTGGTTAATGAACACCGACTGGGGCCCTCCCCACCAGCTCAGGTTTTGGTTCGGCCCATACCCACCAAAAAAACGGAGCGGAACCACGGGAATCCCGAATTTTTCCATGTAGGCAAACATGAGCTGCTCTTCAAACATCTTGGAAATAGCGTAGGCCCACCTTTTGACGTGTGGATTTCCGACGACGAGGTTTGACTCCTCGCGAAAGGGAACCTCTGGGTTCTTCCCATACACATCGGAGGTTGAGGCAGCGACCACTTTCACCCGGTGACTGGCGGCCGCCTTCATTACGTTTTCCGATCCGAGCGAATTGATGAGAAGGGTTTCCAAGGCATCGGTGTATCTTGGGATTTTGTAGGCCGCCAAGTGGACCAAAGCCTGGCAATCCTCCGATTGCTTAATTACTCCAGCCTCATCCCGGATGTCTGTTTTGCTGAACACAAAGTGGGGGCTTTTCATCAGGGGCTTTATATTCAGCAGTTCCCCTTGCGATAGATTATCGATCCCGACCACCCGATAACCACGTCGGAGCAGTTCGGCGGCGAGGTTGGACCCAATAAAACCCGCCACACCCGTGATAAAGATACTTTTCAAGGAAAAGGTTGCGAAATCATCCGTGCATTTGCCTCTTGGTCAAACCGGTCGCTATTCCCCATACAACCGAGTCACCCGTAGGTTGAGAAAGGCCAGCTCCCTTGAGTCCCCCGAGATATGGCTTTCCTTAGGACTTCCCGCCGCATCACTATGGATCACAAATTCCGACAACTCTTGCCCAGAGAAACAGTCCCGGGAGATTTCCAGAACTTGATTCACCCGGGAACCGACGCTTGTGATCGAAATCTTTTTCTCTGGTTTGTTTTTGGGGGTAAGGGTCAGCTTCGCCGTGGATGTATTTGCCGCCATGAAAAGGTCGGTTTCAAATCTGATTTTAAGGTTTTGGGAGGCTGGGTTCCTGATACTAAGAATCACGTTGTTTGCATGCCAGCCGTCGGTTTGTCCGGCGGGAACTTCCAGGGATATGGGGTCACAAAGGATTTGCAGCCGGACGCCGTCGGGCAGGTCGAATACTCTGGGCAGTGGTCTCATCCCATATTTTTTCTGTAAAATCTGGTCCGCTTTCGGAGCGACAACGTTGTTGGGATGCCAGTCCGCATGGTAATTTTTCAGGGAGATCACATAGTCCGCCACGCGATTCATAGTAGCCAGTTCTTCCGGCGACTGAGTCCTTCCAATGGAGGTCAGTTCGACTTTCCCCCTCCAGTTGGGAAAGTAGTTGGCCAAGGTCCAGTACTGGTAACTCAGGCAGTTGTGTTGATGGATGCTGGTGTTGCCGATCCGGATGGTCTTCTTTCCTCTTTCCTCCGCATCCTTGAAAATCATTTGTAGCACTTCCCTTTCGCGGTAATCGTTGATTTCCAGACCGGCGATGAGGTGACGAAGGGAGCTGAAACCCAAGCAAGCGAGTAAGGGCAGGCAGCCCACCCAGAAAACCGCAGAACGGGAAAAAGCGGCTTTCCAAATCAAAATTGGAAACATCAGATAACCTGAAATGAAAAGATAGTCCACTGTAACTGCTCTGGAAGGGTAAGACGCGAGGCAGATCGTTGGTAGAATGACCAAAATGGGAATCACCAGGATTCCCACCAAGTCCCATTTGTGCTCAGCCTGCGCTTTTTTCAGGAATCCATATTTGCCCGCTAAGGCCAGAAGCCCCAGGCAGGAAAAGATTAGCAAGACCGCAAAACCGGGTGATTCCAGATGAAATGTTCTTATGTTTTGCAAGTAGAACGCCAAGTTGTTGAAAAAGCCCTCATGGGGCTGGGCAGCCCAGGCTTGCTCTGCCCAGTAGCCGTAGTACTCAAGAATCCGGCGAAGATTCGGGAGCACAAACCAGCCGCATGTGAGAAATGCGCCAAGAAAGACCAGGGCCATGTTTTTTAAATTCGGTATTTTTCTCTTTTGCAGGATTTGTATGACCAAAATCCCGATATGGGAGGCAAAATAAACCAAGGCCGTTGTCCGAAAAAGAATTGTTAGCCCAACCAGAAAGGCATAAAGCAAAGATTCCCGTCTTTTTTCAAAAAGATCGGAGCGCAGGAGCAGCGCGGTGGACCAGACAAAGGGGGCTGCGGCCACGAAATCCAACATAAAGTTTCTCAGACCCCACGAGGTCACGCTTGGCAAAAAAGCAGCGCAAAGGCCGCAGGCGACTGCCGAATCACGGGCAGGAACAATCACCCAAGCCAGATAGACGGTTCCTGCCACCCAGCCCAGGTACGCCAAAAGGATCACATAGTAGGCCACGACCGGATCCAGGCCGAAAATCATGAAAAATATCGAGGCCGTTCCCCATAAAAGAGGCGAAGTTTGTTGAGTTCCGGAGCTTACGTATTTTTGGAAAAGATGCGCCCAGTCCCAACTGCGGATCGACCAGTAGTCATTGTAAGCTTCGGTGAGGTAGACCAAGGAATCCGCCTGCGGGGCGTTCATCAGCTGATAAAGCTTGAGCCACTGAAGATTGAGAACTCCGATCAGACCGGCCAAAAGGACCGGAACCAGAAAAATACGCCCCGGAATTTTCATTTTCCTGACTTTTCGTCTGTGCCGGCCCTATCTGCCGCTGTCTTGACCTTTCGAAAGGCTAGAGGACGGCTATCTTCCTTGGATGCTACCGGCACCAGTTCACCGGCAAGCGGTCGGAGGATGAACGCCCGCGGTTCCGCCGAACCCGGAACCCAACCGCTGCGGTAAGTATATACTCCTTTCGGATCAATCTTCTCCAGATGAAAATTTATTGCAGCGTGTCCGTTTTCTTTTTCCAAACGAAATCCTTGGACAGGGCGTATTGGCAGACCGGACCAAATCAGTTGGGAGGGCTCCAGCGCAAATAGATTGACCGCTGACCCCCACTCCACCCAGCCATCCTCTGTTTCCTGTTCGGGCAAAAACCGCACGAGGTCACGGTTAATGGCCAAGTAGACTGGAAACTTTTGATTTTCAAGGTCTAACCTTTTAATTTTTACAAAGTTGTTTAAATTTTTTAATTCGTGATTAATTTCTTGATGCAGTCGGTTAAACGTATGAAACGATTCGCCGTCAATAACAGAACCTGATAACTCAGAAAGGATAATTATTGGGAAAATTGACAGCTTTGCAGCTATGGTGGCGGGGTTTTCCGGAAACAGTATTGACTGAATTTCCCCAAAAGCCTTGGGTAAAGTGTTCAGACTTTGTGCGCACATGAATGTCTTCCAACGGTAAGAATCAATATTGTAAACGGGATGGGAAAAAACTTGCAACATTGGGGTATTTTTTAACCAATATTTTTCTCTGGTTTTCCCGATTTCAGAGCAAAATATGTCAAAATCTGTTGCTCGATACCGTGTTTCGAGAATAGGCATTTGCGATGTGGAAACTCCCAAGCCTAAGAAAATGACCGGGCTAATAAAATATTTGGGGATTGCCGTTGCTCGAATGTCTCTCGACAAGAATGCGAGAACGGCAGCCACCAGAAGTGAGAGCAGCGGTGTGTCCCCAGCACTTGAAAAGCTTTGTTTCCAGGATAAAAAAACCAACGGTATAATAGCTGCCCCAAGAGTAATTCCAATCCAAATGTTTTGCGGACTTTTCTCTTTTTTATTTCTTAAAAACCGTTTTGAAATCAATCTGATTCCCAACAGGGAAAGGACTCCGGCTAAGAGAATTTTAGGCCATTTTTCCAAATGGACATTTAATAGGTTTTTAAAGTAAAAAAAGTAATTTGTCCAATCTGACTCTAGTCCATACTGAATTAACTTCCATTGTGAGGCTTCTTTTGCCCATGTACCATAATAGCTTAAGTGCTCATGAAGGTTGGGCAAATAGTGCCACCCGGATACAAGACCCGCACCTAAAGCAAAGCAAAGCACTAGACGGCAACGGTTGCGGAAATCCAAGAACACGTGCTGTTTTGACAAAATAATAAATAATAACGGACCGAAAATTAAATATCCCGGGGCACTGGCCTTAAGGAGAACGCCAAGACCGCCAACCACACCCCCGAAAAAGGCTAATAAAAGGTCGTTTAGCTTGGCAGATTTAATAAATAAGAGCCAGCTGATGCCCAAAAAGCATGCGAGCGCATAATCATTGCGCGACTGAAAGAAGTTTTGGTACAGATAGTTGGGCGACACTGCCCAAAGAATTGAACCAAGCAGGGCGAAGTTTTTCGATGAGCCGAGTTCACATGACAGAAGAAATGTAGCAAAAATAAATCCAAGCCCGAACAACGAGGAAATTAGATAAGGCGAAATCTCATTCAGACCAAAAAAAACATATCCGAAAAATAACAGCATGGTAAAGAGAGGGTTTCTTGAGGTAATGATAGCGTTCAGTACGTCCCGTTTTTCGCCTTGTATCCATGAATGGAAAACCGTTAAAGCCTCATTTTGATAAATTAAGCTGTCCCAAACAGGAGGTTGATTAGCAAAAAGCACACTTCTGACACTTGTCATTGCAAGAAAACTAATCGCCCAAACACCTGCTAAAATAAGTGCTTGGTTGAAAAACTTATATTGACTGATATTTTTAATTATATTTATGTATATTAATTTCAAAGATTAGGAGCCATGGATTCAAGCCGTGATTGTGTTCTGGCTGAAACTCGAAGACATTAGGTCCTGGATACAGAACTGTGCTTATGGTGAAGTCGGTCACTTGATTGTAATTACCTTCCCAAAAGTTTACCTTTGTTTTCCATTCATTGTGATTTTCTTGAGATCGAATTTTTAAAAAAGACTTGCTAGTATCAGCTGATGTTTTAATTTTTATAAATACATTTTCTTGTTCATTTGTCCAAATTACAAGTACTCCTGTTTTGCCCCTTAAGTAACGGAAAGATGTATGTAGATTATCAGTAGTGTATTTGATCGGATAATTCCATGACTCCCCCAACACGGCAGATCTTTTTTCGTTTTTTGAATCCAAAAGCGCCATTCGTTCATTTGCTAAAATTGGACCATGTAAATTATTTGATCTTTTGTCGTTAATAATTTCGTTTTGATTTATTGGACAATATAACAAAAAGGCGTTATTTAACCAATCTTTATTCCACAGAGTTTTGCCTTGTGCAGACAAAATCTTTTCCAGATTAAAACTATTTAAAGCATAGAGAGACCTTAAAAAAACTGTTGATCCACCAAAATCAGTTCCATCACCGTGCCCAAAATAATAAACAACACGATTTATTTTTTTTGACATTTCTTTTTTTTGCTCTTGTTTTACAAATTCTCGGATTCTGTAGGCAAATGAATCGCGAAATTCTGTTGCAAATGGATGCGGATTGGAAATAATTTGTTTTACAATTGTGATTCTTTCGCGCAGTAAAAAGAAAGAAAAGGTTAGCAAAACTATTGTACAAACGACTTTCTTGGCTCGGCCTTCATTCAGCCAAAAAGATAAGCCCAAACCGGCGAGCCCAAGAAGATAAGTATGGCTTAGCACTCCCAGACGAACCATTTGGTACCCACCATGGCCCTCTGGTTCTTTGAAATTATAGAATATGCCTGCACCGGCAAAACAAACAAAAAGACTTGCAAAAGCAAACATTTTTCTTTGATTTTTTTTACAGATTGCATATGCCGCAAAAATAATACTTATTATTACAAAGACAATTGCAGTATATTCCTTTGATGTCATTTGTTTATTTGAGGCAAGACAAAGAAAATCGATTATACCCGACTGAGTCGCCAATATCTGTAGAAGGCCCATTGGGGGATAAAGCGGTGTGTTGACTGCGGCTCCAAACATTATTAGTGGTACATTAATAAATAAATATATATGAGTCAGGGTGATCGTGATAATTAAAAAGCTTATTACATAAAATAAAATGCTTATATTGATATTTTTTTTTATGAGAATAAAGATTGGTACATAAGCTAACAAAATGGGAAACAGAAAAGGATAAATTGTTAATAGGCCCGCAGCTAAAATTCCTGCCGGCAAAGCTCCACTAAATATTGATTTATTTGTGTTTAAATTAACTTGGTATATTACTAAAAAGAGTGTGTTTAGAATCGAAATGGCAAAAATAAAAGGAATTGATTGAGTCCCTGCCGGAAAGAGTAAAAGATTGGAAAGCGGCAAAAGAATAAACGCTAACCATGAACGACCAGTCCAGCCTCCGGATAAGACAAAGCATAGAGCAATAATAGAACAACAAGCCATTGAAAGATAAAAGGCCACGGCTGCAGTGTAGGTTTCATCTGACTCGCCAGGTAATAGCGCGATAAAACCAGTGGCAATCATTTGGTTTCCAAGAGGAAGATTGTGTTTTAAGTCCAAATCCGGAAAAGAGCTGAGAAACTTTTGCATTGAAACAGGATATGTTTTTACTTCCCAAAATGGTGAAGGAGGTTCCAATTCAGTTTTTGCAATAGGATTCCACAAACTATTTTTTACAAAATACTCGGATAATCCAAGGTAAGTACTGTGGTCGCCGCCACCCCTAGCATATAAACCGGAAGTGCCTTGGCTCCAAAAAGGAGCCGTATAATTAAAAATCATTAAAATACTTGCCCATATAAACGGATTGGTAGGCAGTTTTTTTGTGTTTTTTAATTTGTGTAAAAGATCTTTTATGCGGACAAATAAAAGAGCCCCCAGACCAATCAATCCGGCAGAGCCGGGAAGGTGTATAATTATTGCGGTCGCCATGGATAGGTTGATAACGACTGCTCCGATTATCATATAAAGCAATGGCTTTAAAATATCTTGATCCTCAAAAATATCGCCAAGAACTAAAGCTCCTGCACACCAGCAAAATATGAAAATACCGCATATCTTTAAAAATAATAAGAAAATACTAGGATTTAATTCAATCATATTTAGATTTTTTATTTTAAAATATTGAGACCTTATGAACTACCACCCATGGAATATTTAAATTCGGGTTATAAAATATTCCGCTACTAGAATGTCTTCCGTCTCTTTGTCCCGATTGATTCCGAACAATGAATTTGATTATTCGGAACCCTGGCTGCATTTCTAATTTTATTTGAAGCCGTGTTGGATTATCTTGATGAAAGGAGTTTAAAGTTACCGTCTGATGGCAGGCAGCAAATTGAGACTCCAAATCTTTTGTAAAGGAACTTTTTTTCTCTAGGCATTGTAAAATAAGACTTCTAAAATTATCGCTTGTTTGCAACATCGTGTTGAATTCTTGCAAGTTTTGAGGGGGCTGCATGCTCTTCTCCAATTCAACGCTCACAGCGTATATTAGGTCTTTGATGCTCTTGTCTTGGGATGAGTTTTTCTCAATTCTAGCAAAGAATTGTTTATTGCTTTCATTATCTTGTTTATAGATTTTTCCTTTTTGTGGTAAGATAAATTCAGTATGTTCAACCGTGAGTTGAAGCTCCGGCTCTACTCCTGAAGCATCAATATTCAGATTCAGTTTTTTATTTGCTTCTGACCAGATGATCAATCCGCCTTCATGATTTGAGCGAAGATACCGCACGATTTTGTCCTTTTCTTTTGTTGGAGGCAACCAGCCAGTTCCAAGCAAAGCTGCACCTGATTTTACCCCGATTTCCTGCAGGTAATTATTACATACAATATTTCTTTGATTGGGAAGTACTTTTTTGTCGATTTCCAAAATATCTTCTTTATCATTTGGATAAACAAGCACTGCCCGATTTAAGTATTTTTTGTCTAACAAATTCATTTTTACATATGAATAATCGTACTCAAATCCTTCTACATATTGAAGGTTTCTGAATAAAATTTCATGGTTTGCAAATGGAACAGCACCCCAACCTAGCCAATAAACAACCGGGAAATAGCCTTTATCTTTAAAATATGATGCTAGTATTTTTGTTAATTGTATATCGTTGCTCCTTATAATACCAGCACGAGCATCAGGATCGGCAGAGAATATTTTGCGATAATACTTTTGTTTTAAGTAAAAGCTGTTTGCAAGAAACGCGCATAGAAGAAATGACAGAATTATTTTTTGATAACGAGTTAATGGCCGCCAACAAAGACTTAGGCCTATGCTGCTTATTGCCAATATCAAAGTTCCAAAAAACTCTGTTAGTCTAATTACGTGGTAATCTCCACCTTTAATGTAGTAGTAACAAACTGCTGCAAGGATCGGTAGTAGAGCGCAGGCTAGTAATTTGCTTTCCTTGTTTTTTAATTTTTTAAACAAGAAAAGTCCTATACAAACAATGACGGATGCACTTATTGTTAACGGCCATGATATTTTTTGATTTAAGGCTGACTCAAAATCTAGTACCCCAATTAAAGTGAAGGGCATAATTTTAAGATTTAATCGGTAGTCAAGAATCGCACCCAAGGCGTTAGAAAAAAAAAGCTTGATTGGACGGTCTATTTCCCTGTTTGTCGCCGCTATAAAAACAAGTATAATTCCGGCTCCATAGGCAATCTTTTGCTTCCAGTTACTTCTTATTTTATAAAAGAGTTCATATAACCACACTAACCCAGTTACAAATATTGCTGGTAAGTACATTAAGTAAGTACCTGCAAAAGCAATTCCAACAGGAAAACTTGCGCGCAAATTAATGTCGTTTTGCCGGTTTTTTATTATCAGCGTACTACAAAATAGAAGCATCGTTCCCCACGCATAAACAGCTGGAATCGTCTGTTTTAAAATTAAACTCAAGGCGGGTGCACCAAGCGCAATCGTGCATGCAGCAACTCCACTTAAAACACTGTCATTTTCCTTTTTTGCAATTGTGGAAATAAATATTGCCGTAGACCAACACAAAAGTAGTAGGCAAACCGTCACACCGGCGGTGTATGATTCCTCCTCGTCACCAAAACCCAAAGCAAAAAAGGGAACCGCAATGGTTTGATTTGCAAATGTCATGCTTTGACGAGCATATTTAATGTAAAATAAAAAATTATTGATTGACCAGTTGGGAACAGGTGGATAACCGCTTAGTGGAACTGTCATGCTTGTGTAGCTTTCTGTTGGTGGCCACTTAAGTTCCCAAGAAACAACCAGATCTTTTAGCGATTTATGAGTGACCAGTTCAGAAATTCTAAAATAAGTGGAGTGATCACCACCGCCGTATGCATACAAGCCCGAAGTTTTTAATAGAAAAAACGGAAATAAATAAACAAGGGATATTATAAACGAAAATACTAAAAAAAGAAAAAAAGATTTTTTTATTAAATAAATATTCTGCGCAATAATCTGTTTTTTAAAAGATGCGCGTACTTTTATAAGCCGGTAAATTACTAATATTGGCGGAAGTAAAGCTATCCACTTCGCCGGAATATCATAATTAACTAAATTAAAACCAAATAAAAGCAGAAAGCTAAAACCTAACCCTTGATAAAAAATCCAATTTGCTATTTTTGAATTAGGAAACTGGATTTGTGGATAAATGGCCCATCCAACTAGTAAAAATATTAAACTAAAGTAAATAACTTTAATTAAAAGAATATAATAGGTTGGTTCAAGCATTGTGTGGTTTTTTGAGGTTGTCTACTATTTTGGGTTTTTTATTTTTATTATATTTTTTTAAATTTTATTTTGAAAATTATGAAAGAATTGACCTTTTTAAAAGTTTAATTCCTGCATTGTAAGCTTGATTTTCATTAAAACAGTATGACTTTTTGAGGTTTATTTTATAAGGTTCTGTATCTAGGATCTTGCCAGAATCTATCTTATAAGTAACCTTATGAAGGGTCGCTTTTTGCATGACCGCTTTTTGGTTTATTGCTTTGTGAATGGCTCCAAGACCTTTGTATTTGGGCAACATTGCACAATGAATATTAAATATTGGAACTCCAAACGATATAACTTTTTTTTGAATTACTAAACCAACCCTAAATAATATGATTTTTTTTGGCTCATATTTTTTTATGTAAAAAAATAAGTCATTATTATTTTTTATTACTTCAAGCTTATTATTTCTTAAAATATTTTTATTTCGTCTTAATTCGCAAATTAGCATCTTTAAAATTAGCAAAATGGATATACGGTTTTTTAGTATTATTTTTAGGATTTTTCGTAAGGTGCATGATTTATCTTGAATTATTACTAATTTTTTCCCAGATGCAAATGAACTTGTTATTTTTCTTGAAAAGTAATCTCTACCTACGACGAGAAGAATTTTCAATTATTTAGGATTTTTAATACTTTTATTTCATTAGCAAGCAAAGGAAGGTTAATTGTTTTTCTGCTTATTTCTTCTGCATTAGGACAATAAACGTTCCTCATGTGTTGATACTCTGGCAAAGAGGGTATGCTATAGTTTATAAGCGTCCCAACATCCAAACCTTTTGATGCATATTTTTTTACGATGCAATCGCGATTCGGAACTTGAATTACATAATGAGAATAAGTTGCACCATTAAGCAGCATTGGAAAATTCCAATCGGGAGGTCTTTTTATATATTTATCGTAGAACAATGCTGTTTTTTTTCTTTTTAAGATGATTTTTTCGTACCGATCTAGTTGTTTTATGCCTATTGCGGCTTCAACGTCACTCATTTTCTCAAGAAAGTCAGGGGGGAAGGCTATTTTTTTATCAAGGTGGTACGATTTTGTGATTCGATTAAGAAAAAAAGTGTTTTTTTCAAAAAAGTTTGTTAACGAATACATCTTATCATTAAACGCTGCGCATGCTGAAATTATATACAATCTACGATATAGTTCTTTAATCCAAGTTGCTTGGTTGTATTGGCTGTCCCGCCATAATCTTACTTTATTTGCAAGAGCCTTGTTTTGAAAGGTGAGCATTCCACCAAAAATGCTTGTTATTATTTTACTAATATTTAGCGCATATATGGCTACATCGCCAGATGTTCCAATCATCTGTCCTTTCCATTTTGCTCCAAAGGCGTGGCAACAATCTTGGATAAGCCAGATTTTTTTGCCGTATTTTTTTTCTCCTTTTTTTACTATTGCTTTAAGGTGTGTCAGATCTTGAGGATATCCGAAAGTGTGGGTTGCGACTATTGCACGAGTATTTCTGCTCAAGGCAGCTTCCGCTATTTCTAGGTCCATGTTATAATTATTTTTTTTTATATCTATGAAAACGGGCTGATTCCCACTGAGGGTCACCGCATATGCTACGACAGAGCAAGTGTAAGCAGGCATGATAATTTCAGATTTTTCGATTCCCATTGCTTTGAAAAACGCCCACTGGGCAGAGCGCCCATACGGAAAGGCAACAGCATCGACTGCTTTAAATTTTTGGGCGAAGTCTTTTTCAAATTGCTGAACTGCACCTTGGTTCTTTCGTAAAACCGCCGCGATCTCCGGCAAGCCTAGCGAAGGCTTAAATCTAGGAATCATATCCCTCTTCGTCTTGACTCTGCCAATAACCCTGGCTTGCCATATGAATAGGAACATATGTGTCGATATGTTTAACAACCTCATAACCGGGAGCCAAAAAGGTCTTGTCTTTCACAGTTAGTTCTTTGCCGAACCGAATTATCCGCAAGTTGCGTATGGGCCAGATGGGGCGACGGGTAATCAGCAAATTAACTAAGCACCGCTTGATCCATTCTCGAACGACCGCGGAATGAAATACCGTAATACTGAGCAAACGTAGAATTATGAACTGAAACGGGTCGGGTAGCCGCTTGGGCATGGCACTGATCTGGCTTGTTATTTCGAGTTGGTCGCCTTGCTGGTGTACGATGTTGCACGAATTGTAACTTTGGGTGCTGCCCAAGCGTGCATGCGGGTGGCGCACGACTACACCAGCATTTATGATTGGAGGGTTCCCTTCGCTAAAATGGTAAAGCACACCGCCTTTATGGGTGCTGATGATAGTGTAGTGAGTTGAGCCTCGATCGAGCCAAAGCCCTGCTTTCGGATAGTGCCTGCGCATTGGCTGTCGCTCTTTGCATGGAACTCTCTGTTCTAGTGATTCGGGCTTTTTAACAGTTTGCCTCTCTTTTTCTATTACTGCAGCCAAGACGTAGGCATTGAACATCGGAATGAGATTCGGTTCGTCCATCGTGGACAGGGTCACCACCTGTTTTTGAGCAATCGAATTCGCCATAAATTCGTCCAGAGCAGCGGCCTGAGGGATTTGTTTTGCCAGCGCTTTTACTCCAGCTGGATAATAAAAGCGGGTGCAGCGGCTTCCGTAGAGTCCGCCGAAAGAGCCGTCCGGATGGGCAAAATGCCAAAGGAAATGGATTGATCGGCACAGCGGCTCGAGCAGGCCCCAGTCAGGCCGCTGTTTATGGACATCTGCTAAAAAATAAGTGCAGAGGCTCTGGTAGCCGGGGTCGGCGCCTTCGTATTCCTTGAACCAACCCTCTTTTGATTGATAGTGCAAAATTTTGTCGAGTTGGAATCGGGCTTTTTGTGTTGCTGTCTTGTGGCCTGTTAGTCGATGCCAGCGCAACAAGGCCCCCACGGCAGCTGCTAGGTGGTTGGAAACAATAGCATGAGTTTCATCGGCTCTGATTAGGTATTCTATCATTGGCGCGATAGTCGCAGTCCAACGATGCATCTTATCTTCGGGTATGCCTTCTTTTAATAGGTCGGTTGTGCACAAGAGATCGTAGGCCACCAAGGCGGTGACGCAGTAGGAACCTTCGTTGGGAAATGCTTCCTCCAGAGAGCCATTCTTCCGCGTGAGGCGTTTGGCTGCCTCAAACATGGCGTCCATGCGTTCATAAAAGTGCTCTTTCGAAGTGGGGAAGGGCCACAAGCCGGCTCGCCACAACCGAGCCATTCCGTGCGCTGCCCCCTGAAAGGTGGCATTACCAAAATCGATCAGACCCCAAGCCCAGTAGTAACGGTCTCCCATTCCGTAACTGCTGCTGGTTCGGTCAGCATCGAACAGTGCCAAGATGCGTGGCAGGTTGGCGCAAATCTGATCAAGATAGGGGTTATCCGCCACAACTTATTCGGGTTTTTGGTATTGGAAACGAATAACAAGGTTGAAATCAAGGAAAGGCAGTAAGGTCAGTGGCCAATAAGAAAGGATTTTACGCTGAAAGAGCGTTTCGAGCTCCATTATTATATGATCGGCAAAATTGGGATGTTCCCAGCAGATTATCTTGTCCGGGTCGATCTGGGTTTTCTTCTTGAACCAGCGTCGTGAGGTGAGCATTCGCCCCACCCCCCATGCCATGCCGCCCTCGGCAGGAATAGCGCCGATGAGGATGCCACCAGGCTTCAGGACACGATACATGTTCTCGAGATAAGAACGTAAAGGGTGGAGGTGTTCGAGTGAATAAAAACTGATGATGATATCGCTAGATTCATCTGAAAGTGGTAACGGCTGATTTCGTTTCAGCAAAAGACTTCGGCAGACAATGGACTGCTCGGTCAATTTTTTTTGGGCGAGAACCATCATTTCCGGTGAAATATCCGCCAAGACATACTCACTTGGTCTGCCCCGCCAATACCGCAGATGACGAATATCGCCAGCGCCAATTTCAAGGACGCGTTTCCCAGTGAGGTCGATGGCAGACATAGCCTGATAGCCGGCATCATTAATTCTTTTGCCTACGCCCTTACGCTGATTTTCAAAATAAAATTTAGCATAGGTCTTTTGCCATTCTCGCCAACAGGCGTCATCGGCATTTACCTTAACCCCCCACTTTTTTCGATTTCCCCAAAGCAGAGTTTTTAATGCGCCGGGCAGAAATCGCCGCAAAGTGAAACTCATCCTTCTCTCATTTGCGTGATTACTTTCAGTAGTTCGTTGAAACCATTTCCCCAGCCATAGTCGACCGTAAGGGTTTGAGGATGCCAGAGGACGGCTATCTCGCCATGAACCGCTTGGCATTCGGCCAACCAATAGCTCATTTGCGATCTTCTCTCAGAATCACTAAGGACTTGATAGTCATAGAAGTGGGAATCCATTAATACCGAGGGCTGGGCTGTTAGTTGGTGTTGAGTGTTCATTTTAGTATTCCAGGGTTTCCATCGTAGTGCGCTGGAGTTTCTAAAACCTGGCCGATTATTGAACATGAGCGTAGTATCGAAACTTAAGCCGGCTTTCCCTTGGCATGACCAAGTCGCCTGCCAACTAAAGCGGAGCCAGTGTTGGCGACAAGCAGCTATGGATCCGCCTGTTACAGATTCAAGGTATTTCTTCTGCTTTGCTATTTTTTTCCAATCGTTCCAGCTATCAAATCCTGGATGTAAACCGGCTTGGTGACCTCTCCTGTACAATTCTGCTACCAAGCCCCTTATGCGCTGACGCTTTATATCATATCCAGGATCAAATAGCCGACGTTTTATTGTTTTTGGTCTTGGATCAGCGTAGAAGTGAAAGAGACTTTGCATGTTTACCTTCTCCTCTGCCGAGAATAATCCTTCGAACCGCCACCAATCTTCTTTCCCCCAAAAAAAGCGAAGGATTTGACGAGCACACCGAATTGATGCACGGGGATTACCCCTCACTAGTTGGTGCAAGGCATTGACGGCGGAGAATGCGCTTTGTTTAAAACGAATGGCCGGTGTTTTTTCGATTGCATCGATATCATGCGTCATCAAGACGCTGCTGGCAGGCAAGGGTCCGAAGAGGGCCTCGGGCGTTGTGTTCCGGCAGTAAGCGGCCCAGCGGCGCAGAAAAAGGGCAATACGGTTGACCCATGCGTGGCCCCACGCCCGCACATCCCAATTCCTTAAACGAAAACTGTAGGAATGGATAGGACCATGGCGGGCTTCCCAAATGCGCTCATGCCAACATTCGAGCAGCAAGAACGCGGCTAGGAACCAATTAGTATTTTGCCATGGTGCTTGGCCTGCAGAATCTGGGTGGCCTTGTGCCTCAGTCGGAATCAGGATCTTTCCGTTTATGCCATCCACCCGTGCCCAATCAGGCAAGGTCACTGAGGCAAGACGAAGAGGGGGTTCAATTTTTGGAGGAATTCCGGCAATAACAACAGGGAGGCTAGCGAGAAGTGCTGCGTCTTTCGGCCAGTAGCGGCCGAGCGAATCTATTACATGGGCTCGAATTCGATTTGGGTCTGGTAACGGAACGGAGGAAGGGGAATTATTGGCCATCGATGAACTGTCGATGCCAGAGCTCTAGCGAAAGAGCGCCCCAAAGCGAGCGGCCGCCCACCCCACCGTGCTCAATTATGCTCATCAAAGCCTCCTGCTTGAAAATTCCTCGCTCAAGACTTTTTTTTGACAAAAGGATGTCACAAACAAAATCCCGGACGCACCCACCATGCATCCACATCTTTAGCGGAACAGGAAAGCCCATTTTGTCCTTCCGGTTAAGGATACTTTTTGGCAAAAGTCCGCCGACGGCTTTTTTTAGGATGTTTTTTGTTTGACCCCCTTGGAATTTTAATTGGGGCGGCATGCTGGTGACCAGATCCACGATACGCCGGTCCAAAAGTGGCACGCGGGATTCTAGGGAAACCGCCATACTCACCCGGTCTTCAACTTGTAAAAGCGCGGGCAACAGGGTTTTCTGGTCAAAGTGAGTCATCTTGTTTATGTAGGACTGGGTATCTGGGTGGTTAAATATAATCTGAAATTCTGCAAAGAGAGCCTCACGGTTAAAAGTTCTGAGGACTTCAGGGTGAAGCAGGTGTTGAATTCCTTGAGCTCGGTCTATTAGGTGAAAGTAGCGCGCATCCATTTCGCCAAAAAGACCATGGCTCCAGAAGTTAGCCAATAATGGGGTGTACTGTTTCAGAAGCGCTAGGTTGGGCACGATTGATTCTAGGGTAACCAAATGTTTGCCCTCTTCTTGGGTTTCTAAAATGGCGCCTTTGAGGGCCTGCTCAAGATAACCTGCCAAATACCTAGCGTAGCCGGCAAAAATTTCGTCACCCCCTTGGCCTCCGAGAACTACGGTGACATGCTCGCGCGCTAATTTGCTGACAGCGAATTGGGGGAAAACCCCAGGGCCGGCAACCGGCTCGTCCAAGGAATAAATAAGCCCCGGTAATTGGGCAACAAACTGGGCCGCTGTTGGGGCGACTTCATGGTAAGAGGCCCGGGTTCGCCGAACCAGATCTTTGGCATAGGCCGATTCGTCATATTCCGAACCTTCGGTAAACCTGCCATGAAACATTGGTAAGGGATTAGAGGTTCTTTGGGATGCCAGAAGGCCGACAACGCTGGAATCGATGCCCCCCGAAAGATATGCCCCGACCGGCACATCTGAGCGCATCTGTAGCCGCATGCTGTCCTGAAGGAGGTACAGCAGTTCCTCCTCAAACCAAGATTCCGTGTGGTCGTAATCTACATGATAGTTGGTGTCCCAGTAGCAGATGGACTGAAGAATTGTGGAGCCCTGCCCAGTTAAATAGTGCCCCGGACGAATTTGGCGGATACCTTCAAAAAGAGTTTTGTCTCCCAAACAAAATTGGAAACAGAGGTATTGATTTAATGCCCGATTGTCTCTCCGCTTCTGAACGTCAGGGTGAGGAAGAATCGCTTTAATCTCAGAACCAAAAATTAACTCATCTCCAGCTTCCGTGTAGTACAAAGGCTTGATTCCAAAATGATCCCTTGCCGCAATCCAACGATTTTCTTGCCGGTCATGAAAGACGAAGGCGAACATGCCATTAAGTTCCGAAATTGCTCTCGGACCCTTGCGGATGAGCATGTGTAAGAGAACCTCCGTATCGGAGGAAGTTTTTAGCCAACAATTATTTTTTCTTAATTCATCTGCAAGCTCAAGATAATTATAAACTTCCCCATTAAAAATTAAGGTGAATCGTCCATCCTCTGACTGCATTGGCTGAGCCCCATTTTCGATGTCAATCACCGCGAGGCGGCGATGACCGAAAAGTGCCTGTTGGGGCAGGTGAGAAACACCTTGTCCGTCTGGCCCACGATGGGCGATTTTCGACAGCATATCGACAATCAATGTCTGGCGGTTTTCCAGGCTTTTCTTTTGACTTAGAATGGCAACTAGTCCACACATGCTGATCGTAAACTACTGTAAAACCCGCCAATCAAAACAGGAAATTAAATTTTGACTCAGCGGTGAAGTCTTCAGGAAAAAAGACATCGTTAACTCAAGAAACCGTTTCCGAGTCTTCCTTTTTTGGTAGCAACAGCTTAAAGAGGCCGGAAATCACCTGCAGATACGTGTTTTTCTTGACAGATTTTGTATTCTTTTTTGAATGGATTGTTGCTTCATTTTTCTGATCGGATTAGGGACTGTCGTTTGTTAGGGTCCATTTCCCATGTTGGCTGCGAATTGCAGTGCGCCACCCTCCCCATGGCCAATAGTAAAGAAGTGTCATTACTAGATAGCCAAGAGTGGTGATACTACTGATCATTTTGCTGTTACTTTGTTTTTGGTCGTAGCGGAGAAGGAAGGGCACCTCCCCGAAACGTGCCCCAATTAATTTAAGTTTTACCAATTTTTCCAATGTGCAGGTGAAACCGAGGCCTTTTAGTTGAATAAAGTTGTTGCCGAAAAAGCCGATGGCCTCTTTGATTATTTCGGCTCTGTATCCTCGAAATCCACAAGAATATTCTTTTAGATTTGGTATATAGAAAAAACATCTCATAAATAGATTTGCACACCGACTGATTAACGCTCGATGCAGACTTACACCAACCTGTCCGCCACCAGGCATAAAGCGCGATGCAATTACTACATCGTAGCCTTCTCGAACTTTTTTTACTATGGTCGGGATAAATTCCGGCTCATGAGTGTCATCGCAATCAAGGCGGATAATCACATCCCCAGGGTAAGCCAATTCAGCAGCTTTTTCAAAGAGGTCCCGAATTGCTTCCCCAAGGCCCCGATTAATCCTATGCCGAATTATCTCGAGTGGCAAAGTTTTTTGAAATTCTTCAAGTTTTTTCTGGGTTGAGTCACTGCTTCCATCGTTGCACACCACAATCTTAAAATTTTCCCCAAATTTAATTAATGTTTTGTTTATTTTAGGTAAAAGAACAGGCAATGCCCCCTCCTCATTAAAAGCCGGAAGTAAAACGAAAATCATTTATATTTTGTGAGCGTATTGAGGATCGCTAAGACACTTTTTTCCATGTAACCAAGTTGTCGGCTTGGGATTTTCATAATTTTAGCTGCTTTGTAAGCCTTGGATATTTTTAGTGAGTCTGCACCGGTTACTTGATTAGATCCGTTTTTCATCGTTTCCATCCACTCTGTTTCAGTTCTCAATGTGATACAAGGTATTCTATGGAAAAATGCCTCTTTTTGCAGGCCCCCGGAATCAGTCAAAACGACCTTTGCACCCATAATTAAGCGTTGTGTTTCTAGATAGCCTAGGGGATCCAAAAAAATAAATCCCCTGTGTTTTGTTTCATCTTTTGTCTTTTTGAGGCAGCGGAAACCAGGCGTTAAGCCTTTTCGGGTAAGAAGCCTTTTTAAAATTGGATTTTTTCTTATTACATTTTTTGTCCGAGGATGAATTGCAAAAACAACTGCAGTCTGCCGGGATATTTTTTCCAGAGCCTTTAGGATTTCCTGTAAGTTTTTGATGTCATCGATATTTTCTTGCCGATGCACGGTGCAAAAGACATATTTTTTTTGGCTTAACCCCCATGATTTCAGACTTAGCTTTTTGGCAATCGGAAGATAGAATTTTGCTGCATCAAACATCACATCACCAGATAAAACAATCCCCTTCGTCACGCCTTCCTTTTTAAGATTCTTTACCGCCGTTTGTGTTGGGCAAAATAAGAGACTTGAGATGTGGTCGGCGACAATTCGGTTTATTTCTTCCGGCATTTTCATATTATATGAACGAAGACCGGCTTCCACATGGGCGACTGGAATATGTAGTTTAACGGCGGCGAGGGCTCCGGCCAGAGTGGAGTTAGTGTCCCCGTAAACCAAAACTACATCCGGTTTTTCCTTTTGAAGGACTTTTTCGATTTTTTCCAGCATCCGACCGGTCATGGCCCCATGAGCACCACCCCCGATGCCCAAATTATATTTGGGCCTAGGAATCCGCATTTGGCGAAAGAAAATCTCAGACATATTCCGATCATAATGCTGCCCCGTGTGGACCAGGATTTCCCAGATACGGTTTTTGAACTTTTTCCGGATCAGAGCGGAGACCGGAGCGGCCTTGATAAACTGGGGCCGGGCTCCGACGACGGTCACCATTTTGATCCTCATTTTGGCCGTGCTTTCAGCAACCCTACCTCACTTACCTTGAGTTCGCCGCGAATGAGCCGGTACCGGGTCTTCGTTTGCCGACACATTGCCGTTCCGGAGCCCTTTAACGGGATCTTCAGCTTTTCCCCAAGCCGGCTCATCCATCCGATCTGCCGGGCGGGAACCCCCACCATCAGGGCATAAGGGATGACATCCCGGGTGACCACCGCTCCCGCTCCGATGAAACAGTACTCTCCCAACGTGATCCCGCAAAGAATGGTGGCATTGGCCCCAATGGTGACGCCTCTTTTGATCAAGGTTTTTCGGTACTCCTTTTTTCGGGGGACGGCGGCTCGCGGATTGTAGACGTTGGTGAACACCATGCTGGGACCACAGAAAACCTCATCCTCTATTTCCACCTCATCATAAACACTGACATTGTTTTGAATCTTCACCCCACTTCCGATTTTCGCCCTTCCCACATAGACGTTTTGCCCCAGGGAACAACGCTCACCGATCAACGCCTCCGGCCCGATATGACAAAAGTGCCAGATTTTTGTGCTTTGGCCGATTTTCGCGCCTGGATCAATAATGGCAGAAGGAT
>Ga0214921_10004641_pt1 | contig 20054 bp, 17 predicted proteins | sample LL1505_MetaG_FD_177992 | JGI IMG/M metagenome (GOLD analysis project Ga0214921, IMG submission 177992) | Freshwater microbial communities from Lake Lanier, Atlanta, Georgia, United States - LL-1505 | ecosystem: Environmental > Aquatic > Freshwater > Lake | place: USA: Georgia | collected...
TCTTAACTTACGAGCCCACAATTTCCTAAATCACGCTTACAAAGCTGCAATAGCCGCCTTGTAATCAGCATTTTCACGCGCTGCCCAGCCGTTCTTAACTTCCCAACGAAGGATTCCTTCTTTATCAATCAAGAAGCTTCCGCGAAGTGCGCAACCCTTTGATTCTTCAAAGACTCCATATGTTTTTGCGACGCCACCATGTGGCCAGAAATCTGAAAGAACTGGGAATTGATAATTCTCTTGCTCTGCAAATACACGTTGTGTAAATGGTGAATCACATGAGATTGCAAGAAGTTGCAGATCATCATTTTGAAATGATGAAAGGTCATCGCGCAGCGCACATAGTTCGCCGGTGCATGTTCCAGTAAATGAAAAGGGATAGAACATCAGCAAGACATTCTTCTGGCCTTTAAATGAAGAAAGTGAAACCTTTTCTCCGTGCTGATTAGCAATTTCAAAATCTGGTGCGGCTTGTCCAATAGTTAAAGTCATGTCGCAAACTTACCTCTTGCCCGCTTTACGTGCCACTAATCGAGTTGCGGTCCAATCCTTTGCGAGCGCAATTGTGGAAGTCACACTCAGCCCCGCAATTGGTGCGGCATCTTGAATATCACTTGGTTCAACATGACCATCACGTCCTGCTTTTGGTGTCATTACCCAAATTGCGCCATTTTCAACTAAGTAGGTAAGTGCATCCATTAATTCATCGACTAGATCTCCATCGCCTTCACGCCACCAGATGATGACAGCATCAACAACTTCGTTAGTGGAACCTTCTAAAAATGTGGTCCCAGTAATTGACATGATTTGATCTCGAAGTGTGGAATCGCAGTCACTATCGTGGCCAACCTCTAAAACGAGGTCATCCTTGGCCAATCCCATCCGTGTAGGCACGGGCTAAGTCCACACTTTGCCGAGCCTGAGCGCAAGGGGAAGACTGGCTCAATTTCACACCTGCCCAATTTCCACTTAGGGGGCTGTAAGGGCGAGAATAGGAACATGAGCGAAAACTTCGAAGCGCCCGATCTCAATATTGAGCAACTAGTAGACACCGACCCGTCAGAGTCCGCCGAATGGAGAGCCTCTTTTGATGCCGCCCTCAAGGCAGCTGGTCCGGTTCGCGCTCGCTATTTGATGCTCAATCTTTTGAATCATGCGCAGGAACAAAACGTTGGAATTTCATCGCTTCGAACCACTGATTACATCAACACAATTCCGCCAGAGCATGAAGCAAAGTTTCCTGGTGATGAAGATTTAGAGCGCAAGATCCGCCGTATAAATCGTTGGAATGCAGCGATGATGGTTCACCGCGCACAACGTCCAGGTGTTGGAGTCGGTGGACATATTTCAACCTATGCCTCATCTGCTGCGTTGTATGAAGTTGGTTTCAACCACTTCTTCCGCGGACAGGATCACCCAGGTGGTGGAGATCAGATTTTCTTCCAAGGACATGCAAGTCCCGGAATGTATGCACGTGCATTTCTTGAAGGTCGCTTAACAGAAAACCAACTCGATGGTTTCCGTCAGGAACTTTCGCATGAAGGTGGCGGACTTTCTTCTTATCCTCACCCACGTTTAATGCCGGACTTCTGGCAATTCCCAACAGTGTCAATGGGTATCGGACCGCTCAATGCAATTTATCAAGCGCGTTACAACCGTTACTTGCACAACCGTGGAATCAAAGACACAAGTGATCAAAATGTTTGGGCATTTCTTGGTGATGGTGAAGTTGATGAAGTCGATACTTTAGGAGCTATTGGTTTAGCTACTCGCGAGAAATTAGACAACCTGACTTTTGTTATCAACTGCAACTTGCAACGTCTCGATGGTCCTGTTCGTGGAAATGGAAAGATCATCCAAGAGCTTGAGTCCATCTTCGGTGGTGCTGGTTGGAATGTCATTAAAGTTGTGTGGGGCCGTGGTTGGGATCCACTTCTGGCACAGGATCGTGAAGGCGCTCTTGTAAAGATTATGAATGAAACCCTTGATGGTGATTATCAAACCTTTAAGGCTGAATCTGGAAAGTATGTGCGCGATAACTTCTTCGGTCGTGATCCACGTACAGCTGCGATGGTTGCTAATTGGTCAGATGATCAAATCTGGAACCTCAAGCGCGGTGGACATGATTATCAGAAGCTATTTGCTGCCTATACAGCTGCAACGCAAAAGAATGGCCGACCAACAGTTATCTTGGCTAAGACTGTTAAGGGTTGGACTCTTGGCTCACACTTTGAAGGTCGAAACTCAACGCACCAGATGAAAAAGATGACGCTGGAAGATATTCAGAAATTCCGCGACACCTTGCATTTGGATATTCCTGATGAGAAGTTAGATAAGTACTTACCTCCTTATTACAAGCCTGCAGCAGAATCACCAGAGGCTAAATATCTTGCTGAACGTCGTGCAGAGCTTGGTGGTTCAATTCCACGTCGTCGCTCAAAATCTCGTCCACTCGCCATGCCAGCAGATTCTGTTTACGAATCTGTAAAGCGTGGTTCTGGTCATCAAGAGATTGCAACAACAATGGCCTTTGTTCGCATGCTGAAGGATCTTGTTAAGGATCCAGCGTTGGGCAATCGCATTGTTCCGATCATTCCTGATGAAGCTCGTACTTTTGGTATGGATTCATTGTTCCCAACGATGAAGATTTATTCTCCGCATGGTCAGCAGTACACCGCGGTAGACCGTGAATTGATGTTGTCGTACAAGGAATCAACTTCAGGTGTAATCCTGCACGAAGGTATTAATGAGGCAGGATCGGTTGCATCATTTACCGCAGTTGGATCTTCATACTCGACTCATGATGAACCAATGATTCCTATTTACATCTTCTATTCGATGTTTGGTTTTCAGCGCACCGGAGATGCTTTCTGGGCCGCTTCTGATCAATTAGTTCGTGGTTTTGTTGTCGGTGCAACCGCAGGACGTACAACCCTTAATGGTGAAGGCCTGCAACACGAAGATGGTCATTCACATCTGCTTGCGTCAACAAATCCTGCAGTCGTTGCTTACGATCCAGCATTTGCTTACGAACTTGGCCATATTGTTAAAGATGGTCTGCGTCGCATGTATGGTGAAAATAGTGAGAATGTTTATTACTACCTCACTGTTTACAACGAGCCTTATGTTCATCCTGCAGAGCCAGAAAATCTAGATGTTGATGGTTTGCTCAAGGGTATTTACTTATACTCACCTACCAAGAAAACTCGCAAAAAGAATGCGCAAATTTTGGCTTCAGGTGTAGGAGTTAACTGGGCAGTTAAAGCGCAGCAACTTCTTGCAGATGACTGGGGCGTTAACGCTGCGGTGTGGTCGGTAACTTCATGGAACGAGCTACGTCGTGATGGTCTTGAAACTGATCGTCACAATCTGCTCAATCCAACAGATCGTCGCAGCGCTTACATCACAAAGAAGTTGGCCCACACAAAGGGTCCAGTAATTGCAGTCAGCGATTTCATGCGCGCCGTGCAAGATCAAGTTTCGCCTTGGGTTGAAAAGCCGTTCTACTCATTAGGAACTGATGGCTTTGGTTTATCTGATACCCGTGGTGCGCTTCGACGCCACTTCAAGGTTGATGCTGAATCAATAGCCGTCGCCGTGTTGCAGCAACTCTGTAACCAAGGTGAAATCAAGCAAAGCATTGTCACCCAGGCAATGGATAAGTATCGTATCCATGATGTCTCAGCTGCAGATGCTGGCAATACAGAAGGATCGGGTTGATCTCTAGAATTCCAATCACAGATATCTCCCCCGTGGTTCTTTTCGGGGGAGAATTTGTTGCGGTAAAGGCGATCGCAAAAGAGACGATTTCAGTCACTGCAACAATCATTATTGAAGGACATGAAACCCTTACTGCCGAAGTTTGTCTGTACAACACGAAAGAGAAAATGGTTGATTGTCAGCCGCTAGTCCAGCGCTGGCCCGGTACAGATCGCTATGAAGGTCAATTCACAGTTCCGGCCGAAGGTGATTTTTACTTTGTAATCAAAGCATCAAGCACATCGCAGTATCGAACCGTGACTGGGGAATCAGAAAAGTATCCCGTGCGGGCAGATCGCGATCGCGCATTAGTTGGATCTTGGTATGAGTTTTTCCCACGCAGCGAAGGCGCAATTAGAAATGCAGATGGAACAGTAGTTAGCGGAACATTTGCGACAGCTACAAAGCGCCTTTCTGGCGTTGCTGCTATGGGTTTTGATGTTCTATACCTTCCACCAGTTCATCCAATTGGAATCTCGCACCGAAAGGGTAAAAACAACACCCTTGATGCGAAACCAGATGATTGTGGTGTTCCATGGGCAATTGGTAACTCTGACGGCGGACATGATGCGATTAATCCCGCACTTGGCACCATGAAAGATTTTGAGGATTTCGTTAAAGCTGCAGGTAAGCAAGGTTTAGAAATTGCCATGGATTTAGCGCTTCAAACTTCACCTGATCATCCGTGGGTGAAGAGCAATCCAGAATGGTTTAATAAGCGCGCAGACGGAACGATTGCATACGCAGAGAATCCACCAAAGAAGTACCAAGACATCTACCCCATTAACTTTGATGATGATTACGAAGGTATCCGCAATGAGGTTCTTCGAATCATTCGTTTGTGGGTTTCAAAGGGCGTAAAAATCTTCCGCGTCGACAATCCCCACACAAAACCAGTTCATTTCTGGCAGGACGTGCTTGCAATTGTGCATAAAGAAAGCCCAGAAGTAGTTTTCTTGGCTGAAGCTTTTACGCGCCCTGCGATGATGCACGCACTTGGCAAAGCTGGATTTCATCAGTCGTACACCTACTTCACGTGGCGAACAAGTAAGGGCGAATTAGTCGACTACGGCCGAGAGGTTGCGCAAGGAACAAGTGCATTCTTTAGACCTAACTTTTGGGTGAATACCCCTGACATCAATCCTTTTCACTTGCAAAGCGGAAATCCAGCTATGTTTGCCTTGCGAGCCGTTCTTGCCTCAACCCTGACTCCATCGTGGGGAATGTATGCAGGTTATGAACTATACGAACATCGCGCCTTTAAAGAAGGCGGCGAAGAATATATGGACTCTGAAAAGTATGAGATCAAGGTTCGTGATTGGGAAGGTGCTGGTAAGAAGGGCTTAACTCTTGCGCCATTTATTACCCAGCTCAATGCGATCCGTAAGGCTCATCCGGCGCTACAACATCTTCGCAATTTAATTTTTCACGATACAGACTCTGATTCAATTGTTGCGTACTCAAAACGTGATGGTAAAGATTTGATTCTTGTAGTTGTTAACTTAGATCCAAGCTTTGCTCAGGGAACAACGGTTCATTGGAATATGGAAGCTCTAGGGTTTTCAAGCAATGAATTTGAGGTTAAAGACTTGCTCGATGGATCTACCATGACCTGGAGCCCGCACACCTATGTTTCACTTAACCCAACGCGACCGGTTGGAAAAGTTGCTCATATTGTTTCGGTAAAGATCTAACGTGGGCGTTTTCTCGAAGTTCTTCAAAGGCCAAGGTGTTCAAGGTCATCAACCTGCTTCATATCTGAATCCGCATTCATCTTTAGGTGAATTGGATCTGTATCTAATTGCAGAAGGCCGACACGAGCAATTGTGGAAAGCCCTTGGTGCCCAAGTCAAACGTGATGAATCTGGAGCATTGCTAGGCACTGCTTTTTCAGTCTGGGCCCCTAACGCCCAAGCTGTCTCTTTGATAGGTGATCACAATTTTTGGGATCGTAATTCACATCAAATGCATCGCATTGGTTCATCTGGTATTTGGGAAATCTTTGTTGCAGATATCAGCGCCGGCACAAAGTACAAATTTGCCATTTGTGGAATTGATGGTCGTTGGGTCGATCATGCCGATCCCATGGCACGTGCTACCGAGATTCCTCCACTAACAGCATCTGTTGTCGAAGAGTCCACTTACCAATGGAATGATGAAGCGTGGATAGATCAGCGTTCACAGTTTCAATCATGGCGCTCTGCGGTCTCTGTTTATGAAGTACACCTTGGTTCTTGGAAAATCGGTCTTAGTTATAAAGAGCTGGCAGTTGAATTAGTTGAGTACATCCAACAGCAAGGCTTTACGCATGTTGAGTTCTTGCCGGTTACCGAACACCCTTACGGACCATCATGGGGTTACCAAGTAACTTCCTTCTTTGCGCCAACTTCTCGCTTTGGTTCACCTGATGAATTTAAGTTTTTAGTTGATGCACTACACGATGCAGGTATCGGAGTTATTTTGGATTGGGTACCTGCCCACTTTCCAAAAGATGAGTGGGCGTTAGCAAAGTTTGATGGAACCGCTTTATATGAACATGCCGATCCACGCCTAGGTGAACATCCTGACTGGGGAACGCTCATCTTTAATTTTGGTCGAAATGAAGTAAGAAATTTTTTAGTAGCAAGTGCCCTGTACTGGCTTACTGAATTTCATATTGATGGTTTACGAGTTGATGCAGTAGCTTCGATGCTCTATCTAGATTACTCACGCGAAGAAGGTGAGTGGTTACCTAACGTAAATGGAGGCCGCGAGAATCTAGAAGCGGTTCAGTTGCTGCAAGAAGCAACCTCAACAGCATACAAAACCCACCCAGGCATCATGATGATCGCCGAAGAATCAACGGCTTGGTCTGGCGTTACAGCAGATACAACTGGCGGCGGGCTTGGTTTTGGTTTCAAATGGAACATGGGCTGGATGCATGACACTTTGCAGTATCTATCGCATGAACCAATTCATCGCGTCTACCATCACAATGACATTACTTTTTCAATTCTGTATGCCTGGAGCGAGAACTTCATGCTACCTCTGTCACATGATGAGGTTGTCCATGGAAAAGGTCAATTAGTTAACAAGTTTCCAGGAGATCGCTGGCAAAAACTTGCTACTTTAAGAGCGCTCTACGGATTTATGTGGGCTCATCCAGGTAAAAAACTATTGTTCATGGGCAGCGAATTTGCACAAAATGATGAGTGGAATGAAAGTGCCGGTTTGCAATGGTATTTAACTGAATATGCAGAACACCAAGGAGTTCAAAAGACGGTTGCTGAGCTCAATAAGATCTATAGATCGACACCTGCACTGTGGGAAAAAGACACAAACCCAGAAGGCTTTACTTGGTTAGTTGGTAATGATGGAGCAGCAAATGTTGTTGCCTTTGCCCGTTGGGCAGATTACGCATCAGCACTTGTCAGTGTTACTAACTTTTCACCTGTCCCCCATCAAAACTACCAACTTCCCTTTCCAAATGCAGGCATCTGGTGCGAAGTTCTAAACACCGATGACCCTAGTTTTGGCGGAAGCGGTGTCAGTAATGAACCTGTGATTGTTGGAGCTTCTCAAATTGCATCGGTGAAAATTCCGCCGTTAGCGACAGTGTGGTTTAAACGCTCTTAAAGATCTTTGCAAAATAAGGAACAGTAAGCAGCATAAGTGCTGGAATTAGCAATGCCAGAGTAAGTGACGTTGCTTGGGCGGTCCAGGCGATAACCCATCGGACCACAAAAACCAGTGAAATATTGATTACGCCGATCTGTCCAATAACAACGCTAGATGGGAATTTTGAGCGTGAATTTGCTGCATTCATCACCGATGGACCCAAGAATGAGGAGCCAAGACCCGCGATTATGAAGCTAATTGAAAGAATCATGATCACTAAAGTCTTATTGGAAGTGCCGGTAAAAGTTACGCCAAGAATTCCAGCAATAAATGCCAGGCCTGAGATAACAGAAGCTTTGACCACCAGTTCATGGATCGGATAGTGATCTAAGAGTTTGTGTAGATTCAGCCGTCCAACAATCATAGCAACTGTAAAAAGGATGTAAGGCAAGGTATTGAGACCACCCTTAATTCCCATGTCTTCTTTAACAAAAATTGCGGCCCAGTCACCAATAGCAAACTCCAACATAATGGCACACAACAAACCACCCGAGACTAAACCATCAATTTTAAAACCTTTGAACATTTCTCGGGCCCTATGGTCTGATTCTGGATTTGTATTTGCTTTGACTAGATTGGGTGAAAGTTCATGGATTAAGTACAACATTGCTACGTAACAAATGGCCGATAGAAAATTTGTGTAGGTACCAAGTTCAACTCGATCCACCATTAATCCGGCGAGAATGGAGGTAATCAAAGCTCCACTACTCCAGAAACCACTAAGCAAAGTAACTACTTGGCGTTTTGTTCTGTCTTGAAAATGAAAACCTTGTGAATTAATGCTGATATGGAAAGCAGAAATTGAAGCACCTTGTAAGACTATAAAAATGAGGAAAAGAAGGCTGGAGGTAGCATGCGCTAAAAAAATCAAACTCACAGCCATAGCTAATGCCGCTATTTGCATTATTCGTCGAGCACCAAATTTGTGCACCAGATGGCCAACAATTAACAGGGCTGTCAGATTTCCTAATGAACCAAGGCTCAGAAGCGAACCAAACTGACCGTTTGAAAGCTGTAGGTTGGCCTTAACTTCAGGGAATCGTGGGACCCAGGACATGATTTGAATACCGAAGAGGAAAAATAATGCTTTAAGGAGGTTAATCTCCCGATCAATTGAAAGAGGTTTCATCAAAATAAAGCACTGGCAAGCTCTTTACGAGCAGCCACCAATCGTGGGTCACTTTGGTCAACCAAGGCAAAAAGATTGAGTAGGTGGTCTTTAACTTGGGTTCGCTCATCTCCTGATGTGGTTCGCACAGCGTGAATCAATCGAGCATAGGCTGCTTCTACTCCACCGTTTACTATTTCAACATCTGCAGCCTTTAACTGAAGTTGGATATCACTTGGGTTAAGAGAGGATTGATCAATAATTTCACTGAGTTCTAAGCCTTCTGTGCGAATTAACAACTGCGTTTGCGCTAAACCTAGTTTTGCAAGATTTTCTGAAGGCTTACGGGATAACCACTTTTTGTATGCTGCCTCTGCCGCAACGTAATTGCCTGCCTCTAACGCATCCATGGCTTCGATTTCTTCGGCTTCCATCTGCTCTACAGGTGCCTGGCCAATACCCTGTTCTGAAGCAAGGGTTAAAACTTTATCCATCACCATGCGCACTTGAGCTTCAGGATAAGACTGCTCGAATAATGGAACCATTTGTTCGGCAATAATCGCAACTGCATAAGGAACTGCTTTGGTTTGAAAAGCTTGTGCAACCTGAGGATGCGCTTCAATGTCTACTCGCGCTAAAGCAAATGCGCCTTTGTAATCAATTTCTAGTTTTCCCAAAACTTTGATCATCTCAATAGATTCTGCAGATCGTGGTGACCACATCAAGACAATTACCGGACGTACAAGTGACAAAGGAAGAATGTCAATGCTGAGGTTTTCTACGGAAACTTCGATACCCGGCAAAGGTGTTGTTGGATCTACCTTTGGCTTAGTAAGAGAACTTAAATCAAAGGCTTGACCGAAGTTGGGTGGCAAGCTCATGGCGTAATCCTACCTATTGAACAACTATGTCCACACCCGAGTCACGACGCATTGGCAAGATTTCAGCACAATAGTTATCGGTGGCTTCATCTAACCCAACGTCATAACCTGCTTTTTCACTTAAATACCAGCGGTTTTCAAGAATTTCATGGAACATTTGTGCGCGTTCCACTCGACCTCTCATGTCATCAGGAACTCTGCTGATTACAGGTTCGAAAACTTCAGCGATCCATTTCTTAGCCATCTCATTGATAGAAAGTCCTTGTTGGTTTTCTCGTGCGTTGTATCGATCAAATGAAGCGAGCAGACGTTTTGCTTGCAGCTCTTCGGTTTCTAGACCCGTCAAATCGCGCAAACGTTGACTGTGGTATCCAGCTGCAACAAGTTTTGGCTGAAAAGAAATCATCTGAGTATCACCGTCAATTGTGATTGCGACTTCTTCAACTGCAAACCCAAGATCGTGTAGCTGACGCATTGCGCGTTCAACTGCATGTCGGTCCTTAGGATCCAATAACTGTCTTTCTTTCAGCGTCGCCCAAATTCTTCGGTAACGTCGAATTACTGCATCAGATGCACGCACTGGTTCCATGCCTGGATACAAAACCCCCGATAGGGCTAAATCTTCAAGTTCTGCAGCAACATTGAAATGCACAATATCTAAATCATGTTCGCGCTGGCCATCGCTTAAGGTTTTTTGGAATTCACCAGTTTCTGCATCAACTAGATATGCAGCAAAGCCTTCGGCATCACGACGGAACAAGGTGTTTGACAGTGAACAATCGCCCCACCAGAAACCTAATAAATGTAAACGAACTAGGAGCAACGCTAGGGCACTAGCCATCGTTGTAATCTCTTGGGCAGTCACTGCGCCAGATAGGAGCACACGATATGGCAAGGAATACGGCAAAAATCGCGTAACGATTGCGCAAGGGAGTTCTTCGCCATTTGCATCGATTCGACCTTCAACCACTGCCACTTGTTCAACACACGGTGCATTCAGGTGGGAAAGCTCTCGCAGAATCTTGTACTCGCGATTTGCGAACTCTGAAACCGTCTCTTTGACCGCATAGACTTCTGCATCAGGATCATTACTGGCGCGAACTAACCGCACGACATGTCGCGAAATACCGCGCTTTTCCGCTAAAGCTGGATCTTCAGGCCACTGCTCAAGAGGCAAGTGCCACGGTAGGCCAGTAACCGCAGCGATCTCCTCGCCCAAGCCCGTAATGCGCAATGCCATGTCCTTATTCTCTCGTATAAATGTGTCTGGAACATGAACACCACGTCTCTATAAGAGTGATCTACACACTTTAGAATGTCCACATGGCTATTTCAACGCGCATTAAGAAGGCAGCAACTAGAGCACCAAAGGCAGAAAAGGTTGCCGCTGATTACGGGACTTTGGGTGCGCCAATCAATCGATCTCATCCCTTTTACTTTGGCTTCATAGCAACCCTTGGAGCACTTACTGCGATTGTATTGATGCGTGCTTTAGCAAGTGTAAGCCAAATTTTCGTACTGATTTTGATTGCCCTGTTTTTAGCGACAGGCTTAAATCCAGCGGTTGAAGCGTTGCGTAAGCGAAACTTATCGCGTAATGCAGCGGTCACCGTGATTTTTTCTTCGGTAATTCTCTTTGTCGTATTTTTCTCACTCGTAGTTATCCCACCAGTTATCAGTCAAGGTACCAATCTGATCGATTCTGCGCCTCAACTGCTGGAAGATTTAATAAAGAATGAAACTATTAATCAGCTCAATACTCAGTATGGCTTGATTGACACCTTGCAAGAAAGATTGAAATCAGTCACTTCTGATGGAACTTTGTTGATCTCTACATTTGGTGGAGTCATCGGCGTAGGAAAATCTGTTCTTTCGGGATTCTTTACCGCGCTAACTATTTTAGTTCTCACACTGTATTTCATTACCTCACTTCCTCAAGCAGTAAATCTTGGGCTCTCATTGGTACCTGCCAGCCGCCGTGATCGAGTTGGCTTACTTACAAATGCGATTATTGCGCGAGTGGGATCTTTCGTTGGAAGCCAGATTCTGATTGCAGCGATGGCGGCGGTATTTGTCGCTATTCTTTCAACGATTCTTGGGCTGCCTTCACCTATCGCGATCGGTATGTTCGTATTAGTTGCAGCGCTTATTCCATTGATCGGACACTTCATTGGGGCAGGAATCTTTACTTTGATTGCGCTGTCGCAATCATTAGTGATCGGAATAGTCGCTTTTGTTGCCTATGTTGTTTATGTACAAATTGAAAATTATGTAGTGACACCGCGCATCATGAAGCGCACGCTTTCTGTACCGGGTGCTGTAACGATTATCGCCGCACTGATTGGTTCATCTTTGCTTGGTCTAGTGGGTGGACTACTTGCAGTTCCGGTAGCAGCTTCAATCATTCTTATTCTGGATGAAGTTGTAATCCCACGAGCAAATAAGGCTTAAAACTCCAGCGGAAGCGTTGTTGGAACACCAATGACGATAGAGGCAATTTCAGAGAGAACTCGGTGAACTGCGGGTTCTCCAAGCCACAAATGTTTAGCTTCATCGACGGCAATGATTTTTAAAGTAGGAACAACTGCAAATCTTTCTCGTGCCTCAGCCGGCTGTAGATAATCATCCAACTCTGGAACAAGAGCGGTAATTGGTCGAGAGTCTGTATTCCAATATTCAAGTTGAGCATCAGTAGTTGTCCGAAGTGGCGGGCTCAGCAAAATCAAACCTTTGTGTCGTGGGTCTTTCGCATGTTGCAAAGCCAAATCAGTTCCAAAAGACCAGCCAGTTACCCAGACATTTTCTAACTTCAAAGTGTCAAAGCAGTAGCGCAACATTGCCTCGACATCAAAACGCTCCGATACTCCGTTATCAAATTGACCTGTGCTACTTCCTGCTTCACTTGCTGTACCTCGTGTATTGAAACGAACAACCGTGATGCCTGCCATTGCCGGCAGGCGGTTAGCTGCTTTTTTGTAGACGTGACTATCCATCATTCCGCCTGCAGTTGGCAAAGGATGCAAGCACAAAAGCGCACCCTTTGAGGCACCCAACGGAGCAGCAACTTCCCCAATTAAATCAATGCCATCTTCGGTAATTACGTGAAATGGGGTTCGCTTCGCATCGAAAATACTGCTCGGACGTACCGTCTGGCTCATGCTGTAAATCCTACCGATACACGACTAGGCTTTACGACATGGCAAAAACCTTTACTTCATTAAACCCTTCTGATGGTCAGGTCGTCGGTCGGTATCCGATCTTTACTGCAAAAGAAGTAGCACACACAGTTGAACAGGCACGTGCTGCATCAGATGAATGGGTCAAATTAGGGTTTAGTGGTCGTAAGAAAGTGTTGCTCAACTGGAGCACATTCATCATTAACAATGTGGAACAGATTGCGCGGTTGATTTCCTTAGAAACCGGCAAACCGCTTAGTGATTCTCGATTAGAGGTTTCAAATACCGTTAATCACATTGGTTGGGCCGCACGTCATGCAGAAGAAATAATGCGGACTTCACATCGTGCGCCAGGTGCCTTAATGGCCAATATGTCAGCAACAGTTGAGCGTTCACCTCTGGGTGTTGTGGGAGTAATCGGACCTTGGAATTACCCGATCTTTACTCCTATGGGATCTATTGCTTACGCACTGGCAGCTGGAAATACCGTTGTTTTCAAGCCAAGTGAATACACCCCAGGTGTTGGAATGTGGATTCATGAGAGCTTTAACACGATTGCGCCATTTTCTGGTGTTTTTACAACAATCACAGGTTTAGCAGATACAGGAAACGCACTGTGCACATCGGCAATAAACAAACTTTCCTTTACCGGTTCTACTAGGACTGCAAAATTAGTTGCTGCAGCCTGTGCGACTCAAATGACACCAGTCGTTTTGGAATGTGGCGGAAAAGATCCTGTAATCGTTGCATCTGATGCCAATATTGAACGCGCAGTTGATGCAACCATCTGGTCGGCTATGGCAAATGCCGGTCAATCCTGTATTGGTGCAGAACGAGTCTACGTCGATGAAAAAATCGCAGATATCTTTATTGAAAAAGCTATCGCATTAGCGTCAACGCTTAAGGCTGGAGCTCCAGGTGAGGGAAATTATGGAGCTGCGACCATGCCATCGCAAATTGGTGTCATTACTTCTCATGTTAAAGCAGCTATCAAGGATGGTGGAAAATTTGCATACGGAAGTTTGAAATCAATTCAGGAGCCTTTTGTACAACCAGTTATTTTGGTTGATGTGCCTGAAAATTCAACCGCGGTTCGTGAAGAAACTTTTGGACCGATCATTATCATTAATCGCGTTGCGTCCATGAAGCAAGCAATTGAGCTTGCCAATGATTCTAGATACGGACTAGGTGCCAACATCTGGTCAAAGCGTCAAGGCAAAAAGATCGCTTCACAATTACATTGCGGAATGGTGGCGATTAATTCAACTTTCTCTTTTGCGGCGATTTCATCGGTGCCATTTGGAGGAGTCAAGGACAGTGGGTACGGCCGTATCCATGGCCCTGAAGGCCTCCTTGAATACACCTATGCACGCACCGTTGTAAGAACTCGATTTAATCTTCCGCTAAGGATTCTAAGTTTTAAACGAACTAGCGGGACTGATCGGTTGATTGTTAGAGCTTCGCGATTGTTAAAGGGCCGTTTAGGTTAGCTTGTAACTTCTGATTAGTTAGAAACGTGGAGCGTTTCTTGTTCTTTCGGTATTAGGACGTCGCTTATCTTTCTTTGTCCAACAAGCTGTGTGCCAATGACGACGTCCGTCTTCGTCGTAATCTTTCCAAGCAACAATGTGTGGCGTTGCTAAAGGAATCATCTGATCGCACCCAGGGCAGCGATATGGTTTTGTGGATCCAGAACCGGTTAAACGTCGAACGATGTAAATGCCATCGCTGTGTTCTTCAATGTTCTCACCCGTCGAGGCGATGTTGATCTCCCGAGGTTCCTCGGGCTTTTGTCGCTTCTTTGGGTAATTTCTACGCGGGCTCACAGGTGTATTTTCTCATAGTAAAGTGACCATATGAGCCTCATCGAAGTAAAAGGACTTACGAAACATTACGGTGATGTACATGCCGTGCGTGGACTAGATCTTTCAATCGAGCAAGGCGAGATCTTTTCTATATTAGGTCCAAATGGTGCCGGCAAGACCACAACGGTAGAGATCCTTGAAGGATTTAGAACGCGTGATTCAGGATCGGTTTCAGTTTTGGGTTTTGATCCCGGAACCAGGGGTCATCAATCACGAGAATGGCGTGACAGAATCGGAATCGTTTTACAAACATCAGCAGATGCCGGCGATTTAACTGTCTTTGAAACTATCAACCACTTTCATGGTTACTACTCAAATCCACGAGCTGTGGAAGAAGTGATCGATTCGGTAGGTCTTCAAGAAAAGCGAGATGCACTGATTCGTAATCTTTCTGGTGGCCAACGTAGACGTCTTGATGTTGCTCTAGGAATAATTGGAAATCCTGAACTGCTCTTTCTTGATGAACCAACGACTGGTTTTGATCCAGAAGCAAGGCGAGCATTTTGGTCATTGATCAAGAAGTTACGTTCTGACGGCGCAACTATTGTGCTCACAACCCACTATTTAGATGAAGCTGAAGCACTGGCTGATCGAGTCGCAGTCATCAATAAGGGCATCATTATTGAAATCTCTACCCCAACCGAACTAGGTGGAAGAGCAACTTCGCAAGCCACTGTCCAATGGCGAGATGGCGATCAGATCAAATCTGAAAAAACAGATAATCCAACATCTTTGGTTTCAACCTTATCAGCCAGATTTAAGGGCGAAGTGCCTGAATTAATGGTTACTCGCCCATCGCTAGAAGATATCTATCTCGAAATGATTGGAGGCGTTGATGAAAAAGATTCCTAGCGCGCTTCAATTAGGTATCAGGCGTGGCGGTCTAGAGATTCGACAGTTTGCGCGTCAACGAGAATCAGTCGTCTTTACTCTGCTATTTCCAGTCATTTTGCTGGCAATTTTTGGTTCGGTTTTCCAAGACACTATTGCACCTGGAGTGACATTCTCACAATATTTTGTCGCCGGAATGATCGCTTCGGGTCTTGTAAACACAGGCTTTCAAGCCTTAGCGATAACAATTCCTATGGAACGTGAAGTGGGTGCGCTCAAGCGCTTGCGTGGTACTCCGATGCCAGCATCTAGCTACTTCATCGGAAAAGCGATTCTCATTTTTGTCAGCATGGTCATTCAAATTCTTTTGCTTCTTGGTTTCGGTGTTGCCTTTTTTGGTTTGGATATGCCAACAGATCCCAGTAAGTGGCTAACCTTTACCTGGTTAGTTTTACTTGGAAGTGCCTGTTCCACCGCACTCGGAATCGCATTTTCAATTGTTCCAAAGAGTGGCCGCGGTGCATCTGCAGTTGTTTCTCCTATCGTCATTATTCTGCAGTTCTTTAGTGGAGTCTTCTTCGTTTTCACTCAACTTCCAACCTGGATGCAACAAGTTGCCGCAATCTTTCCCTTGAAGTGGTTGACCCAAGGTATGCGATCAGTTTTTCTCCCTGACTCATTCGCCTCTCAAGAAGTGGCAAAATCTTGGGAACTTCAAACTACCTTCTTAGTTTTAGTCGTATGGCTCGTGATTGGAGTTTTCTTCAGCATCCGCAAGTTCAAATGGGATCGTGATTAAAAAGGCAATTGCACTTGTACTGGTGCTCACCTTGATAGCCCCAGTGGCTCATTCCGCGCAGACTTCTGCGGTTGCAGCAACAAAGAAGGCGAAGATAACTCCATCACCATCTCCAGTGTGGCCACCTAAAGGTTTCATCAAGAGTAAAGATGGAAACACCTACGCCAAAATTCCTACTCCCAAGGAGTTAGTGGGATTGGCATCTAATGACAAAAAGTTAACTGCTGCTTTAGCAGAAAAAATCGATGGAGTGCCAGTGTGTGAGAAGTTTTCATGTGGGGCAGTAACCGTTGCATCAGCAGTAGGTTGCGTGTGGTGGGTTGTCACTGCAAACTTAAAGGGCCGAATTTCGACCGAGGATAAGACTGAGAAGATATTTGGAACTGTGCGAACAACAATTGGAAAAACCTCAGCCAAAAAGTATGCAACTATTTTGATAATCAGCCAAGAGCCAATTGAGTTAGATCATTCAATCGCAAATATCAAGGCAGTGTGTAGAAATGATTCACCCCAGGAAAAAGTTCCGGGTACCACTTACACAATAGTTCCCTAGCGATTAGCTCCTGGAACCCACAACTGATCGCCGATTTCCTTATTGGCATAGCGTGCAAGAACAAAGAGCAGATCGGAGCATCGGTTCAAGTACTTTGCTGTAAGCGGGTTTACTCCCCCACCAAATGCATGGATAGCTGCCCACGTACAACGTTCTGCTCGACGCAAAACTGTACGAGCAACATGTAAGTGTGCTGCAGCTGGTGTTCCAGATGGCAGAACAAATGAACGTAAAGACTCTAGATCTGCGTTGTACTTATCGATCTGTTCTTCTAAGTAAGTTATCTGAGACTCTAGAACTCGAAGTGGTTCGAAAGCTGGCGAATCTACAACTGGAGTGCATAAATCAGCTCCGACATCAAAGAGATCATTTTGAATTCGAACGAGCAGTGCTCGCACATCTTCGGTCAATCCATCAGTTGAGAGAACGACACCGATACTGGAATTCGCCTCATCAACTGTCGCATACGCTTCAAGACGTGGGTCATTTTTTGAGGTACGGCTCATGTCTCCTAGAGATGTAGTTCCGTCATCGCCGGTCTTTGTGTAAATGCGCGTTAAATTAACCATGTGCCTACCCTATAAGTAGACTGCCGCTATGGCATCCCACGATCGCTTCCGCATAGTTGGCGGAACCTCCCTGCGTGGAGAAGTCTCTGTTACAGGTGCCAAGAACTCGGTTTTAAAGCTTATGGCAGCCTCTTTGCTGGCCGCCGGCACAACAACAATTAGAAATGTTCCAGACATTGCTGATGTAGACATCATGGCCGACCTTTTAACCCGGCTTGGTTGCACTGTTGTGCGCGGCGAAGATTCGGTGACTATCACTGTCCCACAAAAGCCTGCTCATAGAGCTGATTACGATCTAGTCCGAAAGATGCGAGCCTCGATCAATGTTCTTGGTCCTCTGGTTGCACGTGTTGGCCGAGCAGATGTTGCACTTCCTGGTGGAGATGCGATTGGTTCTCGGGGCCTAGATTTTCACATTAAAGGTCTTGAATCACTAGGTGCAAAGGCACATATTGAGCATGGTTATGTAATTGCAGAGGCACCCAACGGATTAACTGGTGCGCCTGTTGAATTTTATTTCCCAAGTGTGGGTGCGACAGAAAACATCATGACCGCTGCGGTGTTAGCCAAGGGTGTAACAACAATTGATAACGCTGCACGCGAACCTGACATCGTTGACCTTGGTGAGTTCCTCATTTCAATGGGTGCAAAGATCCAAGGCTTGGGTACTCCATTAATCACAATTACAGGCGTTGAAGTTTTACATCCAACTGATCACACAACAATTACTGATCGCATCATCACCGGCACGTGGGCATTTGCCGCGGCCATGACGCGTGGAGACATCACAATTCATGGTGCACGCCCTGAACATCTTGAATTACCTCTTGAAAAATTAGCATCTGCTGGTGCGATCATTACTTCGACCGCCGATGGAATTCGCGTCAAGATGGATGTGCGTCCGCAAGCAATTGATGTTGCAACACTTCCCTACCCAGGTTTTCCAACCGACTTACTGCCAATGGTTATCGCTCTCAACGCGATCGCAGAGGGGCATTCTTTAGTTACTGAAAATGTCTTTGAATCTCGCTTTATGTTCGTGAACGAACTCAGTCGTTTAGGCGCACAAGTAAGCGTGGATGGCCATCACGCCTCAATTACAGGCGTAGAAGAGCTATCTGGCGCACCTGTTGAAGCCCACGATATCCGCGCCGGTGCAGGATTGATTCTGGCCGCATTAGTTGCAGAAGGTGAAACGACTGTAGATCAGGCTTTCCACGTCGACCGTGGATATCCAAACTTTGCCGAACAGTTGCAAAGCCTCGGCGCTCAAGTCACCCGCGAATAGAAGTTAGTTAATTGACTCCGTAAGGATTGAAACTCGGTTGTTTGCAACTGATAGAAAACCACCAGAGACGTTGAACTCTGTTGCTTCTCCGTTAGTGCCATTAATTACAACCTTACCGTCGACAAGTACTCCAAAAAGCGGCGAGTGATCGGTGAGAACACCGATATCACCCTCGACTGTGCGGGCAGAAACTGATGTTGCTTCGCCCGACCAGACGCGCGCTGTTGGAGATACTAATTCGACTTTAAGTGTCATGATCGATTACTTTGCCAAGCTTGCTGCTAGTTCAGCTGCATTGCGCTCTACATCTGCAAGACCACCGCACATGAAGAATGCCTGCTCTGGAATGTGATCGTACTTTCCATCTGCAAGTGCTTCGAATGCTTCGATTGTCTCTGAAAGTGGAACGAATGATCCGTCGATTCCGGTAAACACCTTCGCAACGAATGTGTTCTGTGACAAGAAGCGCTGGATACGACGTGCGCGACCTACGAGTACGCGGTCATCTTCAGACAATTCATCGATACCGAGAATTGCAATGATGTCCTGTAGATCCTTGTAGCGCTGCAGAATCTGCTTGATGCGGTTAGCAACACGGAAATGGTGCTCACCGATATAGCGTGGATCCAAGATGCGTGAAGTTGAGTCAAGTGGATCCACAGCTGGGTAGATACCAAGCTCTGAGATCGGACGAGACAACACTGTTGTTGCATCTAAGTGCGCGAAAGTAGTGTGTGGCGCTGGGTCAGTAATATCGTCAGCAGGGACGTAAATCGCCTGCATAGATGTAATTGAGTGACCACGTGTAGATGTGATGCGCTCTTGTAGCTGACCCATTTCATCAGCCAATGTTGGCTGGTAACCCACAGCAGATGGCATACGGCCTAGAAGTGTTGAAACCTCAGAACCTGCCTGCGTGAAACGGAAAATGTTATCGATGAACAGAAGTACGTCCTGCTTTTGAACATCGCGGAAGTACTCAGCCATTGTTAGTGCTGACAAAGCAACACGTAGACGCGTGCCAGGTGGTTCATCCATCTGACCGAACACTAACGCGGTCTTGTTAATAACACCGGTCTCGGTCATTTCAAGGAATAAGTCGTTACCTTCACGAGTACGCTCACCAACACCGGCGAATACAGATACACCACCGAAGTTTTCAGCTACACGGTAAATCATTTCCTGGATCAAAACTGTCTTACCTACACCTGCACCACCGAACAGACCGATCTTTCCACCCTTTACGTAAGGTGTAAGTAGATCGATAACTTTAATTCCGGTTTCAAACATCTCAGTCTTTGATTCCAACTGATCAAATGCTGGTGCATCACGGTGAATTGGCCAACGCTCTTTGATGTCGAGTGATGAGGTTGGAACATCTAGTGACTCGCCAAGTGTGTTGAACACATGGCCCTTTGTCACATCACCAACAGGAACTGAGATCGGTGTCCCTGTATCTGAAACTTCTGCGCCACGGACCATACCGTCGGTTGGCTGCATCGAGATTGCACGCACGAGGTTATCGCCAATGTGTTGAGCAACCTCGAGTGTCAGGGTACGAGTAGTAC
>Ga0214921_10004642_pt1 | contig 20046 bp, 9 predicted proteins | sample LL1505_MetaG_FD_177992 | JGI IMG/M metagenome (GOLD analysis project Ga0214921, IMG submission 177992) | Freshwater microbial communities from Lake Lanier, Atlanta, Georgia, United States - LL-1505 | ecosystem: Environmental > Aquatic > Freshwater > Lake | place: USA: Georgia | collected 2015-05-28
CTTTATCATTTACAATACTAATTTGACATTTTATCTTAGTTGCAAAATCATTTCCAAATTCTAAATTACTGTATTCTGATACATTATTTACAAATTTATCACAACTAAATCTATAGTTACCATCTAATTTAATTGTTCCTGCTCCATTTATCATATAATTATTAAATTCACCTTTACATGATCCTCCGTTAAAATTATAAGTACCAGAATGAAATTTACCATCTTTAAATTTACCAGAATATGAAATAGTTGAATTATTATTGTTTGGATAATATGATCCATTTTCATCATCATATTTCATATCCATATTAAGTTTACCAATATATTGAGTTGATCCATTTATATCTTTGTAAACAATTTTATGTATATCATCATACATATCATTATTAAAATTAATTATATTTTTATAATTACTAAAATTATCTTTTGTAACTTTTTCAATATCAATAATAGTATCAATATTCACTTGTGGAGTATATACTAGATTACCATTTGTATAACAAATTAGAAACTTACCATCTTTTTTTCCTGTAGTAAAGTTTCCAATGTATACTTTATCATTTTCATATAATTTTCCAAAACCATTATATTTTTCATCATATATAAATCCTTCATATACTTTTTTACGAACATTATTAATGTTTGTATAAACACTCTCAAAAGTAGGTACACAAGATTTATCATCTTTATAAATTCCTCTATTAATTAGTTTTCCTTTATCATCGTAAAATAAACATTCTCCATTTAGTTTTCCATCTACATAATAACCATCAATATATGTTCCTTTTTCCTTATTGTATATAATTGTTTTTCCATTTAATAAATCATTTGAATAATATCCTTTTGAATAACTACCATCAATAGTTTTCATTTCACCATATCCATGTTTTTTTCCATTCATTAAATATCCTTGATATGACCATCCATTTTTATAATAGACTTTTCCATAATATTTAGATTCATTTGATATAGGTTCACCATAGTAAGTGCTTTCAAGAGTTTCAATAGTAGTTAACATATTATAATATAAATATATTATAATATGATTGTAATTAGTGGATAAATCAATTTTTTAACTTGGATTAGTAGACCAGTTAACTATTTGTTAACAAGTAAACTTTTAACTATATTTATTAATAATTTCTTCTGAATTAATTATTGTTGGTTTCTTTTTAATTATTTTTCTAACTGTAACCGGTTTTTCTACTGCATCTACTTCTTTTACAATTGGTTCTACTAACTTTTTAACTACCATCACTCCCATTTTAAAATCCTTTTTAATTATTTTTTTTCTATTATCATAAAAACATGTAATTAATCCATCTAATTTACCATCAGTAAAATTACCAATATAATATGCTTCATTTTTTTTATTGTATGAAATTCCTTGACCATTTAATTTATCATCTATATAAATTCCCTTTTTATAGTTTCCATTTGGTTCATATCTTTCACCATAACCTTGTTTTTTACTATTAATTAAATAACCATGATATGATATTCCATTTTTATAATAAACTTTTCCATAATATTTAGTATCTTTTGAATAAGGTTCTCCAAAATATATATAATCATCAGTTTCAGTTGTATGCATTTTAGTATAGGTGTATATAATTATGTAATAATATGATGATAATTATTATATAAATCAATTTTTCTTAATTAGTCTACAGTAAGCTAAGTTTACAAGTCTACTAGTTAACCAGTCTACAGTTTACAGTCTACAGTTTACTTAGTTCTCTTCATATTAGCATTATTAAATTTACTATCTCTCTTCTGGAATACATATAATTTACTTAATCTAGTTAATTCAAAAGAAGCTTTATTAACTTCATCAGTTAGATCATAATATTTAGTAGTACCTTGAAAATATTCACGAGTTTTTACATTCTCTTCATATTTTGCAGTATTAACAAAGAAATCCTTAAATGTATTATAGATATTTTCAAAATTTTCATTTTCAACAACTTCTAAATTACATTTTTCCTTAAATTTATCAATTAGAAATTTTTCAGGTATTAAATATTCAGCAAATGATGATCCATCCTCCATAAATGATGCATTATACATCTCAATTGTTAATCCAGTTTGATTAATATCAGTATTTAAATCATATTTACTATATATATGCATGAATTTTTGTTTAGAACCATCTTTATTAGTATAAAATGATTCAATTTTACCATTATTCTTTTTAAGTTCCTTATGAACTAAGTCACCATCCATTGTAGTAAATATTAAATAGCCACTTGATTTTAGAGTTTTATTTATATTATCACATAAATTATTAAATGTTGTATTATCCTTAAACATATAGTGTAAAACAAATTGTGATGAAATAATATCAAATTTCATACCTTTATCTCCATCTTTTTCACCGAAGATTGATTTAAGTGCTTGTTTATTTTTATCATCCATAGATCCAATAGCTTTAATTTGATCATCCAAATTAAATTTTGCACCTCCATCAGCTAATAAGAATGTCATCTTGGCAAAACCAGGAAATTTTCTTTTTAAATTATTGTATCTGCTGTATGCTCCATCAGTAGCAGAATAAATACCATTATTATCAACATCAATACCAACTAATTCTTGAATTTTTGCACTATAATATTTCATAATATCACCTCCTCTACCAATACCAATATCAAGAATAGTTAATTTATTTCCAGTTAATTCTTTAGAACAATAGTTATAAATAAGAGCAGATTTAATCCAATTGTGAAAATCTCTTTGAGGTTTTGCAAGATCAGTTTTTAATTGATAATATATATCTTCACTTCTTGAAGTTTCAATCAATCTTACATCAATCTTACTTCTCATTGTACTTAAATGATTATCAAATGATTTTGGATCACCTAAGATTTGTAAATCACTAATGTCAACAGGCATTAATATAGATCTCCAAACTTTTTCTGCAATTTCTTCATTGTTACCATATTTCTTTCTATATTTATTAACCATTTCAGTCTTATCATAACGAGTTCTTAATGGTATCCATCTATTAGTTTCTGGAATACTTGGATCATTATTATATGCAAATTCAACAACAGTTTTATCCTGAATTACATTTCCTTCAATATCTCTTGCTTCTTTATCAACAATATATAGATGACATAAATAACCATTTTTATCTTTATGAAAAAGAGTTGGATATTCAGCACCATTTTTTAATTTTCCAACATATAAATTTGCAATTTTATAAACTTTTCCACTATCTTTCAGAACATTCGTATCTAATAAACTTTGTTCACCATTTTCCATTTTTTCAGATATTTCATTTGAATTACTATCATCAAATACATTTAAAATTTCATTCTTATTATCCTTTTCAAATTCAATATAAAAATCTATGGAATTCTTTTCCTTAGGTTTCCATTTTAAATTTCTATATTTAGTTTCTTTTAATATTCTTGTATATTTTTGTTCTAATGGTGCATAAATAAGTCCATCTAATATATATGGACAATCTAGTTCTTTAGTATATAAATCCCACATTTTTGTAGAATAATTAAATATTTCAGCACCATTTCCTCCTAAAGGAAAAGCATAGAATTTATTTTTAATTAAAAAGATAGACTTGTCATTTTTTAAACTATCATTTAAATCATCAATATATATTTTTACTTGTTTGGAAACATGCTCCTTAATTTTATTAACGTCAAAATCTCCGCTATATTGTTTATTTTCAAGTTTGGATCCAAATATTTTTTGCATATTTTGTGATAATTTTTCATAACGATCAAACATTTTTATATTATCTCTTACATCAACTCCTTTATCAAATAAAATGTCAAATCCAAGAAATACATACTTTTTATACTTTCCAATATATATTAATTCTCCATCAATTAATGTATTATCATATTTTTTATCAGCTTTGTGATCTGTTTTAATAACATTCAAGTTATTTGAAATTAAAAACACATTACCTTCATTAATATATAAAAAATATCGTTCACCGTCTGCTTTATCAGTAACACAATATTTTGTAGGTACTAAATCAACGAGGTATTGAATTTCTAATGACATAACTTGCATGCCTGCTAAATCTTTATTAAGATTATCTTTATCATTATATACTAATTCTCTATATTTATCTAGAACCATTTTTTGTTCATCAGTAGTAATGATAATAGTAGAACCAATAATATTTTTATAGATATTCTCAGTATATGTATTCATTAGATCAGTAATTTTTTTAATATCTATTTTACCAAATACAGATAAATCTAATTCTAGTTCATATCTGTCAATAGCTTTCATAATTTCATTAATATTATTTGCTTGTTTAGTTTGTGTTAGATCAATCTTTAATTCATAGTTTTCATCTGAACTTAACATTACAGATACACGTTGTTTGTATCTAAATATAATATTGTGACGTTCATTTTCATCTAAATTTAATAAACTTTTAAGTTCTTCCTTAGATACAATATCTTCATCAGATAATCTGATACGCATATCATAATTTAAAACATCAACTATATTTTTATCTAATTTTGTTTTTTTCATAATATTCATATCTTTATAATCATTTAAAAGGTAATTTACTAATAAAGAGAAAATTACATGATTCTTTCTTAATTTAACATTATTAATAATCGTATTGATATTGTCAATATTAGAAACAGTTATTCTATAATTGGTGATGTCTTTATTTACAAAGCTAGTATAACCTACATCAAGAGTTGATTCTTTTGTTAATTTAAAGTTATTTTTTTTACTTAAGACAGTAATATATTTTATCATATCTATAAACCTATTAACGGTTAATGGAGTACTTTTATTAAAAATAACTTCTAATTCTGAATTAGAATTAACTTGTTTTAATAAGTCTCTTGTAGATTCTAAATTAAATATATCCATTAATATAATATATATAATTTATATTTTATATTAATTAATATTTTAATCAATTTTTATTTAAATTGTTTACAATTTAAATAAAGATTCAGGGAGCAAAGCGACAGTCAATTTTTATTTGATTTAAAAATTTGTAAACTGTAAACTTAGTAAACTGTAAACTTAGTAAACTGTAAACTTAGTAAACTGTAAACTTAGTAAACTGTATAACATGTTAACTTATAAATAAATAAACTAGTGAATTTTCTTAATAACTCCCTTAACAAATCTTATCGTTTGATCATAAACATCCAGTTTTTTTACATCTGGATTATGACAAATTACAAATACTAAAATATTATTTTCACGAGTATACCTATAAATATTTTTCATAATATCAACAACAAGTTCTGATTGAATTGCTCTGTCAACTTCATCTAGTGTAATAAATTTTGGTTTAGTAGTAATAATTCTATATATAGCTCTAGCAATTGCAATTCTACCTTTTTGACCACCACTCAAACCTGTATTTTTAGTATGAATCCATTTTAGTTCATTAATAGTATTTTCTCTTTTAACAAAATCTAAACAAGAACTAATTGATAAGGCTCTCCAAACTATATCTTCTTCAACAATATTTATTTCTTCTTTATTACTAATAATTTCATAAATAGAAGGTTGCCAACAAATAAATTCTTGTTGTTCATTATAATATCTTGATTTACTTAAGCAATCAAAACCATCAATATTATTATCATCATCTAAATAAATTGATGAACTATATTCAGTAAATGGAATAATACCATTAATAATATCAGAAAATGTAGACTTACCATTTCCAGAATCACCTTCTAACTTAATAATTTCTCCTAACTTAAATTCTAATTTTTGATTTTCTTCTAACATTAGAGTAAATGGTAAATTAGAACTATTTGAATCAGTTGGATATACATATTGTAAAGATTGAATAGTTATTTTTTTATTAATAACTTTTTGTTGTAATTCTATTTTTTTATTTGATTTTGAAATAATTTCTTCTAATTTAGCATATTCTCTCTTAGCATCTTTATATTGACTATAAATACCAAAACACATTGAAATTGAATTTCTCATTAAACAAGTATATTGAATATAAATAATAACATCACCGAGTAATAATAAATTAGCAAATAGTAAACAATTAATAATAAATCCGATATTAAAAACAATATCAATTGTATCTGTAAATAAGGCATCATTCTTTTTATCTTCATCACGACACATTTCAATTGATTCCATACATTTTTTCATTCCATCTAAACTTTTTTCACCATTATGATGAATAATATCTGTATATAATCCAGTTTGTAAATTGGAATATTTATCCCAAAATTCTTGTCTAGATTCATTTTTATTTTTTTCCTTATACGGATAAAAAATTAATAGTATAACCATTAAAACAGAGTAAATAATTAAAGATGCTGGTGATATAACACAAATCCAAAAAGTATAACCAAAGAAAGAAAATAAATTTATAAATGTGCTAATTATATTTGTTATAAGTCCAAGTATGTACCATTTTGCCATATCTTTCTTACGATCTAGCTCATTTTTATTTAATTCTCTTAGCTTATTCCAATTAATTAAAACAATATTTTTATTAACTTCTTGTTCAAGATCACAATGAACCTTTGCAGTAAATTTTCGTTTATTTTGTTCAATAATACAATTTTTATGAATTCTTGATAAAATTTCGGAAAAAATTGCAATTATGATAAATAATACTCCGGTATTTATATTTAAATTTTTAATAAATTCATCATTTGAAAACTTAAACAATGCTGGAATTAACATAGAACTTAATGCAATATTTATTATTATATTAATAATAAATATCCATGAAATATTATTTTTAAACATTTTTAGAACTAATGATGCTAATGAAATTTGTGTTAATTTAGTTTCTTGAATAGAATCAACAATCACTTCTATTTTCCCTTCCTCATGAATCACTTGATTCAAACTTTCAGTCTCAAATTTATTTATGTCAGAATCTGACATATTAACTTGATGTATTATATGTAATACATGTAGTATAGTACCATAAATGTAATAAAAATTCAATTTTTTATAAAAAATTGAAATATATATAACATATATATAATCAATAATATGAATTATTATTATTATATTAAAATGACAAAAGAATACACTTATTTTTTTTCAAAATTATTTCCTCTAGATTCTTCAGAATCTGAGTTTAAACCATTCATGATAAATCAATGGTTTATATATCATTCAAGTGATGATCACAATATGGTTAGTATGGTTAGAGATACACCATTTACAGTTCCTATTAAAGATGGACAAAAATTTAGATATCAATTAGTTAGATTAGAACTAAATAAAGATATACCATCAAATAAACAAGTATTAGAATATTATCCAAAAGTAAAAGAGATTATAGAAAATAATCATATTACTCCATCATTTGTTCATAGTAAAGGGTTTGAAATACTAGCAGACTTTATTTACACAGCTAATGAAACAAATCCAATTATGAATTATCAAGGATTTGAAATTCAATTTAAATATTGTATAATTCCTGGATTAAAACATAAAGATTCTTCAAGGGATACTTTAGAAGATGTTGATACATCTGATTCTATAGAAGAAATAGAACAGGTTTACATAACACATCCTAGTTTTAAATGGCCTAAATAAAAAATTGATTTATAATTTATTTTTTATTTAAAGATTCATTTATATTATTATAATAATGAATCCATATGATGTTCTGGAAATTCCAAAAGAAGCAAGTGATAAAGATATTAAAGACGCATACCGTCAATTAGCTAAAATATGGCATCCAGATAAAAATAAAGCTGCTAATGCAGAAGAAAAATTTAAAGAAATAAACAAAGCATATAATATTTTAATTGATCCTCAATTAAGACAAAGATATGATCAAACTGGATCTGTAGATGATCAAAATGTTCCAACAGAAGTAGATATTAATGAAATATTTAAAGGAATGATGGGTGGTATGGGTGGTATGATGGGTAGTATGGGTGGATTTCCTGGAATGATGGGAGGATTTCCAGGCATGATGGGTGGTATGCCAGGTATGCAAACTGTATTTGTAAATGGAGTTCCAATGGGTGGAATGAATCCACAAGAAATGTTTATGAGAAGAAATTCAAACATAAAAATTCAAATAGAAGTTCCTCTTCACGATACATTTAATGGATTAAAAAAGAATTTAGATTATCAATATAAAGATTTAGAAAATGGAAATATGATAAAAGATGTTTTAGAAATAAATATTTTAAAAGGAACTAGAGATGGACAAGAAATTGGATTTAAAAATAAAGGTCATAAATTTAAAGATTCAAGAGGAGATTTAGTAGTAAGAGTAAAAGAATTACCTCATAAAGATTTTACAAGATCAAATAATGATTTAATTTACAATTTAAAAATAAGTTTAGTACAATCAATTTGTGGTTTTGAAACTATCATTAAGGGTATTGATGGACAAAAATTAATTATTAAAAATTTTAATTTAATAATCAAAAATAATGATAAGAAAGTAATTAAAGGACATGGTATGCCAGTATTTGGAAAATCAGAACGTGGAGATTTAATTATTTGCTTTGAAATTACATATCCAGATGTATTAAATGATGATATAAAAAATAAATTAGCTACAATATTTGAATATGATAATAAATCAAAATACAATAATACTAATACAAATGGATATGTACTATGTGAATTAAATTCATATGATACTGAAACATATACTACTGAAACAGAACATACTGAAGGTGGAGAAAAAGTACAATGTGCTCAACAATAAATAAATAATTAGTAAATAATTTTTTTATATTAATATATTAATATATATTAATATAGATGGCTATAACCAAAGATAAATTAGAAAAATTATTTAACAATAATGAGCCAAAATTAAATATTCGAGAATCGGTAGAAATTTATGGATATAAAGAACCAAAAATTGTTCTTCAAGAAGGAAGAAATTTTATGGTTGTTAAAGAAGGAAGAAAAATAAAAAGTTTTAATGATTATAAAAATGATAAAGATAAGAAAGAAAAAGATAATTTAAAAGATACAGGTTTAATTTTTCAAAAAAATAGTGATACTATAAAACTGGAAGTTAAAGATAATATAACTGATGTATTATATAACCAAAGAATACTTGGTGGATCAAATATTAATTATTATGATAAATATATTAAATATAAAACAAAATATATTCAATTAAAGAATAAATTAAGTTAAAAAGTTTACTAGTTTACTAGTATAGAGTTTACCAGTATAAAGTTTACCTTTTTTTCTTTTTAATATTATAAACATCTAATTTACTAACATAATTTTCAATTAATGTATTATCATTATTAATTGAATAATTAGTTATTTCATTTTCAAATAAATAATTTGATATATCAAATATATAATATAATTTATTTATTATCAAGTTATCATTAAAATATAAATTAATATTATAAATTACATTATCTAATAAATAGAAATAATTTTTAAAGAAAAAAATCAATAAATCATTTAAATTTTTTAGATTAGTTTCTTTTTTAATTAAAGAATATATTTCATAATTTTCTTTAGTAAATACATCTTCAATTGATATATTTTTTAGTTTATCTAACATATATCTTTTATAATTCATAGTAATAGTAATATTATTAAAACGTTCTTTCTTTGTGATAACATAATTCATTAAATCATTATTAAATAATATAATATCATTACTTAATTTTTTTATACTATGATAATCGGTTTCATTATTAATAACATATTTATATTCAGTAGGTGTTGTATTAATAACTGTAGAAAATGGTTTAAAATTTGGATGAATAATAGCTTTAGAAATATCAAACATTTTTCCAATACTACTAATTAATTTGAGTAAATCTTCATCATTAAATTCTTTATTACATCCAGTAAATTTTTGTAAATAATTAACTGAAATTACATCTTTAATTTCTATCATTAATAATAATTCACCTGTTTTTTCATCTTGATATGTTAGATATAATTCTTCTATTATTTCATCATCATTATATTTATTTTTTTGTAAAAAGAAAAATTTCTCATATATTCTAATATCATGCATTTTATTTACATTAATTAATATTTTTTTACTATTTATTTCGGTATAAAATCTTCTTGAAGTATTTACTAATGGAATCATTTCTTCAAAGTTTTGTAGTTTTTCATCAATATTTCTTCCACTTATACGAGTATTTAATAAATCAATATAAGGTACATCTATTTCATAATCATAATTTTTTGTTAAATTATTCAAATTTAATTTAAGAGGTGCAACATATTCAAATTCATATTTTGTAGTAATCGAACGTTGAGCTTTTTTATCCGTATGATAATAAACAAATGAAGAACTATCTTTTGCGATTAATTTTAATCTACAAGGATTTAATATAATTTCATATTCTTCTGGAAACAATGAATAGTTTTCTACACATAAACCAACACCTTCCATATTTTTTGGAAGTTTTATTTTAATTAATATTTGTCCAAATGTATTAGTATTTGGATTATAAAATGGATTACGAGATGTTGATATAAAACTGCGATCTTCAAAATATCCACCTATTCTTATATTTTTTAAATAATCATCTTTCTCAACTAATCTATATACATAATAACTATTATTAAAACTAGGAGCTTTTGCAATTATATCATATAAATTTTTAATATTTGTTTCAATATGTAAATCTTTATTGCATACATTTCTAAGATAATGATTTATATGAGAGGAACCCATAAATGAATAATATTTTATGTAATATTTAATATTGTTTTCTTGAATAAATAAATAATGATTTAATAACGTTTCAGCATCTATTTCTAGATTGGAAACTTTTAAACATAAAGCATCTAATTTTTGTTTATCATAGAATGTGTCGTCTTCTTTTATTACTTTAAGATTCAATCCCATATTAATTAATTCATCACGATTATAATATGGATTAATATTTACAAATGGTAAAAAAGATGGTTTAATACATAAAGTAAAATTTTTACCAATTTTATTTGATTGATAATAAAATGTTTTGATATAAGTTTCTTCTAGAATTTTAAGATTAAAATTATCCATAAATTTAAGATTTTTATCTAATTTTTCTTTATAGGATTTATCTTGTGTTCTTATTGATTCTAAATAATCATATAATTCTTGATTAAGAGGTCTGTAATATAAATTTGTAATTTTATCATATATATCTTCTGGTTTAACTAAATAAATATTTTTTGAAAAAATATCATAAAGTGGAATATAATTATCAATTTTTGAGATAGTATCTTTTATATCATTTAAACTAGTAGACTCGTTTACCTTTTTACTAGTAGACTCGTTTACCTTTTTACTAGTAGACTTTAATTTCTTAGGTAATTCAGCTAAATTATAATATAAATTATATAATATATCAGATTCTTTTATATCTACTAATTTATTATTTATATTAAGTAACATTTAATATAAGATAATAAAAAAAATAAATATTATATATATATATTACAAATGTCTAATATATTATTAGATCCAAAAGAATATGTAAATAAATATAGAAGATATGCAAAACATATAAATGATGAATGTTATACAACAAGAGATGTACTATCCCATTTTCATTTTCCAATATATTATTTATTTGATCATAAAATAAATAGTGAACTTGGAATGGACCCAAATAATAGAACATATTTAAGAAGAACATTAAATTTAGATAGATTATTTTCCATAAATCCTTTAAATATTAAAGATATTAGTATTACTAGACATTCGACATTATTTTATAAATTTAGTGTAAATGATAGAGATTATTTATATTATTCAAATTCTGGATTTGGAATAAATAATCAATTAAATAAAGATAATGTAACGTCTTGTAAAATTATATATTTTTCAAAAAAATATAATTATTATTATAATAATTTACCACAACGAATTGAAAAATTAATAGATGGTATTGGTAGTTTAGGTAGTTTTTCTAGAAATAATAAAAACAAATTAGGAAAGTCAGATGTAGATATATTAAGAGATAATCTAATATCTACTAGTATAAAATTAACTAATGATGAATATACAGTTCTTAGTGATTTTATAATTGGTGATAATAAAAATAATTTAAATATAATAGATGGTAAAAATAAATTACAAACATTATGTTATGCAATATTAAATTATATTGTATATAGAATTAATAAAAGAACTAATTTTTCATACAAAGATGTTTATGAATGTTCATTTAATCATGTTTTAACTGGTCACGATGAATTATTACATCATAAACAGTTACAAAAATTATCATTTTTTAAATTTGATGATGATAAATATGATCCTGATGATAATTCTGATTATTATGATGAAGATTTAGAAGATAATTTCTCGGATGATTCTAATGACTATGATGAAGATGATAAAGAAAATGAAGATGCAATCAATATATCAAAATTAATAGAATCTCTAAAAGAAAAGATTCAAAAAAAAAAAGAAAGAAATGAAAAAACACCAGAATATAAAGAAAAAAAACTAAGAGATGAAAATCCAGATTATAAAAAAGCTATGGAAGATGAAGAAGCAGAAAAAGAAGCGAAAGAAAAAAGAAAATGGAAACCAAAAGAAGTAAGACAAGCAGAAAGAGTTAAAGAAGAAGAAAAAGAAAAAGATAAAAAATTAGATGAAAAAGAAGATGAAGATAATTTAAAAGAACTAAAAAGATTAGAAAAAAAATTAGTTAAAGTATTAGATAAAGATAAAAAAAGAATTGTGAATAGTAAAGGATTAATAACTATTATTAATAATTGCTATAATGATTTTAATAATAAAATATTTAAAGATAGTTTAAATAGATCAAAAATACCGAATGATCGAATACAAGGTGAATTTAGTAAATTTATTGATCAAATAAATATAAAATTAAATTTACTTGAAAATCCAACTATTCAATATAAATTAAAAAATACATTTATATTAGAATATAATAATATACATGGTATATTTAATAAAACACAGCAAGCTGGATCATGTACTTTTTACAGTTATTATAATTTAGCAATAAATATGAAATTATTAAATATTTTTAATAGAACACAAACTTGTACTGAAGAAAATGTTAATGAATTTATTTGTGCATTTGTAGAATTTCATTATATTATGATATTTCTATTATGTAATTCAAATGATATGCAGTATATACCAGATAAACTAAGACAATATGATCCAAATTCAATATATAATAATGCATATATAGATAGATTAATAAATGAAAATAATTTATTAGGAGAAATACTTAATATTTATCAACCAAATAATACATTATTATTTAATCCCAAAAAAATATTAATTGATTATACATTAGAAAAAGAAATATCAGGAACAGTTACAAAATTTGAAAGTATTAAATTGTTAAATAATAATATACAATTTACAGAATTATTTATTTGTATTGATGAAATGTTATTTGATATACGTAATGGTGTAAATATTTCTCCAGAAGAAATTAATAATAATATGAATACAATATTTGAACCAATAATAAGTAAATGTACAGATATTACAAATGGTGATAATTTATTTACATATTTAGCAGATTCTAAAAATATAAGACATATCGGTTTATATTTTAATATATTAAAAACAATGTATGTACTATATTTCATAATATTAGTACAAATATATAATACAATAGATCTAAAAACAGATTTAAAAAAAATAGAAAATACTTATAATTTTAATTTATTAAACATGTGTTTACCAATATCAAAATATAATGAATCAAAAAATCTAAGTAAAGATAAATGTGAAGCAAATCCAAGTCCACCACCTGATTATAGATATTTAGAAATAAATAATGGTTTAGATGGTAACGATCAACGTATTAATCTTAGTAAGAAGAATTCAATATTAAATGATTTTTTATTAAGTCATTTAAATTTTAATGAAATTATTAATATTTCAAAAGTATTAGAAGATTCTAATTTTATTAATAATTCTAAATTACCATTAAGTTTAGGTCTAGTATATCATCAATATATTTATATAGGTAATTTTCGTTTAAGTTTATCTAATTATTATAAACCACTTGATTTATCTTTTAATATAACTTTTAATAATTTTACTAATAACATATATCATAAGAATAATTTATATAATTATATTGATTTAATGATGAATAAATATGTAAATTGTAAGCAAATAATTAATAATAATAAAATTGAAGATAGTATAAAAAAAGATTATAAAAATATAATTAAAAATATACAAGAAAATATATTAGATGTCTTTATAAACATTATTGATGATAATACATCTGAAAGAATTATTGATGAAAAAGAAAATGATGATATACCAATAATTGAAATGACATCATTATCTTTATTTATTATTATTATTACAGATAGTAAATATATTTTACATCCTTATTCTGATTCAGGTTTTATGAATGATCGATATATAGATATATTAAAATTATTTTTAATAATAAATGAAAATACTAATATATATTCTGGTAAGTTTTTATTAAATAAACAAGATTGTATTTATAAATTATTACCAATATTAAAAGAAATAAAAATAAATTATTCTAAAATTGATAGTCTAATAAAAGAAATCATTAATTATATTTCTACAAATATAGATAAAATAAAATGGATTAATGAATTAAATTTTACAATACCTTTAAACGATACTGATTTTTATAAATATAATAATGAACCAAATGAATATTATTCAATTGATTTTATTACAAAAAAACAAGTTGCTGCAAATTGGGAATCTATAATTCGATTTAATGGAAGAGATTTTACAGATGCTAATTTAAAAAATGGTATCCATATTATATTAGCAAGATTTGGTATTGATATTGAACATATAGCAAGATATATTATTTTATTTCCTTGTGAAGATTTAAATGATGCAGGAACTGTTCAAAAATTTTTTGAGCCAGATGATAATGATTCTCTAGAAGAATATGATCCTTATCAATCAGCCGAAAAAGTAATAGTTATGAATTATAAGTTTAAAATTAATATTACAAAAAGTACTAAATTTTTTATTTTAATTAATGAATTTAATAAATGTATTGAAGTTCATATCAATGCAGATGGAAAAGTAAATTTAGACGAATGTTATATTTTTGATAAAAATAATAAAGATAAAAAAGATAAATTATTATTCAATTTAGATAAACAAAAATTTCCATTTTTATCATTAATACCACCATCAGCTCCATATCTATGTTATAAAAGAAAACATGAATATTTTTTAGAATTTATAATTACACCAAAAAATAATGATATGATGGAATATTTTTTATATAATAATCGTAAAATAAATGTTACAACTGATTTATATGTATTTAAAATAGCACCTTCAATGTTATTTATAACTATAGATTCATTTAATAATGAAAAATATGATAAATTATATGAAATATATGAAATGAATCATATAAAAAAAATTCCAAATAATATAATGCGTCAAGAAATAATATTAACAAATGAATATTTAAATAATTATAGATTATGTGAAATAATATCTGAAATATATGATAAATTAAGTAAAGAAGCTATTTATGATGAAACAAGAATTGATGAATTTAGAAGAATACTTAATGTAGAAATAAATAATAATGTATCAAGGAAAGCAGTATTTGAGAGTTTTATAAATGAAAATCGTTTTTGTAATTTTGTTTGCCCTTCAAAATGTGAATATTATGGATTAATAATTGCAAAATTAAATAGTATAAAAGATCAAATATTAAATACATTGCATTTAGATAAAATTATTAATAATGCAAGTAATTGTGTAACTGATTTTATAATAAATAATTTTGATAAATTTTTAATTCTAATGGAAATAAATATATTAATAAAAACATTATCTATAGTTAATTCTGATACAAATTGTTGGGATATTGGATATGTATTAACAACACTAAAAAGTATTATTTACTTTAATGAAACAATTAGTAAAAAATTCTATTATCGATTTGAACTTTTATTTTTATTACAAAATGAATATTTTTTTAAAGAAACTCAAATGCGTAAATATGATGAAATTAGACATGATTTAGTACATAAAAATTCTGATTTAAAATTACATCAATTTATGATGGGTAAAGGTAAAACATCAGTTTTTACACCTTTATTATCATTTGCAGTTCATTTATTAACTGATAAAAAACCTAATATTATTACAGTTCAACATTTAGTTAAACAAACTAAAAAATTTATGTATTTTACAGAAAAGATTACAAATTTAAAAACTAATATATTTTCTGATTTTGATGCTAAAAAAAGATGGTTAGAATATACTGATGTATATCTTAAAGAAAATAATCAAAAATTAGTTAATAACATTAGAGATAAAATTACTAAAGAAAAACAAAAAAAAAATAAAAATACAATAAAAATATTAGAAGATAAGTTAAATGATATACAAAATATTAATATAAATAATGAAATTAATATAATAGATGAGTTTGATTATCATCATAATTATTTACAATCAATGTTTAATTATGTCCAAAAAAAAGATAAAATTTTAGAAGATTTATATAATTATATATTTGATTATACATATGAAAAAATACGAAATGATTCCTATACTGGTGATACATCTATAAAAATATTAAATCCATATAATAAATTAGATATTAATATGGAATTATTAAATGATAATTTAAATAATGTTTATGAACAATCAAAAACAATGGTTTTTAATGAACACTTTGGATTTTCATTTTTAATATTAAAAGAAGAAGCTGATACAATATGGAGAATATGTTCACCTTTTGCTAGAAAAGATACTCCTGTAAAAGATTCTAATTTTTCAAATGTATTATTACGATTAATATTAACATTTAAAATTTATCTATCAGAATCTGATTATAATAAAAAATTACAAGATTTTGATTATGAAAATATAGGTAAAAATAAAACTATATTTAATAAATTATTACCATTCATAAATAATTTAATTGATGAAACTGATGCATCTTTATTTTTAAGAAGATATAATTCAGAAACATTAAATAATATTAAACAAATATTTAATAAAATATATTTAAATCCCCTAACAGATCCATTAAAAATATTAAAAAAATATTTATTTATTGTAAATGAAACAAAAATAAATATAACATTAGAACAAAGAAATATGAGTTTTCAAGATATTATTTATAATAATTATAATCAATTACAAGTAGGATATACTGGAACTGCATCATTAAAATTAAATATATATAAATCAAATGAAAAATTTGTTTTTAAAAAAATAATAGAAGATTTTGATGAAAAAATAGAAGTAACTTTAGCTCTTAATAAATATGGTGCACCAGATAATAATATTAACGTTTCTTTTATTAATAAAGATACACCTCTCAAAGAAAGCATTATTCAAATAAGTGAAATATTAGGTGAAAAAGCAAGAGGATTTGTAGATCTAATTGGTAAATTTGTAAATGATAAAAATGAAGATGTTGCAGAAGAATTAAAAAATCATTATAAAGATACTCGAAAAATTGTTTATATAAATCTTGATGATGTTGCATTGGAATATAAAGATAAATCTACTTTACCAACTAAATATATACCTGAAGACGAAGCTAATTTTTTTTATTATGATCAATGCCATACAATTGGTACAGATTTAAAACAATCACGAGTTGGACATATTGGAATAATAATAAATAATACAACAAGATGGACAGATTTTGCTCAAGCTATATTTAGATTTAGAAAATTAAATAGAGGAACCTATTTAACAGTAATTTACATGTATAAAGAAGAAACAGAAAAAGCCATATATAAAACTAATAATGAAATTAATAAATTATTAAAAGAAAATGAAGAGAAATTTAATGATGATCAATGCAATGGTTTAAAATACCAATTATTAAAAACTATGGTTAGAAAAGATTCTAAAAATTATTGTGAAGATAAAATAATACCTGAATTTTTTAAAGAAGAAAAATATAATTTAGAAAGAGTTAAGAATTATATGAAAGATAATATTCATAATTTAAATGAATATTTAAGATTAGAAAAACCTAATTTTATTTTACAAAATTACAGTGAATTAACATCAATTAATGAAAATGAATTAATATCACTTGTTATTGGTTCTCAAAATATGACTGAATTAGAACAAGAACAGGAAGGAGAACAAGATGAAGAACAAGAAAATCAAAAACAAAGAAAAAAACTAAGAGAAACAATAAAAGAAACTGTACTTCAAAAATTAAATTCTTTTTTTAATAATACATTATATTGTATAGAACATTTAAATTGTCAATGCTGTGATAAATATAATTGTATAAAATTATTTAAAAAAAATGATATATTAATTAATAATAAGAATATATATATTAGTTATAATTTTCGTAATACTGATTTACTTGAATTAAGTAAAAATAAATATAAATATGAAGAAACTGGAACTGGTAAAGATTTTAGTGGTAGATTTTGTTATGTAGAATTTAATGATAAAATTTTAATTGAAAAAGAAACTATTGCATTAGAATATTATCTATATAAATTACCAGTGTATGATTATACTGGAAAATTATTAGTACCATATATGGGCAATTTATGTAATTTAGATAGAGAAAACCCATTGAAATATTCAAGATTAGATATTGATATAAGATTTATAAAATTACTTGGAATCGAAAATTACATTGATCCAAATGTAAAAAAAATAATTAAACCAGATATTGATATAATTAAAATATTAAATCCGATTGGTTTTCTTTTATTAAGTTATCATTTTCTAATTAGAATAACTGATAGATATAATATTGATTTAAAATTATTAGAAAAAATAAATAATATTGATGTAACTGATTATACTGGTATACATATAAATATTGAAAGAAAAAGACTTAAAAAATTAGAACATACCACAAATCCAAATAATGATATTCGTTTTGTATTTTTTAATCAATATAAAAAAATGTTAATGATAAATGATGATGGATATGAAAATAAAATATCAGATATAATACCACCAATAAAATATAGATATACTCACATCAATTATGATTCTAATTATAAAACACATACTACTAATAAAAAAATAAGAGGAATTAATGTAAAAGAATTTGACAGAACACCAACTGATTTTTCATTATTTGAAGGAGGATATTATTATAAATATATGAAGTATAAGGAAAAATATCTTGATCTAAAGAGCAAGATAATTTGACGCAATATGGAGTATCAAGGAAAAATATCTTGATCTAAAGAGCAAGATAATTTGACGCAATATGGAGTATCAAGGAAAAGTATAACGCAATATACATATAAAATATATGTATATAGAATAAATTTAGTAAACTAATAAATAATTTTATTATTTTTCTAATTCAGATAATCTCCAAATCTCAAATTTACCATTTGGTAAGTTTCTTTTAATTTTAAAAGGAACCATATTATATTTTACTTCTAATTCAGCAATTTCTTGAGGAGTTTTATTTTCAACTCCTTTTATTAAAATATTTGCTCCAGTCATAATTTGCTTTGCTCTAATACCAATAATTCTTACTCTTTCATATTTTGTAAGACGATTAATTGTAATTCTTTTACTATCCTCTACTTGTTCTTCTTTCTCATCATAATCTTCTTCAAAATCAATGTTGTTATATAAACAGTCTGCACTTGTTACAATAGCTTTTTTAACTCCCTTTTTCTTTTTTATTTTTGGAGTTTCAGTATCTCCAGCTTCCTCTTCTACAGGTTCTTCTTCAGTTGCTTCAATAGTATCTTCTACTTCTTCCTCTTCTTCAATTGATTCAATATCGGAATCACCTATTTCTTCAGGTGGTTCTTCATTTTCATCTAATTGACTAAAAGTACCTGACATTATATCACTATCAGTTGATACTGAACTTTTATCATCATCGGTATCATCTTCTTTATTTTTTGTTTGAATTATTGGAGTTTCAGAAGATGTAGATTTAGAAGTTGTAGATTTAGAAGTTATTGGAGCAGGTTTTGAATTTATTGTTACCTTCTTTTTGGGTGGCATATAATATATATAATATAATAATATTTATATATATAAAATAAAAGAAAATCAATTTTTGTTTAAAACTATAAAACTATTGACTTGTAAACTGTAAATTAGTAAACTGTAAATTAGTAAACTGTAAACTGTAA
>Ga0214921_10004644_pt1 | contig 20044 bp, 13 predicted proteins | sample LL1505_MetaG_FD_177992 | JGI IMG/M metagenome (GOLD analysis project Ga0214921, IMG submission 177992) | Freshwater microbial communities from Lake Lanier, Atlanta, Georgia, United States - LL-1505 | ecosystem: Environmental > Aquatic > Freshwater > Lake | place: USA: Georgia | collected...
GTTCGCTATGCCGACTTGACCATACGTCCATATATACACCCGCTTCCGTTGCCGAAATGCCATATTCCTTTACAACGGAATCGCGGATTTCATCTAAGTTCACAGCTTGAATTGACGCGCTTGATTGCGTTAAATATAAAAATGATATATATTCAATGATTGGATTTGCATCAACAATAAAATTATCGACTGCCCTATACCGCAATGCAAATGGTTTGTTTTGCAATGTTTCTTTACGGAATAAAGGAACCAATACATCGTAACGTTTATTTAATTCTGCCGTTGTTGGCTGGTCACCTTCTTTTGACACACGAATCATATATTCCGCAGAAAGTTCCGTCAATGTTAAATTGTCACCCTCTTTCCACGCCGTATTTTTCAAAAAAACCGGCAAAATGGCAAATGCTTCTTGAACATCCTTTAACGATAATGGACGATCCGAGCGAGATGCACCAATGGTTAGGTCCGCCGAACCATCTTCGTATATGCACAATGTCCAACATACATTGTCGGTTGCAGGAACAATTGCCGATTTAATCAAAATTGCACTGTATCGTACGATTTTTTCTTCTGATTCTTCAATGGGCGATTCATCGGCCATATAGGCCTGAAATACCTTCTTTTTATGAATTGCGCCTGTTGCAATTTTTACAAGTGGAGAAAGCGATACAATACTTGGAAAAAATCGAATAAACGGAGCATCGGCCGTCGGATTCATCTTGTAAAAATGTAATTCCAAAAGACCACTTGCATACACCCGTTTCACGGGCAACTTGAATCGCAACATATGCAATTTATGAAGTTGAGCCGGATTGTGAGGCAATGAGGGCAATGCCTTGTTTAGTTTTTGAAATCGTTCAGCTGTCATCGTAAAATACGATTGTGTCGACTCCATCATTTCAGGAAGCGCAGAATCAATGTGTTTCAACTCTTTCATAAATTCGGCAGTTGCATCAAAGTTTGGAAAATAGTACCTGAAAAATCCATAAAACATGGCATCCGTTAATTCTTTGTGCCCCAACGCAGTAAATAAAGAAACCGCGCTCCATGCGTGAATTGTTTGATCTTCGCGAATTACAGATTTCAAAAGAAGTCCTTGATATAAAGTAGGTTCCACTGGCATTTTGGAATCATCCTTGTATAATGCAGGATTCACAACTCCAAGTTCATCGTATGGATTTTTCATTGTGTCACTAAAATCCCATTTGAACTCAACGGGTTTGAAAACGTCACCGTCCATAACAGCAAAATAAATAAACTGCGTTGCCCAGTTTTTTGTTTTCATTTCCAACATAATCCGTTGTTTCAGTGCGTATACTGGCTGAAACATATATACATCTTCAAGTGTATGGGTCGAAGATTGTTTCGGACCAGAATGAATTATAACACGGATTGATTTAGATTCTAATGAATCAATCCGGGAAGGTTGAATTATAGATTCAAATTGGTCTTCCATTACTATAATGGAAGCGTTTTATTTCAAAAGCTTGCTGGCGCATACACTAATCGCGTATTCCGTCTTTCACTCCTTCTTTATATGTAGGCGAATCTGTTATATGAACACCGCAGTATTCAACTGGATGAGCAGCAAAATCTTGATATGTATACACTTTGGCCTTTTCGGCCTCTTTTATGAGCCACGCAAAGTTGTTCCAAAATTCGGGTGTATGGCCTACAGAAACTGTACCAACGTGACTCATTTCGTGAAGTGCAACAAAGACAATAACGTTTTCATTTACCAACTCCTCTTTTTCATTGCGTTGACGCAAACACATATAGATTTTCTCACCCTTGTTTACACTATAGGATGTATACTGTGCATCCGGTGTAGATTCGCTGAATCGCGATGAGCTGCAATCAAAGTTCTTTATCATTTGAGAAACAAATGGCTTTGACATATGGGATTGTTCCAAGTATTTTCGTAAACGCAGAAGTTTTGCGCGCACACGTGCAAGACGGTCTGCGGACTCTTGTTTATCCGGAAGATTGCGAACCAAATAACGTTCACCATCTACGGCGGATTTTACATACGCCATTGGATATTTGGAATCCTTCATGCGCATTGCAATAAATGCCGCAATGATGATGACGATCAAAAAGATCCACGGAAATGTGGTTTCGTCCATATTCTTGTAAGGGGTATAGGTAAAATTATACTTCTTACAATTATAAATCAATCCTATGATGCTTAAGCGATTTCCATAACACGACGGTTGATGTCGGGCTCAATGGTAGATTGCATCCAAGGGCTCACTGCGACCTGAGGATTTGGGGGCTCAGAACGCAAGTCCCAGCTTGCATTACGCAAGCTCTGACCAACTGTATTCACACCGATCAATGCACCGGCGTTCAAGAAGTTCTTGCCGGCAATATCACCAGCACCCATTGGGTTCACCTGGGCCCACTTGGAGTTAGGGTCGCTGGGCAACAATTCCTGAGGCGCCAACTGGTTCTTGGGGTAGCAGTTGGCAGGCTTTTCAGCAGCAGCAAAGGGCATTGGGCTGGGGTTCTCAAAAGTCTCCACGACGGGAGTGGAAGGGGACACATTGGCAGCGGGCACAACATTGGGGTTGCCGCCAACCATTGCGGCATCCACTGCGCCAGCAGTGGGAAACATGTTGGCAGCCTGGCCATTCATGGAGGAAGCGGCGTTGGTATTGATAACATCGGCATAAAAGCCTTCGTGCTTACGACCAAGCAAACCGGCAAATGTAGGGTCTAACATATAAAACACGCCAAGAGCGATCACAACAATCAACACGGCCAAGAGGATATTCCGGGGTGAGTCCATACTTGCTTCTATTTGCCTTGGACGTATTTTTTTTACGCCGATTCTTCGTCTGAATCATCGTCCGCATCGGACTGCCATTCGCTAAACGCCGACTCGCCATCCGATAAATCAAATTCTTCGTAGAACTTTGCGGCCGCGTCGTCTGCACGTTCGCGTGCTTCTGTCGCTTCGTGGTATAGTGCACGAATGGCCTGTTTTGCGACTGCACGTTTTTGCCGGATGGATGCCGGGTCACGTAACTCAATCATTCCCGCGTCATCCAAAGCACCAATGTCGGAGACCTCGGAAAGTTCCTCATTTGATGCGAACCAATCAAAATCGATTACGTTTTCTGTCACCACGGGCCCAACATAGACAACCTCAAAAACCGGTTTTATCGTTGTCCGGGAAATGTGTAATGCTGTTAATTGCAAATCAACACGGGCTGGGAATTGTTTGGTGTCCAAGGTTTTTGCTATATTGACAATAGTATATGGACTCCATCCGGGTTTGCCGTTATGAAATACAATACCCCACTTTGGAGTAATGACATCCAATGATTCCTTGGAAGGCGCATTTTTGAATAATTGACGATTGTGCATCAGTTCATTGAGCATTTTTGATTGCAAGGCTTCAAACAAGGGTACTGCTGCTTCATTTGGTTCCAACGTATCTGTTGCTGATTTCAAATTAAATTGAGAACCTAGCACGGAAGGAAAAATCAAATTTACTTTGAAATAAGATTCGCCAGATGCATTTGTTTGACGTTCCGGGGCACTAAACATTTCTTTTTGATGCTGCGATCTAGAATGAAAAATAAGTCCGCAGTTTAAACTAAACTTATGAGTACGGAAGACCGAGACAGGTATGCGGAAGCAACATCCGATATGGCATCCCATATGGGCGACAAAATACTTACATTACTGCGAACACCCGAAAATCAAGCACGACTTCAAACAGTTCTTGACCCTGTCGTAAGTCATATTATTAATCGAGTATTTCCATACATTTTGTTATCTGCAATACTTTTCTTGATACTGTTCATATTGACTATCGGTACATTTTGGATGGTCATGCGCACATCGACGCATCCCATCGGCGCTGTTGCGAAAACCCTTATAAGTGCTGCCACGACTCAGTAATACATAGTCTTCATCCGAAAAGTCCGAACCAAATAGTGGCTGCAATGTTGCTAACGTTTCTGGTTCAGGATGTGGTGGTCCTGCCGCCCATTTATTCCATTGCTTTTCGCCCATCATGCACTCTGGACTTTCCATTCCCCGAAGAATGTCAATTGCCCGCTCGTACGGTGCGAAGTCTTGTACCCCCTGTTTCAAAAGTGCATATTGTAGACTTCCTGCATATTTTACAGCCCAGTACGCTGAACGATAGGGGAGCGAAAGATGTCCAACTGTGTAATCACATCCCATTAATACACACATCTCCAAGAATTGTTGATATGTGAATTTCAAATTCTTTAAAATTTCTGTCAGACTATACATTTGCCATCCGTGTGCATCACCAGGATATGCATTTGTTTGTGGCACAAGCAGCGTTTCCACACCGCGTGTCAGGAAATCTAAATCATTGCTTATTACGGCTGCAAAATCACCACGACGCATAAAGTATGCAATTGCATTGTCCGCTTCGCCTGTTGCATTCAAACAAAGTACACCGCACGCATAAAAGAACTGCTTGGCCTGGTCACGCTCATCCGATGTAAGAAACGATGAATTCAACGCAAGCGTGCGGAGCGCACTTTCAATCGTGAGTCGCTGTTCATTATTCAGAGGTACAGTTTCAAGGTCCCGTTCAAGTATACGTTTTTTCACATCCGATGATACACGAAGTTCACTTCGCTGCTTGAGCGCATTTCGTTTTTCTGACGGCGGTTTGCCATCAAAGATGGGTACGGGTTCAATTCCGCATTTTCTGCACGACGCAATCAGTCTTGCAAGATATTGAAAGATTGATTGCTGCTGAGCCTTTGCTTTGTATAAGAATCCCAATATATCGATTCCAACCACTTTCCCCTTAAGGGCGCTCCAATCAGGGGTTTGTTGTGTTGTATTATTCCATCGAAGCAATCCAGTTAATCCACGAATACCCATGAATGCACGTTAGTGTATACTTTGCACACGCACAACCTTTCACGGACCATCAAATTTTATGGGCCAACAGCCCTATGCCTCCACGGTCATTCGCATCGACATTGCTTCTGGAATTGCATGGGATGCTGCGTTGCGCAAACGCGCCAATTCAGGTTCAACCAATCCACACAAAACCGCGTTACGTTCCGGTTCGTTTGCACCGTTTCCAAACACCCACAAAAACCCAATGTGTGGCGCAAGTGCCGCTTTCAACACATAATACGCAAATACATTTGTATTTTCTTTCCAAACACGTGGGGCACGACAAAGGATTTGAACCGCCTGTTTGTCTTGCCACGCGCGTTGGCGCTCCCACGGTACATTGTGCCATCCACACCACATCCATTCTGCATACAACTCTGTCCATGCTTCAAACAATGCCGGTTGTACATTTGCTCCGTCATCCAACCCCCAGCACGGCAGCGGCGTTTCTGGCATTGCCCAATCCCATTCTAATGCGTGAATGGATTCGTGCAATAATACACGGTCCCATTCTTCGGCGCGATACACCGTAATTTCGGACGACCCTGGTACCGCCCAGCCACCATTCACCGTGCGCTTGGATGGCCACGCATTAGCCGCAATTTGACGCGGGTCGTGACGCCAAAACAAAATTATGGTAAAACCCACCGGAACGCCCAACCACGTAAAAAGTGCGTCTGTTTCAGAGGCAATTTGTGAAATCGTGTTGGGTTCTTGTGTGTACAGAATCAGTTTCCCACCACATAGCAAATCGACGGCATAACCTTGTGTTTGTGGTTCGTGTATAAATTTGTGTATAACACCTTCATCCCAACTATTTGGCTGCGCTTGACTTTTTGCGCGCTGCAACTCGTCTTTTTGGAGCGGCCTTGGGGGCGGCTGTATCCGACGCTGTGTGCTCGCCGCCGACGAACGCAAAAGATTCCAAAGTTCGCGCATCCTCTTGTTTTGGTGCGGGTTTTTCTAATTTTGTAGAGTGTTTTTGAATCACTTCAAATAAGGAAAGTAGACCCGCCTCTAATGAGAGGGGGGTACGATACGAAGTGTGTGGTTCCGCACGACTTAGGGCTGTCATTGCCATAAAAAAAACGGCAGGTTCAAGTAGTTCGCAATTTCGCTGTACGGCCGCTGCACAACTATCCATAATTTCGGGGCCCATTTGGCAGTAGCTCAACGCTTGATACACACGACCGCGAATCCATAACACGATTGCAAGCGTCGGTGCTTTGCCGGAACGTGCAACGTATATCAATTCTTTTATCATTTCGTCGTAATAATCCTGAACACGTCGCGGCCAAACGGGTATATTTCCATCTGGAAAAAAGGTCAATACATCCTTTGCGCGTTCAAGACGACCTTCACAGCGTTGCCACGCCTGCTCCGTTTGAAGTGTAGCTGGAAGCATTGGATGCGAAGCCCACGATGAAAATGGAAGACGGGGAATGCTGTGTTTGACAAATGCATCTTCCAATATAGCAAGAGGACCCGTCATTTCGCGCGCAGTTATCCAAAGCATACCGGATGCGTGTGCCGGAAGCACATATTGGTTTATAATTGCACGAACACGAATTGCCGCCGGCAATGAAAGACTGTGTGCGCGTCGCAGTATGATTAATTTACGACCACCGGACCGAAGACTTGTAAGTACATCGCCACTGCTAAAAAACGATGTCAATAAATCGCCAATGATTTGTTTATCCTGCATTGACAAATTTGGAATATCAATTTCAAAATGATATGGGCTTGTATATACACGCGCCTCGTATCCATCGCCAACCGAAAACATACGGGTTTCCATCGGGAGCGTTATTTTGCCACCATGGGCTTCTTCAATCCATGAACGTGCCTGTGATGTTTTGCCTGAGCCACTGGGACCCAAGAAAAACCACGGTGTGTGTAACCGATTCATTCTTAGTATAATAATGAATCGCAAACGTTTAGATACTGCTTTTAGGATGCTGCGGCCAAATTATCACGCAAATTGCTGATTGTGACCGTACTGATACTTGTTGCAATCAATGACGCCGGCAGGGCTACCAACATTACAACACCGAGCGTAAATTGAATCATCATCGCCGGATTATGTGAAAAATGGTACAATGCAAGTGCATAACCCACAATGCACGCCGCAAAACTAAATGTACTTATGACAGCAAGAAGTTTTGTATTTTGGGCCGAATCCTTGGGGACTAATGTTGCAAATGTGGAAATCACCACAACCACCAGCATCACACAGATGCCAATGGAAATGTAAAATTGCCAGTTCATACTTCTAGTGATGGTGAAGATTAAACGTGCTCAAGCACGCTGCTCAAGCACGCTGCTCAAGCACGCTGCTCAAGCACGCCTGCCACCGCTTGCAATTGGCCGTGTTAATGCCTTTGCAAATGTATCCCATTGCGGAGGCGTACCGGGTGGTGTTACAAGTATCACTACAATTCCACATATAACAACCAATGAAATCACAATTGGAACAATAAATTTACGAAAATATGTATCTTTAATCTCAGGATCCATCTTACAGTGTGTGACGATTTTCCTTTGCAATACTAGGATGACCATTGTGTCAACATCATTTCAATGTAATCCGGCGCTTCATCGCCGGGGTGGGGAAACGTGTTTACCTCTTTCGGCGCTCGATCGTATGCGGCGCATATGGAATAAAACGCATCCCCGGAACAAAATTGGAATACCATCACAAACTCGTAAAACGGGAAAAGATAGCGCAGTCTATGCGCGCAAATTATGGGACCAGCTTCGCACTGCAATGAAATCGCATTACAAATGTGAAACAGAATACTGTTTGGTCAAAAAAATTCCGGGTCTTAGTACGGAAGAAAAAAGCGGTTTACTTTCGTATTTCCGCCCCGAAAAGCCTGCGGTCTGGGACAAAAAACCCACGCAGTGGTTGGATAGTTACAATATTGAAGATGTTATGAATCAGTACGAACAGGCCGATAAAGCATTTGAGTTTATTGGACCCGTGCCAATTGATTTTGACACAAAGCTGGGCGGCGGATGGGGCAAATGTGTATCCGAGGAATTGTGCAAATTGAATTTGCCCGTTATGGCTTCCAAAGGTAAAACCAAAATTGGTATAATCTATAACTTGGACCCACACGACGAACCTGGTTCACACTGGGTCTGCAGTTATGTAGACATTCCTGGGAAAAAAGCGTATTATTTTGATTCATATGGCTATGAACCACCAGAAGAAGTGGAGCGGTTTTTGAAACGGTGCAAAGACCAAGGATGCAATGAAATTTATTACAATGATGTGCGTCACCAACGCAAGGGTTCTGAATGCGGTATGTATTGTTTATATACACTAATTTGTTTGCTGCGTGGCAAATCGTTTTATGACATTTGCAAAAACATTGTGGACGATGATAAAATGAACGCATTTCGTGATATCTTATTTGCAGAAGAGAAACCGCGGCGCGAATCAATTGAAAAAGCCTTACCGACACTTTGCATATAGACCCCCGCGTTGTGTTTGATATAAAGCAGCGTAATCTAAACTACCTTTAGAAGCATGTCGCGCCCAACGGCCCCGAATTCCTTTTTGAATGGACCCAACTATCAGAAAATCGTTGGGTTCTTACGTCAACATTATACCGCCAAAATGAATGTGCAGGCAATACCTGAACGTATGGATTCCCGTCTGCAAAAGACGGTGCAACATTACATGACGGAGGTCGCTCGTCTTCAAGGCGTCAATAAGCCACTCAATGTTCTGAATCAGGATGTTTTGCGCGAAACCACATCGTCCATTGATAACTGGGTGCGCAAACACGAATCATCTGCAGCACCGACGACTACGTCGGTGGGGACTTTTAGTCGGCCCAATGACGAATACAATCGGCTGTTTGAAGACACAAATACACGGTACGAATCGCTGATGGCGGACCGTGTATCTCCGGCGGCCGCACCAATGCCTGTTGTACCCGACTTTCGTGTTGCCAAAGATGAAATGGATGAAGAAGACCCTGTGCTTTTGTTACAACGTATGCAGCAGCGGCGAGAGGACCAGTCACGCGCACTTGGTATCAACACACCTGCGCCGTCAAATGCACCCCCACGTCTTGAAATTCGCGAGGAGTCAAAACCCTCTGCCGCGAACCCTGTACCCCCACAGGCAGATGCTCCTCCTCCTCTGCTTGCACCGCGCCCCCAAGACTACATTATTCCTCAAGAAGATATTGTAAAATATCGTGAAACTGAATACAATATTTTTGTCACAAGTTCGGACCGTGATTGGCTCCGCAACTCACAGGAAAATCGCTACAACTTTTCCGTCATTATGAATCCCGGCAATAGCCTAAATGGGTTTGCCTACAATACGGGTATTCGTCAACGATTCCGTAATATTCAACGTGTTGAATTTGTGAAAGCAATTGTGCCCATTGAATCCCTTACATCATTGGTTCGCGTTGTAGGTGTCAGTGATGGTGGCGACCCTATTTATGATACATCTCGTGTTGTAAATGTATTTTCATTCCCATTTTCCAGTGTACGCATTGCGGAGCTGGACAGCAATGGATTTTCCACCAATCCTGAGGAAGATAATACATTTGCGGTTGTCCAGTATGATACAACCTGGTCATCCGATTTAACTGTGCCTGCACCATACGGCGGTTCATCCGCATCACCGGCTACAAAATCCGGTTACGCAGGTCTCATTCCCAAGTTTATCAAATGCCAGCGCGTGTATAGTCCAACACCCAAAGACAATCTACAAAAACTTTCAATCCGTCTTGAACGTCACAATAACGAACTACTAAGCGGCGATTCTGACGTACAGTTTGTTGCACGCATTGGCCTTAGTGGAACATTGACTGCTATTGGAGTTGATAATACATCCTACAGCGTCAGCCCGTTTGTTCCAAATCCCTACATATTTATCAAAACAAATGCATACTTTTTGCACAGTGCAATTTGTGAGGGTGATTTAATAAACTTCAAGGGATTTGCCGTGGCGCGTGGTGGCGCACCTGCAGATAGCACGTGTGTGGATTTTGAAACATGGGTGAACCGTAACTCTGGTCATTATGTGGTTGCCGTCGGTTATGTGGATAGCACTGGCAATATTCAGATTGGTCGCAATGATGCAGGATATTGCAATGTTATTATTTTACGTAGCCGATTCAACGACCCAACAGTTAGCAATCCGGCAATCAATACAGTGCGCACACAATCCTATTTTGGCGGGTCCAATGTGGAAGAAGGTTTGCTAGCAACACAACTTGATATACAACCCACAAGTACCGGTACCGGTTTAATCAATATGAGCCGTCAAGTTCATCTTGTATTGCGCGTAATAACGCGTGATTTTGATTCTGGTTCCAATATTCGTCCAGATAATGTATAATTACGACAAAACTGTATTTCAAACAATCGACTTGCTGTTGGTTGTTTGAAATAATGGCGGCCACAGCATCATGGAAAATAGAACATTCCATTAGTAGAAGAATGCTGAATGGCACTTATGTAATCATTGCCTTGCTGGTGTTGGCAGTGCTGGTTGCTGTCATTTTGCCAATGGCACAGCGCCACAAATCCACCGAAGGATTTGCAACACGCCAAGAATACATTGAGCGTGGCAAACAGCTTTACAACAAGTTTTCGGACCCAATGGATCCTCGTATTCCTAACTTTGCTCGTGTTAGTGACCCGGCAGGATACAAGCGTGTCAATGAAGAAATTCAAAATGCCACAACCACACCCATGTTTGTTGCTTCTGGTGACAGAAAGAGTTCCGGTCTTGGCATTCGCCCCGAAGGCACCACATTTCAACTTCCTCCCGACAATAAGGTTTTAGAGGAAGCCAAGAAATGCGAATCATTGCGTGGCCGCGATGCTTGTGAAGCATTGGGTTCTGGGGAATACGCAAATTGTGGTGTTTGCTTGAAGGAGGGTTCACCGTATACATTTGAAGGCGCCGACAATAAATTCATTGGTGGTTTGTTGGTATTACCCGATGACCGCGAAGAAGCATTGGCAGCGGTGGGTGGCGATAAATCCAAAGTAGCCTACCGTGCAACAATTGGTTCTTGCCCCCCAGGATACTTGCACGTCACACAGGATATGTGCAAACAACGTGCAAATCAATTGGATTGCCAAGAAATCGGACAAACCGGTGGTTTCAATGGCGGAAAGACACTCGAAGGCAAAGCCGTTGCAGCACAAAAGTGTGCTTTTGTACCCGATGCAGGTGAAGATGCCTACATCTATGACCCCAAAAATCGTCGCTTCAATGTTGCTCTTCGTGTATTGGCGCCCATTGGCACAGGTACATGTCGTGTAGATGTATTGGATTCACGTGGAAATGTAAAAGGTTCCGGTAAAAATAGTGCGCAGGGCAAGGAGTTTGTTGTGCAAGTAAAAGATGTGGCAGAAGGCGAAGAATTAGTTATCACAGTTGCGTTGGATGCACCATATCGCCCTGCCGGCAAAGCCGAAGTGTATCAAATCATCAATAACGAACAGGCACCAACATTTCCCCCTGATGGTAATTATACTCAAACAAGGGATAGTGCCAAAGCATTATGTGAACGGTTTGGATCCACACAAGCTACAAAAGAGCAATTGGTGGATGCGTGGCGCAATGGTATGCAGACGTGCAGCGCAGGCTGGACTGCCGAAGGTTTCAATGGTTTCCCTATGCAACAAACAGCCCCTGGATGCGGTTTAGGCAATATGGTGAATGAATGGTACAACTCTGCTCCCACAAAACTTGGTGCGGCCTGGTGCTATGGTGTAAAACCCCCTCAATCCCAAAATAAAATAACATTCAATCATATTGTACCGTTTTATGAACCAGCCCCAGGTGGTTCTGAACCCGTCGGTATCAAGAAATGGTCGCAACACGGCACCTCCTACCAGGCCCCCTATTACCGTGCGATTTTGATGCAATGGGAAATGCCCTCTGGCAATACTAAATCGGTGCGCACTGTTGCATTTGAACCCACCATCACCAGGATTGATGATGCCAACCCTACGAACATAGCCACAAATGGTGCCAAGACGTTCCGTACATTGCGTCGTTATGGCACATATGCTGGTAGCTCTGTTATTCGCAGCCCCAAACCTGCTGGCAACTCAGCACTTATGACCGATATGTACTGGATTTGGTCTGCAAACGCTTTGAGTCAAACAGTCAAGTTCAATTGCTCGGTGCCTGGCACATTTATGAATACGTTTTACAACGATGAGCCTTCCAAGATGAATTTTGGCCCCTTAATCACAAACCCCAAGACACTTGAATTATTGCGCCGCTCTCCTTGTGTTGGACAAGAACCTGGCAAATATAGCATTGAATGCTTAACCAACTTGTTTGTGGGTTCTGGTGGCGACCCTGTGTATGGTCGTCTTGCAATTGATGATGGTGGCCTTGCGCAACTTAACAAACCTGTTAACGGAAAACTCATTAATATGGATGACATTGCAAACTATTTGGCAAATTTGTACAGTATTGCAACAGCCGGTCGTGATTTAGATGGCAACCCTGTTGCCGACATGGATACAATCAATGATGCCGCACAAAAGATGTTGGGCGTCAGTCTAATCACACCCTGTGACAATATTGTGGTGGACGGACAAGGTAATGTATCCTTGACACCCAAGACACCTCCATTGGATGCGCCTTGCTTGAACCACTTGTATTTGAATGCTGGCAGTGATAAGGACCGCAGCATATTTGACCGTTTGAACAAACAGTCAATCGGGCCCACATACACATCCCTTTTGGACCGTTATAGCGGCTTGAAGAAGACCGAAGGCAACAAACAGTCACGCAAGCAGTATCCTTTCCAAGCCTGCCAGCGCAGCGGTACATTGGCGCCCGTGACTCCTGACGGAAAGGTGAACGATGAGGCAATCTTGGCGGCGAACAAATTCGGCACTGTTGGTGAAATTCAGGATTTCTACGATTCCGTGCATAAATATGCAAATTACAAGGGTGGAAGTGACGATGATGAATTAATGAAGAAGCACGCGGACGCCGTGAAACAATGTTATGGCATCAACCGTTCCGCAGCGGTCGCTGGTGGTCGCAAAGGCTGCGGTATCATGGCACGCTATGTCCGCATTCTTCCATCTCGCAATAGCGATAAGGTCTTACCTGTTGATGCAAATGTTGCAATTTACGATGGTAACAATCGTATGCTTCTTACAGGCAAAACAACAACTATGTCAGAACAATATTGGATTGATGATTTTGGTGCACCCGTCGAAATCAATAAGGTTGTATTTGTACCAGAACCGTCTGCTGGCACCAAACAGGTCGGTAGCGTTGTGCAATTGTTGGATGCAAATCAAAAAATCATTACACAAAAACTTGTTGGTGAAAAGACATATCCTAAATACTGGGGTCAACCTGAAACAATTACATTTACGGGTAGTGATACAAAATCCGGTTTGGCAATCAATGATATTTTGGATGGGTCAACGCCGTTCAGCCTTGAATCTGTTGTTTCTGCAGGTGCATATTTGAAACACAATGGTGGCAATACATTCTTACAAATCCTGCCGCCCGATGCAAATGGTCAATACAGCCAGGCCTATCGTGACAATGCCACCTTCCGAATCCGCCCCGGTGTAAATAATGACCCAACATATCTTTCCATTGTTGCGGCTACATTGAACTTGTATGGCGAATGGCACGTGCGCGATTTGGGTGGACGTGTATACCTCAACTGGCCTGAAGGCAATCCCGTCTATGCTCGCGAAGTGTCACATCGCATTGTGCCAGCATTGAACGGCGATCCTTCTATGGTGTCCATCATTTCGGCTTCGGGTCGCTATTTGGCATCATTGGCCGATAACCCTGCAAATTCTGGTTTTGTTACTGATATTGACAAGAGCGACGCATACGATGTTCAACGTGCTTGCTGGCGTATTAAATCCGCACTTGGTGCATAAAAAGCACACATTTGTATTATTTTTTCTTGATTGCGTATTTCAAGAAAAAAGACTTGGCCGTTTTATTCGTTGATAACATTAGAGTGTAGAAAGATGGCGCCTTGGTTAATGTTCATCTTATTCGTCGTCGTCTGTTTGACGGTGCTGATGTACCTACAAAAGCCAAAACGTGAATATGTTTCGGAGCATTTCCAAGATGCAAACACAGATTGGAAGAGCTCGCTTACAGATTTTACGGATGGACAATACAACTTGTTTCACAATCAACTTGAACACGGGATTTTAGTAAACCCCGGTTTGAACTTTACACCCGGTGAATATAACCCGGCAGCAAAAGAAGTCGAAAATGTTGGCACAAGTTCCGTGCCCGATAAAATGTATAAGTATCAGCGACTTGGTGTAGGACTTTTGAATGATGCAATACGTCAACCTGACATGTATCTTGCCAATTCTCCCGAAAAGGATATTGGTGTCTATATGGTTACGGATCCAGAAGGTGCTTATACGGAACAGGATAATAAGTTCTGTGCAACCGCAAAGCATCCACGTGATTTACCAAAGCGTCAAGGAAACCCACGTGTTTCTTGCGGATGGTATTTTGTTGCCGACCCAAATCGCCAATCTGTTGGCGCCCTTGGTCAAGTCACGGGTCCCATTTTCCCCGAAAAGATGCCGCCCACCGGCGAATGGATCTGGGATATTGATACTGCCATTCGCAAGGAAGATATTAAGCGTTGTAATATGATTCGTACTTGCGATTTGTTGGATGTAAATGGCGTCCGTGGCGTATGCGGGTTTTGCGCAGCAAGCAATAAGGGTGTGCCAATCACATCTGCAGGTCAGCTCAAATACCCAGGATATGAAGGTGGTGCGTGTGGTGGAAAAGTGCATCTTTCAGCGGATGAATGCCGTACCCCTGCTGCTGCTGCGGCGGCGGGCGCAGTTCCCAAGGTGACTGCGAAAAACGGCGTATCTTGCGGCACACTGGGTCGGCCCAATGCCACAGGCAATATTCGTTTGTACACAAAGGCGGAATGTGACCAATTGGGTGGCATTTCCTATTCAAATGGCGAATGTTTGCGCCCATCCGGTGGTTCATTCAGCTGGGACTGCAGGACTTTGAACGGAAAACAACTACTTCAACGTGTAAGCCAACCAAGCGGAGGCGTATGCAGCCCCGACGCCAACGGCAATCTTAGCCGCGAGTGCTTGATTTCTCTTGCCACCGGCTTGGGAATGACTAAACAGGGTTCCATTGTTCGTATGTTGTATACAACAGACCGTCCCACAGATGAAGATACTCTTGCAATTGAAACACTCAAAAACGCCGGCATTACAATCCCTGATGCTGTTTTGGGCAGAGGCAATATTGATAAAACCAGCGCCGGCAATATTTACAAATCTATAATGGACGCAGTGGCTGGCGGCAAAACACGTGTTGTCCAAAATGCAGCAAAATGGTTATCAGTCGGTTCTGAGAATTTCGATGTGTGCGATTTTGATGACAAGGACGTGGGACCATTCCCCACAACGTGTGTACAACGCGCTTGGCGTATGGCCGGTTGCCAACCGGCCGGTGCGGCATACCCTAAATCCGGTTCTGCATCAGCCAATATGCCATGGGGCTCACTCCGCAAGGGTTTCGGTGCAGCCTATGATGCAATGAAGTCCACGGATGCGATGAAACAAGCGGAAGCCACCAAGAACTGCCTTGGCATTGAATTTGGAATGCCAAAACCATTTGAATGCACAGAACAAGGTGTTGAAACGCTCTTTTACAGTTGGGCACCCCAAGACATCTATGTCTGGGGCAGCGAACGCTTTGGCGCATATCTTGGTCGCGAAATCTCAACTGACGGATTCAAATCCTATATGGGTGCAACTTCACTTGGTGGCAATACAGGCACGACATTTGATACACGCAAAAAGACATTGAAAATGCGTGCTCGCATTGTGCCTGCAAATGATAGCGAGGGTGCAGCCGAAGTCTTTACAGATGATGGTGCATTAATTGTAAACAATGGCAAGACAGTGTTGGACGCATGGAAAGACCAGGAAATGACACGTTATGTTGCAAACATCCCAATGGCCGGTGGAAGCAAAAATAACCTTGAAGTGTATTATTACAATAACAACGGTATGTTGAACTTTGATTTACGCGGTTCATTGGGTGCATTGGGTCCCAGCAGTTTCTTACAATTCCCAAGCAAGGCGCCTGTTGTTGCCTTCGACTTCTTCCGTGGTCGTTTGGATGATATTCACGGCTCTGTCAAATCAAAGGCATTTGGTAATATTGAGTTCAACAAAAAAGAAGGAATTCAAGGCGCAAAATTCGGATTCAATAAATACATCCAAATCATGACACCATTGCGATTCAAGGCTTTCCGTTCATACACGTGCATGATAAATATGGATGAATTCAATTCGTCATGGTACCCATCTCCTGGTATTTTTGACTTTTCCACAACGGGTGATTTGAATGGCCCTGGCGAGGGTGGTGCTGTGAACCCTTCAATGGGTTTGTATTACCCCAACAAAAACGCATATGAAAACCGTGTCATTACATACGTGTACCGTCGCAATTACTGGTATGGCAACGGTGCACAAACACCTGTACCCGCCAACAACACGTGGGTGCATATTGCCGTTGTCTGGCGCAACGACTGGTATGGCCACGATTTGTACATTAATGGCAAAAAGATGGGTTCTGGATATGTACCAGATTTATATCACGACGTTGGGCGTGCAAAAAACAGCAATAATGGTGATAAACGCTACCCTGATAGCATTTTCAAGGTCAACTACATTGGTGGAATCAACCCTGTAAGAAATATGGGTCCTATTGGCACACCAGATGCATGGCGTGCATATGAATATACGTCCAAAGCATCCCTCAATGGCACAATGGCCTGGTTGCACTTCTACGATTATGCACTGACGCCAAACGAAATTGCGGCGGAAATGAAGTATCATATGATTGCACAACCAGTCGCCCCGTCATTCAAGAGCGACTTGAAGAATGAAGGTATCAACATTTAAACATATGACCTGAACAACATATAAAATGACTACAAATTGGCCTTTTCCGATCGACCATACATATATTTTATGCGATCCGAAAAAAGAACCTGAGCGTGCAGATTATTTGATGAAATGGTTGCGTGCACAAAACATAACAAATTATACTATGGGTTTGACGTGTTATGCCGGTGATATAACTGCCGATATTGCATCCAAGGTGTATAATCCATGGGTTGACCGACGCCCCGTTGAACGTGAACGAAGTTTCAACTCGTATAACCTAAAACAGGGCGAAATTTCGTTGGTACTAAACTGGGCCTCTGCTGCACAAAAAGCAATCAAAGCGGGTCATAACGTTGTGATGATTTTGGAAAGTGATGTACTTTTCAATGACGATTTTATGCCTCGGTTGGAAGATGCATTGAAACAATTGGAAGGTCGGTCATGGGATTTTCTTTCGCTAAGTGCTGGTGCAAACTTGCGACCTGCACGACCGGCCGGTGAAACCAGGCTTGCTTGGTTTACCGCACCTGGATATTATCATACACGCACAACCGATGCAATGATTTTTAAAGTTTCCATGTTGGAAAAAATCAACGGAACCCTTATTCCATTTGCGGAAGTATTAGACTGGGAACTCAATTATCAGCTGAGTTTACATAAATCTGTATCGCTGTGGTTGGACCCGCCCATACTTCGCCAAGGAAGTGGTTCCGTGTATCCAACAACATTATAAAATCCTGTGTTTCATACAATTTAGTTCTGTAAATTCTATGAATATTATGTACAAATGTTTACAATCCACGCACTTCGGCCGCAGCCACTTTCATATGTTCTTCCAAAATTGGATGGAACATATAGGATTCAGAGGACGCGCCTGCAAATGAATAGCACGCGACTATGCCATTCTCATCTTTGTTCAACAAACAATCGACTGCTGATTTTTTCATAACATCCACCAATGAATCTGCAATCGTTTTCTTGGCCTGCATCAATTGATAAATAGATTGGTCCGTTGTTAACCCTTTGTCCATATTTTTGATGGTTTCATCCACAATGCCTTCACCTTGATCTGCTCCGCGCACGCTTGTTAGTTGTTTTTCTGAGAATTTCACAATGTATGTAAAAATGTCTACAGAACGCTCTTCTATTGGCAAATCCGCGTGAGAACAAATACGAACAGCACGACCCTTTACCTGTTCAAGGCGCACATAGTTCCAATATGGTTCCATAATGTGTACTTGGCGCACATTTGCAAGCGAAATACCTTCTGCACCCGATTGCGTAATCATAATGACACGAGCAATTTTACCGTATTTGTTTGTGTCGACACCACATAATCCTTTTACTGCATCACGAAGTTTTTCATCTGATATACGAGACCATTTTGCATTGAATATCGCCAACAAAATATTACGTTTTTCACGTTCTTCGTCGCCGGTGTACGAAATATAACGGGGCGTATCAGGACCTGATGCCAAAGTTTCAGGGCTCAATACCCATTTTGACCCATTTTTCACAATATCAAACTTCTTGTATCCTTGTTGGGCTTCCAACGCGACGGAAAAAAGACCAACGCCTTCCAATGTTTTGAAGTTTGAATATACCAATGTCGGTCCTTTGGATTCAGACAATCTATCAAGAATTGCCTGGAATTTTGGACTGTATTTTTCAAGTTCTCCTTTTGTAAAATATTCGCCGGCCTGTGCACGCATACGTGTTAATATACCTGTCAATGCTTCTTGATACGATTTAACTGCCGCGGTTTCCGGAACTTTTTCCACAAGTTCTTTTTCTTGAACGGGTCCTTGTTCAGAATCAATCATTGCATCATCTTCTGAACCTGCCGTTTTCACAGTTTTCTTGACCGTCTGTTCACCTGTCAATAGCGAACCCCACGTATCTGCATCGCTTGGAACTGGACGGTCAATGCCATCAGGAAACGCAAAGTTGCAGCACGCACGCGAAAAGATTTTAAATGTTGAATTGACCTTTTTATTGACAAGATCAATGGCTTTTTCTTTGCGACCCGCTGTTTCCGATTGTTGTTCACGCAAAATTTCAACATTTCGCTCAACCGTGTATCGTCGCAATTGTTCACCGCTCATATTTAATTCAACCAAATGATTGTGCTCCTGTGCCATATATTCTGGCTTTCCACCTTTATAGTAGGAAATTAATCCCGAAAGACGAGCCATCAATGCATATTTTGCACTCTCCTTCACCACCAATGTATCAGTGTCAATAAATGCATCAATAAATGGTTTTTCAAGATCAGGAAGACGTGTTGTGCAACTCACAATCTGTTTGGGGTGTACAGGTACACCAAGTTTGCTGATACTATCGGATATACGTTTTGCCCACTGTTCAATGTTTAGTTCGCGATTTATTTCACTCTCAGATGTCATCAATTTATCATCACGCACAAAACCACGCAGTTTGTTTGTTTTCGAGTCAATTACTTTTCGGAAACCACTGGGAACCGGTGTCACACGAATTAATTTTGAGTTTGTATCTGAACGTTGAATCACTTCTGCAAAATCAACTTCAGGATGCAGTTTCAACATTGTTTCAATCTGCTCTTTTCTATCAAGCCCTGGCGATGAAATCATTGCCATACGTGTATCACCCGCAAGAATATTTGCAAGAATCGCAAGCTCCTGTGGAAAGTTGATAATAGGTGTTGCAGAAAGTGCAATAATTTTTGCACCCACGGCATTACACAACATACGATACATTAGGTAATGAATACGGTAGCGGAATGCGCCTTGTCTGCAGTTTCGCGGTTTATATGTTGCCATTGAACGCGATTCTTTGAAACCTTCCGAATTGTAGTAATATTCCAAATTGGAGTTATTGATGCTTCGAATCATATTGTGCACTTCATCAATTACAATTGTTGCACCATCAAACATACGTGAATCACACGCATATTGACGCATAAGTTCCTCGTTCAATCCATTGTAGCGTATAAATGTAAATCGATTTCGTATATGCTGATTGATTTGTTTTACAATTTGTTCTTTTTGTTCATTCGATAACGATTTAAAGTTTGATTCTTTGCCTGGCTCCGGTAACCAAGCACCGCGATTGGCTTCAATGATGGATTGTGGAATTCCAACATTTGTGAGCAGTGTAAGCTCGGGTGACGTTTCGCGTGGATTCTTTACTGGAACCCAAACCCAATGGTTGTCTGTTC
>Ga0214921_10004647_pt1 | contig 20023 bp, 19 predicted proteins | sample LL1505_MetaG_FD_177992 | JGI IMG/M metagenome (GOLD analysis project Ga0214921, IMG submission 177992) | Freshwater microbial communities from Lake Lanier, Atlanta, Georgia, United States - LL-1505 | ecosystem: Environmental > Aquatic > Freshwater > Lake | place: USA: Georgia | collected...
ATGTGCAGCGTGTCGCTGTGCGGCACATCGGATAAGACACAAACCAGACGACTACACATGTAGAACTGTCCGAAAAAGGCTTGTGGACGGGGGTTCAAATCCCCCCAGCTCCACCAAATGCAAGTTTGAAAGCCGCTAGGTTTCACCACCTAGCGGTTTTTTTATTAATATTTTAAATTTTTATGTTTTTTAGAACTTTTCAAAAAGCGTAATGCGATATGGCAAAATGTGGCGTTCACCAAATGAACGTGCATCTCATAGCTTTTGAAGCTTACGTTCCAATAGCTATTTATTGCATAACGTACTTAACGATCATGTCTGAGTACTGCGGTAGCGACCCCAACTCAAATTGAGTTCCACCCTTAACTCCATCAATAAATTTCCTGCTTTCCAAGAGGAAATTCAGTTCAAAGTTCTTCGACGTTTGCATCAAACGCCGGAGGTCAGTCAACGCGTACTCGCCAAAGAATTTGGCATAAGCCTTGGCAGTATCAATTTCTGTTTCCAAGCACTGGTGGAAAAGGGTTGCATCAAGATGCAAAACTTCAGCCAGAGCAAAAATAAATTGCGCTACGCCTATTTGCTAACTCCTGCAGGTATGGCTGAGAAATCGAAACTCACAGCAAAATTTATGTTGCGAAAGGTCGCAGAGTATGAGGCACTGCAAGTTGAAATAGAGTCATTGAAAGCAGAGATTTCAGTTGATGCACAACCCGAAATAGGAAGTCATAGTTGAAGAATATTTTGCTTACAGGCGGAACCGGCTACATCGGGAGTCACACTGCGGTAGTGCTTTCTGAGTTGGGCTATCAGGTTGTTTTGCTTGATAACCTGTCAAACAGCAGTGATGCGGTGCTTGAGAAGCTCGCACAGATCAGCGGGCAACAACTTGTCTTCATCAAGGGGGATGTTCGAGATTTAGAATTGATTGAGAAAACCTTGGCAACTTATGAAATTGATGCTGTCATCCATTTTGCAGGATTAAAGGCGGTCGGTGAGTCTGTTGAAAAACCTATCGATTACTATGCAAATAACGTAGTAGGCACCATCAACTTGCTTCAAGCCATGCGTTCGGCAAAGCTAAAGACGCTTGTGTTCAGTAGCAGTGCCACTGTATATGGCGAGCCTCAATATCTTCCCCTCGATGAAAGTCATCCTACCAGCGCCACCAATCCCTATGGTCGCAGCAAGCTTCACATAGAAGAAATGCTGAAAGACATAGCCATGTCAGACAGCGACTGGCGTATCGCTTGTTTGCGTTATTTCAATCCGGTTGGTGCCCATGACAGCGGGCTTATTGGCGAGAATCCCAGTGGAGTACCCAACAACCTCATGCCTTACATTGCCCAAGTAGCTGTCGGACAGCGAACAGAATTAAGTGTATTTGGCTGTGATTACTCCACTTCAGATGGCACGGGCGTGAGAGATTACATACATGTCATGGACTTGGCCGAGGGTCATGCAGCGGCTTTAAAATTCTTGTCGGATTCAAGCAGTTACCATGAATTTAATCTTGGGACAGGTAATGGTTACAGTGTCCTAGAAATGGTTCGAGCTTTTGAAATTGCATCAGGTTGCAAAGTGCCGTACAAGGTGGTTGCCCGCCGTGCGGGTGATGTGGCTGCTTGTTATGCAGATCCAAAGAAAGCAAGCCAACTATTGAATTGGTATGCAAGTCGCAGCTTGGAGGATATGTGCGCGAGCACTTGGCGTTTTAATCTCACTAACAGGTTGGGCATGGCTCAATGACAAATAAGATCAAGGTGCAGCCGGTTGTTTTGTGTGGTGGCTCTGGTACGCGTCTTTGGCCACTTTCGCGTGCTGGTTTTCCTAAGCAGTTTCTTTGCCTGACTGGTGAAGAAAGTTTGTTTCAGCAAGCTGTGAACAGATTGATGAAACTTTCTGCTGAAACAATCCAAGTCGAATCTCCACTTGTTGTGACTGGTGAGGATCACCGATTTCTCGCATTGGAGCAAATGCGTGAAATCGGTGTGGAAATGAAAGCGGGCCTTTTAGAGCCAATTGCTCGAAATACAGCACCCGCTTTGACACTTGCAGCGCTTGCCGCAATGGAAAACGGTGACGACCCTGTGCTTGTTGTGACACCTGCTGACCAAACATTGGCAGACCACCGTTCATTCAATATCGCGATTCAACACGCTATTTCCCAAGCCGCAGAGGGAGTCATTGCGATCTTGGGAGTTACGCCTGATCGTCCTGAAACGGGATATGGTTACATAAAGGCTTCAGTAGCACCTAATGCCACTTTGGCTGTCGAGCAATTTGTTGAAAAACCCAACGAGAATAAAGCTAGGCAATATCTTGCAGAGGGTGGCTATTACTGGAATGCTGGCATGTTTGTGCTCAAGGCATCTGTGTGGCTTAAGGCTATTGAAACTTTCCGACCGGATATCGTAAAAACTACTAATGAATCTTGGACCAAACGCAGCAGCGACGGGTTGTTTGTTCGACCCGGCAAAGCTGAGTTTTCTGTCATTCCTTCTGAATCTATTGATTTTGCTGTCATGGAGCGTTGTCCCGGAAGTTCTTTTCCTATTCGAATGGCGCCGCTGGACGCAGGTTGGAACGATCTGGGTGCATGGGATGCTGTTTGGGGTGCTTTACCAAAAGACAATCTTGGCAATGCCCATTTGGGAGATGTTCTTTTGGCTGACTGCCACAATAACCTGGTTCACGCCACCAGTCGATTGGTGAGTTTGGTTGGAGTCAATGACCTTATTGTGGTGGAAACACCTGACGCTGTCCTGGTGGTTGAAAAATCCCGCAGCCAAGAAGTCAAGCAAATCGTCAATGCGCTTCAGGAGAAAAAAAGGGAAGAATACACGTCACACCGAAAGGTTCACCGCCCTTGGGGTTGGTATGACAGTATTGACGAAGATGATCGATTCAAGGTCAAACGCATCCAAGTCAGACCCGGTGCCAGCCTGAGCCTTCAGAAGCACCACCATCGCGCCGAACACTGGGTAGTTGTCAAGGGGACTGCAGAAGTGACGTGTGGTGATAAAAAAATACTGTTGGGAGAAAACCAGTCTACCTATATCCCCTTAGGTGAAGTACATCGACTTTCTAATCCCGGCTCAATACCACTTGAAATCATTGAGGTGCAATCAGGCAGTTATTTAGGTGAGGACGATATTGTTCGTTTAGACGACCAGTACGGTCGTACTGAAAAATGAATACATCTACAAAAATTTATGTTGCAGGACACCGAGGCATGGTGGGGTCTGCCATTGTTCGCCAGTTACTATCGCAAGGATTGACTCAAAGTCAAATAATTACGCGTACCCGTGCTGAGCTAGATCTGACTGATCAGTTGGCAGTACAGAAATTTTTTTCAAGCGAAAAACCTTCACAAGTCTATTTGGCAGCTGCCAGAGTGGGTGGCATTCATGCTAACAATACCTATCCAGCAGACTTCATCTATGAAAATTTGATGGTGCAAGTGAATGTAATTCAAGCTGCTTTTCAAAACGGGGTTCAAAAGCTATTGTTTCTTGGTTCAAGTTGCATTTACCCGCGTATGGCAGCGCAACCGATGCGTGAAGATGCTTTACTCACTGGAACATTAGAGCCAACAAACGAGCCATACGCGATTGCCAAAATTGCTGGTATCAAACTTTGTGAGAGCTACAACCGCCAGTACGGCAAAAGCCATGGGGTGGATTACCGCAGTGTCATGCCAACAAACCTTTATGGCCCTGGTGATAATTACCACCCAGAAAACAGTCATGTCATCCCTGCACTCATTAGGCGTTTTCATGAGGCCAAACTGGCCAATTCGCCAAGTGTGACTGTGTGGGGCTCTGGTAAACCTCGACGTGAGTTTTTGTTTGTTGATGATATGGCTGCAGCCAGTGTGTTTGTGATGCAACTCCCCAATGCTTCATATTCTCAACATACAACCCCCATGCTAAGCCATATCAATGTTGGCAGTGGCTTCGATGTGACTATTGCAGAAGTGGCTCAGATCGTTGCAGAAACCGTAGGCTATAGCGGGAAAATTGAATTTGACAGCACAAAGCCCGACGGCGCCCCACGAAAATGGATGGACAGCACCCGACTAAATTCCCTTGGCTGGCAAGCAAAGGTGGATTTACATCAAGGACTGGCAGCGGCTTACACAGACTTTATAGGTAACAAATGACAAAACATTCCTCGCAAAAGGTTGCTCTCATCACTGGTATCACTGGCCAAGATGGCTCGTACTTGGCAGAATTTTTACTGGAAAAGGGGTATGTGGTTCATGGCATCAAGCGCCGGGCTTCACTATTTAATACCCAACGCATAGATCACATCTACCAAGATCCGCATATTGAGCACGTGAATTTCAAGTTGCACTATGGTGACCTTAGCGACACGAGCAATTTAATTCGCATAGTTCAAGAAACTCAGCCTGACGAAATTTACAATCTCGGCGCTCAAAGCCATGTGGCTGTGAGCTTCGATAGTCCAGAATACACGGCTGATGTTGACGCTATCGGTACATTACGCTTGCTAGAGGCGATTCGTATACTGGGGTTGGAAAAGAAAACCCGCTTTTACCAAGCTAGTACCTCTGAGCTTTATGGGTTAGTGCAAGAGACACCCCAAAAAGAAACTACTCCTTTCTATCCTCGCAGCCCCTATGCAGTAGCGAAGTTATATGCATATTGGATTGTGGTGAACTATAGAGAAGCCTACGGAATGTATGCTTGTAATGGTATTTTGTTCAACCACGAAAGTCCTCGCCGTGGAGAAACTTTTGTAACTAGAAAAATCACGAGAGGGTTGGCTAATATCAGCCAAGGACTTGAGGATTGTTTGTACATGGGTAACTTGGATGCGTTACGAGACTGGGGTCATGCAAAAGACTATGTGCGGATGCAGTGGATGATGCTGCAACAAGATCAACCAGAAGATTTCGTCATTGCAACCGGTGTGCAGTACAGCGTTCGGCAATTTATCCAGTGGAGTGCAAGCGAACTTGGCATCACTTTGGCGTTTCAGGGGCAAGGCGTAAACGAAGTGGCAGTGGTTTCGCACATCCAAGGGGAAAACATTTCGGCGGTCAAAGTGGGGCAGACTGTCGTCAAGATTGATCCCCGCTACTTCCGTCCCACTGAAGTGGAAACATTGCTGGGTGACCCAAGCAAAGCGAAACAAAAATTGGGTTGGGTGCCGGAAATCACGGTTCAGGAAATGTGCAGGGAAATGGTTCTTGAAGATTTGGCGCTGGCAAAACAACACGCCTTGTTAAAAGCAATCGGGTACCGTGTGAATGTGAGTGTTGAGTGATGTTGGGAAATAGCGTGCCTCTCGTCTGACTATTACACAGCTAAGAAAATGCGCTTTGCTTAAAACTTATCTCTCGCTCTACCTATTAATCTTTAGATTTGACCTGACATTCACATTCCGAAAATAGAACTTTGTATAGATTTCATTGGTACAAACTAGCTTTTAATTAGATACAAAGACGCCAAAGTAATACTGAGTTTATCCTCGAGTTAAGATTTAAACTTGATTAAAAGTTCAGTATATCTAGATGCAGATCATAATGAACGGCAAATAATAATAAAAGGTATGTAGGTCAAACGGAGCGCAATTATAGAAGGAATATTGTTGATTAAAAAATTCATAGCTCAAAACATTGATCGACTGTCCCCCTTGCTGGCGAACGCAAGAGGTATACGAGGCGTTGTTGAGAGAACTAAGTATCCAACTGTTCATGCTACCGTTGATGCTCACTTTAGCGATCAAGCAGCACAGCATCATCCATCACGCAATACGCTCTCCCTTGCATTAGATATACTAGCCGGCAAGCCGGCAAATATCTTAGAGACAGGCTCTTCTGCATGGGGCACTAACAGCTCACTCTTGTTCGACTCGTATGTCAATAGTTTTGGCGGTCAGTTCTGTACAGTAGACATAAGAATCATGCCAACCATATCATTGCGTAAGCGTTGCACGAACAAAACTAGACTTTTCTGCAGTGATTCAGTTTCCTTTTTGAAGAGTTACAAGGAAATCGCCCCACCACCGAATTTGGTCTATCTTGACTCTTGGGATGTTGATTGGGATGCTCCGCTAGCATCTGCCATTCATGGGCTCAACGAGTTCCTAAGTATCCTACCAGTAATGCCATCAGGTAGTATCTTATTAATCGTTGATACTCCCAGAGACGCTGAAGTTTTGAGCAAGGTTAATTTTCACGCAGTGAAAAATTTTGAAAAGTTTTTTCATGAATATGGTTTGCCGCCTGGGAAGGGTGCTCTCGTGAAAAACTACCTTATCAGTCGAGGCATCGGGAAGGAAATCGCACATGACTATCAGTTGATGTGGCAGCTTTAGTTCGCATTGAAGGCGCTTCGACATTTGTAATTAAACGCATTTGAAAATAGAAATCATCGAATCATTATTAGTGGTGTGGCGAGTTTTGCCGCCTTTTGCGAAAAGGCGGGCGAGTTTATTAGTGCTGCTCATGGCAGTAGCCACTGTACTTGAAGCACTTGGCCTAGGGATGATTGTTCCATTTATAGGAGCCTTGATTTCAACTTCTGTGGCTGGACAAATCTCTTCCACGGGTCTGGTTCACAAAATACTCCTTTCGATATCAGGATACTCTCTGCAAACGATTATTCTGTGCCTTTTATTTCTCTTTGTTTTCAAAAATTTTTTTTTAGTGAGTTTGGCATTTTTTCAAACTAAATTTGTATTCAAACTCGAAGCTGAATTATCTAAAGGATTGTTGGTAAATTATTTGGATCGTCCGTATTCATATTTTGCCAATCACAATAGCGCACTTCTGATTCGTAACATTATTGGTGAGGTAAGTAACTTTTGCCATAACGCAGTTGCGCCTATCTTAGGACTATTATCAGAGTTGTTAATAGCTGGTGGAATTTTGACCTTGCTTATAATCGTTAATCCGGTCGGGGCATTGTTTATGGCAATTGTGTTGAGCCTAATAGGTTTCATGTTCCACAGACTTCTTCGTCACAAAGTAGCACACTGGGGAGAGGAACGACAGTATCACGAAGGAATGCGTCTTCAGAAACTGCAGGAGAGTTTTGGAGCGATTAAGGAAATCAAGATCGCTGGCCTTCAATCACAGTTTTATACTGAATATGCACGCCATACTGATGGGAGCTGCTCTTCCGGTAGAAGGCAACAAACAATTCAGAGCCTACCGAGGTTATTTCTCGAGGTTTTAGCTGTTTTTGGATTGGTGTTGGCTGTATTACTTATTCCGTCACAAGAGAGGGTTGTAATTGTTCCATTACTGGGATTGTATGCTGCATCTGCATTTCGGCTAATGCCCAGCGCTAATCGTATTCTCAACGCTCTTCAGGCGCTTCGTTTTTCAAAGTCGAGTATTGAATTGATCGCAAAGGAACATGTGGCTGTCATTTCACGAAAAGACGTAACTTGTGAAGAATCTTTGCCGTTCTTGCATCGGATTTCAATGAAGGATGTAACCTTCACTTATTCTGAAGGTGCTCCACCAGTTTTTGAGGCAGTGAATCTTGAAATTGAAAAAGGTGACATTGTGTGCGTGGTTGGGCTCAGCGGGTCTGGGAAAAGTACACTGATAGACGTACTTTGTGGCTTATTGACGCCTACAAGTGGCCAGTTGTTAGTGGACGATACATGCGTGGACCGGACTGAACATCTTTGGCATAAACACATTGCATATGTTCCGCAAAGTATTTTTCTTGTGGATGGGACTATCAAAGATAACATTACACTCGGAGTAGCTGAATCCGACATTGATACAGCACATCTTGCTGAGATAGTTAAACTCTGTGGTCTAGAGGAGTTTATTGATACCCTCACTAACGGTTTGGACACATCAGTGGGTGAGCGAGGTGCAAAGCTTTCCGGCGGACAAAAGCAGCGTATTGGTTTAGCAAGAGAGATTTATCGTGCAAGAGATGTGCTTGTTTTAGATGAGGCAACCAACGCGTTGGATGCAAATACAGAAGCTGAAGTTGTTGCGAATATTAGCCAATCAAATATGCAAATGACAGTTATCTGGATTACTCATGGAATAACGCCAATAAAATTCGCAAACAAGCTCATAACAGTGGAATCTAGTGGTGTAACGGTTAAGGCTCTTGATTCAGAGGTACTCCCCTGATCTCCATCGTGATGCCGGTGTTCAATGCACAGGACACTCTCACCGAGGCACTAGATTCTGCAATTCTTAGTGGAGTTCCAGATCAAGAAATAATTATAGTTGACGATGGTTCTACCGATCGTTCTTGGGATGTGTTATCCCACTATCAATCCCGACATCCGAATGTTGTCCTGCATAAGCATTTGCGTAATCGTGGGGGAGGCGCAGCACGTAACTCAGGAATTCGATTAGCAAAATATCCGTATATATTCCTACTTGATAGTGACGACATATTGATTGCTGGCGCATTACCAAAAGCATTAGATGAAATTCGATCATTAAGTGCAGATGGTTTAGCTGCTGGAGAATCAATTTTTTTTAGAAATTGTATTCAACAACCAGATTGGCAGATTGAATACGCTCCCGGTCCAAAAAGTTTTAAAGATCTAGTGAATCATCGACCGAACCCAGTTATTGGTAACTTATTATTTACAAAGACTGCATTTGAAAAGGCTGGCGGGTATCCTGAAAATCATGGATTCGACACTCAAGGGTTTGGTTTTCGGCTTCTGGCGAACAATCTGAAAATTCATACTGCAACCTTTCCTTACTACTATCAACGTTTGCCTGCAAAACCTTCATATTACATTCGTGAAGCACGAGCAGGTAATTTAAATAGAAACTGGTTCTATATCTTCTTAGAGTGTTTGTATAAATTCTCTCCGCAAGTTAGAGCTGATATTCTAAATTTTCCATGCGGCGATTCTCGACAACTGGCGCGTGGTAATAACCTCTTTCACGTTCTCGCAAATAGGGCTGAGATGGAAGATATATTTTGCCCACAAGGTTTAGAACTAAATAGCGATGAGGCATACGCCTGCTTTGATCAAAATTCTACTTCTGATTTACAAGTCTGGTGTACTTTCATGGACTTAAAGCGGAAGGATCTTATAAAAGCCAACATAAGGCTTGATACACTTCAAGAATCACCTGGTCTTAGACGTGCTTTTTATCCGCTTTTATCGGAATTGATAGGAGGGCACTTGAGTAATCCTGAACTAGATGATATTCGTTATTTTTTCGGTCAAAATAAGTCATTGCGATGGAGTCTTAGGTTTTATGGACAGAAGGTACTAAACAGATTGGGGCTGAATTTGTTATGAAATCAAGTTTTAGCTTAAAAAATTACCTGTAAAAACAGGTCAATCAATGAAAAATAAAATTAGAATTGTTATAAATCAGTTTCGCGCACGGAAAAGTATTCGATTGTTTTTTTGGTGGTTGGTTCTGAGGTTAATGAAAAGGCTACGGATTGATTTCAAAAGTCCAAATTGCAGTAACATTAAAAAAATAGATATAGTAATTCCTACTGTTTCTAAAGATTTTGAAATCCTTGCACTTGCTTTAGAGTCATTGAAGTTTGTATGTCAGCCAATAAACAAGATCTATATTGTTGCGCCAAGAGATGAGAAGATCGAAAAATTTTGTGCTGAAAAAAAACTAATATTTGTGGATGAGATTTCTGTATTGGGATTCGGTAAAAACTACATCAACTATTGTGTCGATGGAAAAGATCGATCTGGATGGTTGTTCCAGCAACTACTCAAACTTTCCGGAGATCAGTTTGTAGAGATGGATAATTATCTTGTTGTAGATTCAGACACTGTATATGTCAGTCCGAACTGTTTTATGAGAGATGATGAGTATGTTTTTTATGCTAATGAGGAGTGGCATCAGCCTTACTTCGATTCATTTAAAAAACTGTTTGGATATCGCGCACCTACGAAATGGTCATTGACATCCCACATGATGATTTTCAATAAAGCCTTTCTTGGAAAAATGAAGCAGGAGCTAGAGAGGCATTCAAGACAAAAATGGTTTGATGCATATATCTCTACATCTTCATCCACTGAGACTTCATGCGTTTCGGATTACGAAACATATGCTAATTGGGTATTGCATAATTATCCAGAGAAGGTACATATTAAGCCCTTTTATAATAGAAATGTGCTCCGTTCAGAGAAGGATTCTCTGACAACTTTGAGTGAAACATATAAGTTACAGCACTCCATTTCTTTTCATAGCTACTTAGAAAAAAGATGAGGGCAATCATTACTGGGGCCAATGGTCAAGATGGAAGCTATCTGTCGAAGTTCTTACTGGGTAAGGGCTATACTGTAATTGCTGTTCTGCGTTCTGAGTCAAGTAGTATCGACAATCACCTTTTGCTGGGAATTGACGCTCAGGTAAATTATATAAATATTGATCTTACAAACTTGCCATTGGTCATAGCATTACTTACGCAATATCAACCGACTGAAATCTACAATCTCGCAGCACAAAGTTCGGTTTCGAGATCCTTCCAAGAGCCCATCCAAACTATCACTGATAACGTTGTGATATTACTGAATTTTTTGGAGGCTATTCGAAAGGTTGATAAAAAAATTCGTCTTTATCATGCGTCTAGTAGTGAAATGTATGGAAATGTTGAAAATCTACCCATCACATTAAATACGCAAATGCGACCTGCTAGTCCATATGCTGTTTCCAAAGCTTCAGCTTTTTGGATATTAGGGGCGTATCGAGATGCATTTGGCCTTAAGGTTGCTAGTGGTGTATTGTTTAACCATGAGTCAATCCTGAGACCGCAAACTTTTTTCGTCAAGAAAGTAGTAGCTGAAAGTGTGCAAATTTATCGAGGTAAAAAGCAGCAATTGGAAGTAGGGAATATCGATATTCGGCGCGACTTTGGATATGCTCCTGAGTATATTAAAGCCATGTGGCTGATGCTTCAGAGTTCTGTTCAGAGAGACTACATTATCTGTAGCGGGCAATCAATACTTCTAAGAGATATAGTTAACTATGTGTTCGATAAACTGGGCATTGATGTAAACAGGATCGTTGTGAATCCAGCTTTGGTTCGTCCTACAGATATTTCTGATATTTACGGAGACAATACTAAAGCGCGTAGGGAATTGGGATGGAAATATGCAGTTGATTTCTTTGATGTTATTGATGAGATGCTGGCCTACGAAATGGAAGTTAATTTTTAATTTGTTTTGAATTTTTGGTGTGGTATTAAATTATCAATAGTTTAATTAGTACATTCACTTTAAAATTTAAACGATCAAATTTTATGGAAAAAACGAAGAAGTTACTTATTGTCGGAATTGGTGAAACTGCAATACTAGCCCATGAATATTTTATGCACGACTCCGAGTATGAGGTTGTTGCATTTCTTGCTGATGAGAACTTCATAAAAGCAGATTTATATCGAAGCCTACCTCTAATATCTATTAATGAAGCATTTGCAAGATATGACGCGATCGAGCATTACATGTTTGTGGCGATGGGATCTGGTCATTTAAATCGAGATAGGACAAATGTCTACTATCGAATAAAGGCTATCGGTTATAAATTTGCGAGCTATGTAAGTAGTTATGCATTTGTATGGCGAAATGTAGAAATTGGTGAAAATTGCCTTATTCTTGAAAATAATACTATCCAGCCTTTCACGAAAATTGGTAACAATGTTGTACTTTGGAGTGGAAATCACATCGGTCATCGAACTGAAATCAAAGATCACTGTTTCATCACGTCTCATGTGGTCATTTCAGGCTATTGCAGTATTGGAGAATATAGTTTTATCGGTGTTAATGCCGCAATTGGTGATGGTGTAGTAATAGGCAAAGATAACTTTATAGCCATGGGAGCTGTGATTTCTAATTCTACTGAAGATAACGCTTTGTATATTGGTAATCCTGCCGTGAAAAAATCTATTCCAGCAAAACGATTTTGCAAAGTGAGAGAATAATGTCCTGGATAAAGAAAGGCCTAATTTATTGTCCTAATGGCTCTAAAAATTGGGCAAAGCATAGTTTTATGACCCCCACACCTCTTCAAATAAGTGATGAAATTATAAGAATTTACGGTGGTATGCGTGATGAAAAAGGAGTAAGTAGAATAGGTTATGTTGATGTTTCGTCTAATAATCCTAGCCATGTTTTGAATGTTTCCGAAGTTCCAGTGCTCGATGTGGGTGCCCCGGGTAGATTCGATGATAACGGAGTAATACTAGGAGATATTCTTCGAGTTGGTGAAGATATTTGGATGTACTACATTGGATTTCAATTGGTTCAAAATGTGAAATTTCTTGCATTCACAGGGTTGGCCATTAGTAAAGATGGTGGTGAAAGTTTCCAGCGTTTTCAGGAAACACCTGTTATGGATCGATGCCAAGGTAGTCCTCATATTCGAGCAATACATTCTGTAATTTATGAAGATGGTTTGTTTAATGTCTGGTTCGCAATTGGAAAAGGAAGTGGTTGGAGGGAAATTGAAGGAAAGACATATCCGTCTTATAACATATGGCATATGCAGTCAAAAGATGGAATTAACTTTAACTCAGAGGAAACACTTTGTATCGATACAATCGGTAATGAATATCGTATTGGTCGACCTAGGGTATACAAAATTGAAAATAAATATGTGATGTATTACACGCGCGATTTTATTGAGAGAAATTACATTGCTGGGTTTGCTGAATCCGATAATGGAGTTGATTGGATAAGAAAGGACGACTATTTTCCAATACAAAAATCGGCTGATGGTTGGGATAGTAAGATGACTTGTTATCCTGTTCTCTTAGATTTCAAATCCAAAAAATACATGTTCTACAACGGAAATAACTTTGGTGAAACCGGTGTAGGTTATGCAGAAAAGGTTTCAACAATTGCGAAAGATTCTTAAAATGGCCATCAACAATCAGACCCCTCAACAAGCGCGAGTGACAGACATACTTAAATCAAACAGGCAACGCATGATTGATCTTTATCAAGCGTCACCGCTTCCAGTCAAGGATATGGTGGTTAATTTCCCACTTTATACACGTAGTTCTGCTATTGCTAAGATGCTATATGTTCAGGAGTTATATAGATTGGCGTTACATGTGCCTGGTGTGATAATGGAATTCGGTGTTTGGTGGGGAGCAAATCTTGCGTTATTCGAATCCTTCCGTGCCATTTATGAACCATATAATTACGCTCGCAAGATTATTGGCTTTGATACATTTGAAGGTTATTCATCACTTTCAGAAAAAGATGGCGAAAGTGAGTTTGTGAACCAAGGAAACTATAGCGTACCATCAGATTACTCGGAGCATCTAACTGAAATTTTAGATTGCCATCAAACAGAAAACATAATGTCTAATGTTAAGAAGTATGAGCTTATAAAAGGCGATGCGACTGTAACTATAAAAGATTATCTTAATTCACACAAAGAGACCATTATAGCTTTGGCTTATTTTGATATGCAATTGTATCAGCCGACTAAAGTCTGTCTCGAGGCGATTAAACCTTATCTTACAAAAGGCAGTGTAATTGCAATGGACGAATTGAACTGCCCGGAATTTTCCGGAGAGACGGTTGCACTTCGCGAAGTCTTCGGAACAAGCAACATTCGTCTAGTTCGTTCGCAGATTCTTCCAGATCGTTCTTACTTTATATTTGAATAATAAATTCGAACGCAGATTTTCAAAACAATCTCATGTATGAAATTCAAGAATATCGCAATGAATTTCATTGTGAATGGGATCTTGTGGTTTTAAATTCTAAGAACGGTAATTTTCTCCATTTACGTAATTACATGGACTACCACTCTCATCGCTTTGATGAGCAGTCGGTAATTATAAAAAAAAATGGAAAACCAGTTGCAGTGTTTCCATGCAATCGTATTGACACAACTATTGTCAGTCATGGAGGACTCACTTATGCAGGTCTAATTTTTGGTAAAGACCTACACGCTGCTGAAGTGTTGGATATATTACGGTTACTAGTTAAGTATTACAGTAAATTGGGCTGCACTGTTATGTACTACAAGGCTATCCCACATATATTTCATCGTTACCCTGCAGAAGAAGATCTCTATGCCTTGTTTAGGATTGGTGCGCGCCTTGTTCGTCGTGATCTTTCATCAGCAATACTTCTACAAGAACGCATAAAACTATCTGACTCACGAAAGTCTACTATTCGTAAGGCAGAAAAAAAAGGTTTAATTTTTGTAGAAAATAGTAAGTTCGATGATTTTCACAACCTTTTGTGTGATGTGTTATCAAAGTTCAATAGATCTCCTGTTCATACTGTTGATGAGCTTCAAATTCTTCAAGGTCGTTTTCCAGAGCACATCCGTTTATTTTCGGCTCATAGCGATGGTCAACTTTTCGCTGGAGCTCTTGTATACGATTTTGGCAATGTTGTTCACACTCAATATCTGGCTAGTTCAGAACAAGGGCGCAAAATAGGCGCATTAGATTTCGTTTTATTCCATATGCTTGACCAAGTATTTAAAAATCGGCATTGCTTTAGTTTTGGTATCTCAACTGAACAGGATGGGCAGGTACTCAATGAGGGACTGGTATTCCAAAAAGAGGGTTTTGGAGCACGCGCTATTGTTCAAGATTTTTATGAAGTGGATTTAAAATGAGTAGATTAGAAAAGTGTCGGCTCGTGGATTTACCAAAAATCAGCGATCCAAGAGGGAATTTGTCTTTTATAGAAGGTAGTCAACATATCCCTTTTGATATTAAGCGAGTTTATTACCTTTATGACGTTCCAGGCGGTTCTGATCGCGGTTCACACGCGCACAAAGACCTTCATCAATTTATTGTTGCCATGTCAGGAAGTTTCGACGTAATCTTAGACGATGGTTTACAAAAAAGACGGTTCCATCTCAATCGCTCATATTATGGATTATATGTTTGCCCACTGATGTGGCGTGAACTGGATAATTTTTCATCTGGCTCAGTTTGTATGGTTTTAGCTTCTGAGCGATTTGACGAGAAAGACTATATTCGAGACTACAAAGATTTTCTCACTGAAGCGACTTAATGAAACTAATTCCATTTCTAGACCTTAGTGCGGCATATAGAGAATTGCAGCCGGAGCTTGAAGAAGCAGTTTTGCGGGCATTAAGATCAGGTTGGTACGTTGGAGGTTCTGAAGTAGAGGCCTTCGAAAATAGTTACTCTGCTTATTGTGAGGCAGGACATTGTATTGGAGTGGCTAACGGCCTAGATGCACTGACTCTATCACTTCGTGCACTTGAGGTTGGGGAAGGTGATGAGGTAATAGTACCCAGTAACACCTTCATTGCAACTTGGTTGGCGGTAAGTCAGTGCGGAGCAACGATTATTCCCGTTGAGCCTGAAGTCAAAACCGGAAATATTGCTGTTGAAAAAATTCAATCTGCCATAACTAAACGCACGAAGGTCATTATTCCAGTACATCTATACGGACAACCTGCAGATCTAGATCCTATTCTAGATTTGGCTCGCGATAGAGGCATCTATGTTTTAGAAGATGCTGCACAAGCTCAAGGTGCCCGATACAAGAATCGAAGAATTGGCGGCCATGGAGATTTAGTTGCATGGAGCTTTTATCCTGGAAAAAATCTCGGAGCACTGGGAGATGCGGGTGCCGTTACAACTCAAGATTTCAAGTTGGCAGATAAGCTTCGTATGTTGCGCAACTATGGATCGAAAGAAAAATATGTTCACGAACTTGAGGGTGTCAATAGCAGACTTGATCCGGTTCAAGCCGCAGCGCTAAGTGTAAAGCTAAAATATCTAGATGAGTGGAACCTACGAAGAAAGGCAGTAGCTAATAGGTATTTATCAGGACTTGAAAACTGTGACTTAGAGTTGCCCATTGTTCCTGTTTGGGCAGATCCTGTATGGCACTTATTTGTTATTCGAACTAATAAACGTGAAGCTCTACTGGACGCGCTAGGCAAGGCACAGATCACAACACAAATACATTACCCAAAACCGCCACACTTGCAACCAGCATATGCTGGAAAATTTTCTAATAACAATTTTCCACTGGCAGAAGAACTTGCATCACAAGTGCTAAGCTTACCAATTGGACCACAAATAACAATTCAAGAAGTCGACACAATTATTGATGTGATTCGAGAAGGAATGAGCCATTAAAAATGGAATTTCCAACTATAAAACATTCAATAGTTTTAATTTCGTATAACCAAGAAGAATTTATAACAAGGGCGCTAAATTCTGTAGTAAATCAAACAATATTGCCAGATGAGATTATAGTACTTGATGATTGTTCAATTGATCAAACCGTAGAGTTGGCAAATAAATTTTTCTCTCAAAAACCAATAGAAATATCTTATTCTGTATTTGTTAATAAAAAAAATATCGGAATCGCTGCGAATATTAAAAAAATAAGCGAAGTTGTGACAGGTAATGTAATTAGTATTCTAGCTGCTGACGACGAATTACCCAATGGTTTAGTTTCGAATATTAAATGTGCTATTGAATCAAGTCGTCTCGATCCTAACAAAGATATATTCGTATGTTTTTCGCCTTTAATATCTCTAGATACTAATGGTGAAAATCCTGTTCTTCAAAATGTTAATGTTTACAATAATTCGGCGTTTGAAACAGCACTGAGGAAAAACTCATCTTTCGCAAAAGTTGGGTTCTCTAAAGGAGCATTACATGAGCAAGACTATCCCGAAAACCTCGGATTATGGGCTGACTGGGCATGGGATGTAGGGATTTGCGCAAAAGCAAATAAATATTATGTTATTCGGGATATTTGTTATACCCATTATAGGGGGCTAGGTGTTTCATCAAAAGAGTCTGAATCAAAACTTAATGAATCTTACATGAATGCAGCACTTTATATAATGGAAAAGTATAACGAGAGAATGAGTGTAAGAGATAAGTTATTTATTCTTGGAGAATATTATTATTCAAAATATATAGTTAATAGAAGTAAATTTGATTTTTTTAAATCATTAATTTTTGCGCTTGTAAATTTTTTTGACTTTCGAGGTTTGGTTGCAAAAAAAAATATCGCAGCAAGATATATTCCTGATTTTTTTATTTTCTTAGTAAGAAAAATAAAATAAAAACTATATTTGTTTAGTAAAACTTTAAAAGCGAAGCATATATCAAAAGTTTTATAGTAATACTTCCAATATGAGTAATAAAATTTTTTGCTTTACTTGCCCTCCAATTCTTTTGGTATTTTTTAACCGACCTGAAGTCCTTCGACAGAATTTGCTTTCTCTTGCGCGAATTAAACCGCGTAAATTGTATTTAGCATGCGATGGTCCTCGCAGTAATAGATCCGACGATCATTTACATGTGATGGAGTGTCGGCGTATTGCTAATGAATTAGTTAAATGGGACTGCGATATCGAAACACTTTATACGGAATTTAACTATGGCTGCGATACATGGGTACCTAATGCAATAAGTTGGTTTTTTTCAAAAGTAGATTCAGGAATCGTCCTTGAAGATGACTGTATCATCAATGAAGGTTTTGCTCGCTTTTCGGCAGAAATGTTAGAAAAATACCGAGGTGAGCATAGAGTTATGAATATTTCCGCATCAAACTTTCAGCAAAATATTTGGGGCGATGGTGATTACTATTTTTCAGCTTATCCATCAAACTGGGGGTGGGCATCTTGGGCTAGGGCATGGAAAAAATATGATTCTGATATGGTAAAAATCTCTAACTTTATTAACTCATCAGAGTTTTCTAAATTTATGCCTGACAAAGAACAGCAAAGGTATTGGATGCGTTTTTATGAAGGGTTAAGATCTCAAAAATATACTTTCTGGGATGCCAAATGGTTATTATCTATTTGGGCAAATCAGGGTATCAGCATAACGCCGAATATGAATTTGGTAACCAACATAGGATTTGATAAAAGCGCAACCCATACCAAAAATAAAACAAGTGAAGACGACTTGATGATCTGTAACGCTCCAAGCCTATTTAAAGATCCAATTGGTAGTTATTTAGTGCGTAATGATGCCGATCGCTATCTATTCCTACGACGCTACAAACCAAAATTTCTAGCAAAATTAAATGCGGCATATCGTCGAGCAGTTGATTCATTTTTTAAATGAAAATTCTGACTATAAATGCAAGCGACTATATGGCTGGGGGAGCAGCGGGTGTTGCTATGGAATTGCACAACTTCGCTTTGGCAGAAAGTTCTGAAGCGAAAATGATTGTGGGAAAAAAGACTAGTAATAACGAAAGTGTTCTTGAAATTAAACGTCCGTTTTATACAAAAATAATTTCTTATCTACTTTCAAACGACATAGATTTTTTCCGGACAGATTATTTGCTCGAAAGCAAAGAAGTCCTTTCAGCCGATATTGTTCATTTTCATAATGTTTCAGGTTGGTATTTTAATTTGAAAACTATGATGAAAATATCTCATATCAAGCCAACTGTATGGACGTTGCATGATATGTGGGCTTTGACCCCTCACTGTGGTCATACTAGCTCCGAGATTATCGAAAATGGATTGTTTATTTGTTCAAATAAAAATTTATACCCAACTACATTGTGGAACAATGATCATTATCTTTCATTTAGGAAGAGTAGCATGTTTCGACAGGCGCGCCTTAACGTTGTCACACCTTGCAATTGGTTGGCTGAAAAGCTTTCAAAAACTACATTGGCAGAGAAATTCCACTCAGTAATTCATAATGGAATTGACACCAAGGTTTTTAAACTTCAAGACAAAGCCAGTTCTAAATTGCGTTTCAATGTTCAGGGCAAAAGAGTGGTTTTGTTTGTTGCTTCAGATCCCGTTAACAATGTTTATAAAGGATTTTCTGATTTTAAGTGGACTGCTGAAAATTGTAAGCTTTGTGATACAGAGTTTTGGGCAATTGGGGCGGATAATGATGGAGTCTTAGGGAATGTTAGGCTAATTAAAGCAACACAGGACAAAGCCTTGATCTCAACTTATTTAGCATGTGCAGATATCCTTATGTTGTCCTCAAGGCACGAGGTATTTCCACTTGTGGTTTTAGAGGCGTTGTCCTGTGGTACACCAGTAATAGCCTATGATGTAGGCGGAGTGAAAGAAGCAATTAGCGATTTACCTGGATGTAGAGTTGTTGAACCGCTCAATCGATACGAACTGATGTGGTCGCTAGAATCTGCATTAATAGAGATAGGATCAAGAAATACTGAGATTGGCGAGCAACTTAACAGGTTTGTTGAGGAAAAATACTCAAAGGTTAAAATGCTAAATCAATACTTTGAGCTTTATTCTAGTTTGATTGCTGGGAGTAAAGTGTAAAGTGGTTATCGTTAGATTAATGGGTGGATTGGGAAATCAATTGTTTCAATACGCGGCTGGCTTAGCACTATCAATAAAAAATGAGTGTGAACTAAAAATCGATTTATCCGCATTTGAAAATCAGTATGGTTTACAGACTACATTAAGAAACCCAGATATATTACATTTTTCTCTTTCTGCAAAAATCGCCGATGCTAAGGAAGCAAGTGCATTAAGGGATCCTTTAAAAGGCGTGTCTCGTGCATCACGGTTTGTAAGGCAGAAAATATTTAAGCAGTATTATTCTGATTGGCATCCAGAAGTTCTAAATAAAAGTGGAGATATTTATTTGGAAGGATATTTTCAATGTGAAAAATATTTTCAAGATTACTTCGATCAATTGAGTAAAGACTTTAAATTGCGTTCTGAATTCTCTGATTTAACTGCTGAATGGAATGAGCGGATATCGAAGCTAATTAACCCAGTATCACTTCATGTTCGTCGTGGAGACTATGTTTCTGATCCAAGAACAAGCGCATTACATAATATTTGTACGGTTAACTATTACTTAGAAGCAATAGAAGAAATGCGTAAGAGAATTGGAAATTACACCTTAGTAGTTTTTTCCGATGATGTTGAATGGGTACGTGAGAATTTGACATTTGGTGTAGATACAATCTATGTATCAGGCTCAAAATTAATAAAAGGTCTGCCCCTTCTAGCTTCACAAGAATTGATAGTAATGTCCCAGTGCGCACACCACATCATATCTAATAGTACTTTTAGTTGGTGGGG
>Ga0214921_10004648_pt1 | contig 20020 bp, 17 predicted proteins | sample LL1505_MetaG_FD_177992 | JGI IMG/M metagenome (GOLD analysis project Ga0214921, IMG submission 177992) | Freshwater microbial communities from Lake Lanier, Atlanta, Georgia, United States - LL-1505 | ecosystem: Environmental > Aquatic > Freshwater > Lake | place: USA: Georgia | collected...
ATGTCTGTCGCCGGGTCGATCACCCCGTGTTGCGCAAGCGTCGCCTGTTCGCTTACGCTGGGTTGGTATTGCAAGCTCACATAGTCGAAGCCTGGCGGCAGATGCGCGAGAAGCTGGTCTAGTGCCAAGCTTCTTTTGCGGTCGTCCTGGTGGTTTGGGCTACCCCGCCAGACTAGGCCGACGCGCTTCCGCTGCCTGTCTCCCAGGCGGTCAGACCACTTGCGTGAGGCGTCTGGTGGCGCGCTCAGGTAGCGCTCATAGACTGGTATCGAAGTGACCGTGGTTTCAAAGACCATCGGCAGGCTCATCAAGAGCACGCGGTAGTCCACGGCGTCGCACAGCGTCTTGTGCGGAATGACTTGGGCGACTCCCGCGAGCGACTGCATCAAGCCGACCAACGGCGCATAAACCTCGAAAATGACTTCCGCACCCAAGTCTGCGAGCAATGGCAGGTAGCGGCAGAATTGAATCGCATCGCCCAAGCCCTGCCCGCACTGCACCAGGATGCGCTTACCCCAGAGCGGAGCGCTGCCATTCCACAAGGGCGGGGTGGAATCGGGCGATGGCGGCGCAGCGCTGTGGTTGATCCAACGCCATTCGTACAGAGGCCAGGCGGCGCGGTAATCGCCCAGGGTGAGCAGGGCCAGCGCTTTGTTCCAATAGGCCTCGCCCATGCCGGGCTGGATGTACAGCGCCATATCAAATTGGGCAATGGCCTCAGCCAAGCGGCCCATGTCGTGCAACACCAGGCCTCTGTTCACGTAGGCGCGGGCGTAGTCGGCTTGCAATGCGATCGCCTGGGCATAACTGGCCAACGCGGCATCGTGGTGGTTGAGCTGCCGCTGCACAACCCCCAAATTGAGCCATGCTTCTTTAGAGCCCGCATCCAAGGCAATGGCCTGCCGGTAGCACGCCTCGGCGTCATGCAGGCGACCCAGTGCCTTGAGAGCCAAACCCCGGTTGTTGTGGGCCTGGGAGGTTGTCCCGTCCAGCTGGATCGCGGTATCCAGGCACTCCAAAGCCGCCTGGGTCTGCCCCAGCCCTAACATCGCGGATCCCATGTCGATGTAGGCCTCAGCGCTAGACGGGTTGATTTCCAGGGCCTGACAACACAGGGAGACTGCGTCTGCATGGCGGCCGGTCTCCACCGCAATCATGGCCAGCCTGCGCACGCAATCAAAATGGTTCGGGTGGCGCCGCAACAAATCTTCAAAGATTGCCTGGGCCTGCGCTAAATCGCCGCGTGTGAGTAGGCGCGTCGCTTCGGAAAACTCGTGGTCGTCAGGTGTCACAGCCAAATTGGGCACAGACCGCCGCGGCTTCAGCCCAGCTTCTTCTTCAGCAAGTCATTCACCTGCGCCGGATTGGCCTTGCCCTTGCTGGCCTTCATGATGGGGCCCACCAGGCCGTTCAAGGCTTTGGCGTTACCGGCTTTGTATTCTTCGACGTTCTTGGGGTGCGCGGCAAGTACCTCATCGATGATCTTCTCCAGCTCACCGGAGTCGTTCATTTGTTTGAGGCCTTTGGCTTCGATGATGGCGTCGACTGTAGAGAGCGCTCCGGCATCAACAACCAAATCGCCCGAAACATTCCACAAAGCATCAAACACATCTTTGGCGGCATTGTTGGAAATGGTGCTGTCATAAATGCGTGAAATCAACGCACCCAGTCGCGCAGCGCTCACAGGCGATTGCTCTATATCGATGCCATCCGCGTTCATACGCCGCGACACTTCGCCCATGATCCAGTTGCTGGCCAGCTTTGGTTGACCACAGGCCTTGACCGTCTGCTCAAAATACGCCGCCATGCCTTTGCTCTGTGTCAGCGTCGCCGCGTCGTATTCCGGCAGCCCGTAGTTCCGCACAAAGCGCTCAGCCATCGCACGAGGCAACTCCGTCATTTCGCTGCGCACACGCTCCACCCATTCGGGGGCAATCACCAGCAGCGGTAAATCCGGGTCGGGGAAGTAGCGGTAGTCGGCCGCGTCTTCCTTGGTGCGCATGGCGCGGGTCTCACCGGTGTCCGGATTGAAGAGCACGGTCGCTTGTTGGATGGCGTGGCCGTCTTCAATCTGCTCGATCTGCCAGCGCACCTCAAAGTCGATAGCCTGTTGCATGAACTTGAAGCTGTTGAGGTTCTTGATCTCCCGCCGCGTACCCAGCGGCGTGCCGGGTTTGCGTACCGACACGTTGGCGTCGCAGCGGAAAGAGCCCTCTTGCATATTGCCGTCGCACATGCCAATCCAGGTGACGATCTTGTGCAGCTCCTTGGCATAGGCCACGGCCTCTTCGCTGCTGCGCATGTCGGGCTCGGTCACTATTTCCAACAAGGGCGTGCCGGCGCGGTTGAGGTCGATGCCAGATTGGCCCCCACCTCCGAGTGATGCGTCTTCGTGCAGCGATTTGCCTGCATCCTCTTCCAGGTGCGCGCGCACCAGGCGCACGGTTTTGGGTTCGCCGTCCAGAAAGAAAGATACTGCGCCACCTTGCACCACTGGAATTTCAAACTGGCTGATCTGATAGCCCTTGGGCAGATCGGGGTAGAAGTAGTTTTTACGCGCAAACACGCTGCGCGGTGCGATGTGCGAGCCCAGCGCCAGCCCGAGCTGGATGGCGCATTCGACTGCGGCGCGGTTCATCACCGGCAGCGTGCCTGGCAAAGCCAGATCCACCGCGCAGGCTTGCGTGTTCGGCTCGGCACCGAAGGCGGTTGACGCGCGGCTGAAAATTTTGCTCTGGGTGGCGAGTTGGGTGTGCGTCTCGAAGCCAATGACGACTTCGTAGCCGTGGACCAATTTGGCGGCGCTCATGCGAGGCTCCCTGGTTGGGCGTTATGCAATTCGGGATGCGCCATTTGGAACTGGTGCGCCACGTTCAGCAAGCGCGCTTCGTCCAGGTAGTTGCCGATGAGCTGCATGCCAACTGGCATGTTGCCTTCGCCCAAACCCACCGGCAAACTCATGCAAGGCAAACCGGCCAGTGATGCGGGCAGGGTGAAGATGTCGGCCAGGTAATTGGCCACCGGGTCGTCGGCCTTTTCGCCTAGCTTCCAGGCGGTGGTCGGGGCTACCGGGCCGGCGATCACGTCACACTGTGCGAAGGCGCGCTGGAAGTCATCGGCAATCATGCGGCGGATTTTTTGCGCTTGCAGGTAGTAGGCATCGTAATAGCCATGCGACAGCACATAGGCACCGGTCATGATGCGGCGCTTGACCTCGGCACCAAAGCCCTCGCTGCGGGTCTTTTGGTACATGTCTAACAAGTCGCCGTACTGCGCGGCGCGGTGGCCGAACTTGACGCCATCAAAGCGGCTCAGGTTGGAGCTGGCTTCGGCGCAGGCGACGATGTAGTAGACGGGAATGGCAAGATTCCCGTCAGCCAAATGAATGCGCTTAACTTTTGCGCCGAGTTGAATAAGTTGGTGCAGGGCATTGGTAAGAGGTAGCAGGACATCGAAAGAAACATCGTTGTTTCGAAGTCCGCCTTCACTCCACTCGCTCCATTCCTCCGGCACGCCAATCACCAAGGGACCGCCTTCTCTTCCCGCGGTTGCGAGCGGACTCAGAAGATCACTTGAGAAGTCCTCAGCAGGCACGTCTAGAGACGTTGAATCCCGGTCCACATCCGGCCCGCACATAGCGCTCAGCAGCAACGCACAATCTTCCGCGCTGCGCGCCATCGGCCCGGCCTGGTCCAGGCTGGAGGCATAGGCCACCATGCCGTAGCGCGACGCGCGCCCGTACGTAGGTTTGATGCCGGTGATGCCGCAAAACGCGGCGGGTTGGCGGATGGAGCCGCCCGTGTCCGTGCCGCTGGCAGCAGGCGTCAGGCGCGCCGCCACGGCAGCCGCGCTGCCGCCGGAGGAGCCGCCCGGTACATGGCTGGTTTCCCACGGGTTGCTGACTGCGCCGAAGGCCGAGTTCTCGTTGCTCGAGCCCATGGCGAATTCGTCGCAGTTCAGTTTGCCCAGGGTCACCATGCCGGCGTCGCGCAGCTTGCGCACCACCGTTGCGTCAAAGGGCGAGCGGTAGCCGCTCAGGATTTTGGAGCCGGCGGTGGTGACAAAGTCTTTGGTGACGAAAACATCTTTGTGCGCGATCGGCACGCCTTCCAGCGGCCCGGCGGTGCCAGCTGCCAGTTTGGCGTCGGAGGCACGCGCTTGCTCGAGCGTGACTTCGCTGTTGACATCCAAAAACGCGTTGTGCGGGTTGCCGCCCAGCCGCGCCAGAAAACGGGTGGCGACTTCAACGGCGCTGACCTGTTTGGTTTGGAGCAGCGCGGCGAGTTCGGCCACGCCCATATGGTGCAGATCACTCATCGCTTACTCAATCACTTTGGGCACGAGGAACAGCCCGCGCTCAACGGCCGGGGCGCTGCGCTGGTTGGCCTCGCGGTCATTGGGCTCGCTGGCCAGGTCGGGGCGCAGGCGCAGCGCCATGGGCCCACTGCCTTGCATCGCATCCACCGGGTGCGCCATCGGTTCCACACCTGCGGTGTTGACGCCCTTGATTTGCTCCACGATGCCGAAGAACGCGTTGATTTTGTCCAGCATCTGTTCGTGTTCGGCGGGGGCGAGTTCCAGGCGTGCCAGCTTGGCAATCCGGGAGATGTCGGCAGGTGTCAAAGACATGGGTGAAAAGCGATGTGAGAGGGGGACAAAAAGCTGTTTGCGGGCCGCTAAAACATGCTGCTTTAGAGGGCTTGGGGTATTATCCTGCCTTTAGCTGAGCCGCCCTGCAGGCCCGATTTGCATTCGGAAATGCGGCGCGTTTCCAGACGAACCCCCTCTTTTTATTCCAGAACAAGGGCTTTTTGCACGCGATTGCACGCAACAGGCCGATAGGATTTCTCATGTTTGCAAGTTTTCGCCGTTATTTTTCAACCGATCTGGCGATTGACCTGGGCACCGCCAATACGCTGATTTTTGTGCGTGACAAAGGCATCGTGTTGGACGAGCCCTCGGTGGTTGCTATCCGCCACGAGGGCGGACCCCAAGGCAAAAAGTCGATCCAGGCCGTGGGCCGCGAAGCCAAGGCCATGTTGGGCAAAGTACCCGGCAATATCGAGGCGATCCGCCCCATGAAAGACGGCGTGATTGCCGACTTCACCGTCACCGAGCAAATGCTCAAGCAGTTCATCAAGATGGTGCACCCGCGCGGCGTGTTCAAACCCAGCCCGCGCATCATCATTTGTGTACCCTGTGGCTCCACCCAGGTCGAACGCCGCGCCATCCGCGAATCCGCCTTGGGCGCCGGTGCCAGCGATGTGTATTTGATTGAAGAACCTATGGCAGCGGCCATCGGCGCCGGCTTGCCAGTGAGTGAGGCCAGCGGCTCCATGGTGGTGGATATTGGCGGCGGTACCACCGAGGTCGGCGTGATCTCGTTGGGCGGCATGGTCTACAAGGGCAGCGTGCGGGTGGGCGGCGACAAGTTTGATGAGGCCATCATCAATTACATCCGCCGCAATTACGGCATGCTGATTGGCGAACCAACCGCCGAATCCATCAAGAAGCAAATTGGATCGGCCTTCCCCGGCTCTGAGGTGCGCGAGATGGAAGTGCGCGGGCGCAATCTTTCCGAAGGCGTGCCGCGCAGTTTCACGATCTCCAGCAACGAGATTCTGGAGGCCCTGACCGATCCGCTGAACAACATTGTCTCCGCCGTCAAAAACGCGCTGGAACAAACCCCGCCCGAGCTGGGCGCCGACATCGCTGACCGCGGCATGATGCTCACCGGCGGTGGTGCCTTGCTGAGGGATCTGGACCGCCTTTTGGCGGAAGAGACCGGCCTGCCGGTTCTGGTGGCGGAAGACCCGCTGACCTGCGTGGTGCGGGGTTGCGGGATTGCGTTGGAGCAAATGGAGCGCCTGGGCTCCATCTTCACCAACGAATAAGCGCCGGGTAGCGCCGCCATGGCATTCGGCGTTCTGGAGCAGGACCCTCCGCCATTTTTCCGCCAAGGTGCCTCGGCCTTTTCGAAGCTGATTGTGTTCAGCGCAGCCGCCGTTTTTTTGATGGTCGCCGACACCCGTTTTCAGATGCTGCAACCCGCCCGCGCTGTGCTCCAGGCGGTGTTATTTCCTGTTCAGTGGCTGGCACAGCGCCCCGGCATTATTGCTGGGGAGGCGGCAGATTTCATTGACAACGTGCAGTCGGCCGACGCGGTACATACCGGGTTAGTGGAGAAACTGCGGCAGCAATCGGCCCGCGCCTACCAAGTGGAACAGCTGGAGTTGGAAAACCGCCGTCTCCGCGCGTTGCTGGAGCTGCGCCCGTCGCTGGCGGTATCCGGAACAGCGGCCCAGGTGCTGTATGACGCGGCAGACCCTTACACCCGCAAGGTCGTGATCGACCGTGGGCAGGCCCACGATATGAAGTTGGGCGCCCCGGTGATTGACGAGAATGGCGTGCTGGGCCAAGTGACCCGGGTGTTTTTGTTGAGCAGCGAGGTGACGCTGATTACCGACCGCGAGCATGCTACGCCCGTATTGAACGTGCGTACCGGTGCGCGCGGTGTGGTGTATGGCGACACGTCCAGCCACGCTGATGCCATGGAGCTGCGCTTCATGGCCGCCAATGCCGATGTGGAAGAGGGTGATTTGCTGACCACCAGCGGTGTAGACGGCGTGTACCCTGCTGGAATACCTGTGGCGCGCGTGGAAAAAGTAGACCGCCAGGTGAATGCCGTTTTTGCCCAGATTTATTGCGTCCCGGTCGCATTGGTTGCGGGTGCTGGGCATGTGTTAGTGCTGAACATTCTCACCAATGACCTGCCGCCGCGCCCCGAGGCTCCGGTCAGCCCGCCTCATACACGGAGCAGAAGATGATCATGCCGGTGGGGCAGCGTCTGCTGTTACCGGCCAGGCCGGCTTTCATTTGGGGCAGCCTGGCGCTGGCGTTTTTTCTCAACATATTTTTGAACACGGCGCTGCTGGGGCGTGCATCCTGGGCTCCCGATCTGCTGGCCATCGTGCTGATTTTTTGGACCGTGCACCAGACCAACCGGGTGGGAATTGGCGCGGCCTTTATCTTCGGGCTGCTCATGGATGTGCACCAAGGCAGCCTGATGGGCCAACATGCTTTGGCTTACATCATCCTGAGCTATTTTGCGACCACCATCCACCGCCGCATGCTGTGGTTTGGACTGCGCGGGCAAGCCTTGCAATTGCTTCCTCTCTTTGTGCTGGCCCACCTCGTGGCATGGGCGCTGCGTCTGCTCGCCGGCGGTGCTTCGCCCGGCTGGGGCCTGGTTCTGGCTCCGGTGTTGCAGTCCTTGCTGTGGCCCTTGGTGAGCCTGCTTTTGTTTGCGCCCCAGCACCGCGCACCCAATCCCGATGCGACCCGGCCCATCTGAGCTGGGGGCAACGCGCCCACTATGACCCAGCTGCGCAATATTGACGAGGAGTTGCAGCGCTTCCGGCACCGCATTTTTGTATTCACGGTGGTGGTTGCAGTCTGTTTTTTACTGCTCTTGCTGCGCCTAACTTATTTACAAATTTGGCGCCATGAGGACCTGCTGGCGCAGGCCGAGAGCAACCGGACAGCGAGTGTTCCAGTTGTACCCAACCGCGGCCTCATTTTGGATCGCAACGGGGTGGTGCTGGCGTCCAACTATTCCGCATACACCTTGGAGATAACCCCATCAAAAAGCGCCGACCTGGAGCAAACGATAGAGGCCCTGTCCAAGGTGGTGGATATCAGTGCGCGCGACCGGCGCCGCTTCAAAAAGCTGATGGAAGAGTCCCGCAGTTTTGAGTCTCTGCCTATCCGCAGCCGGCTGTCTGATGCGGAGGTAGCCCGTTTTGCGACACAAAGGTTCCGCTTTCCGGGTGTGGAAATCAAGGCGCGTCTGTTTCGCAACTACCCCTATGGCGAATTGGCCAGCCACGTGATCGGCTACATCGGGCGCATCAACCAAGCCGAAAAAGAGGCGATTGAGCAGTCGGATGACCCTGCCAATTACCGGGGTACGGAATACATAGGCAAGCTCGGCGTGGAGCAAAGTTACGAGCGCCAGCTTCACGGCATAACCGGCATGCAGCACGTCGAAACCTCTGCTGGCGGACACGCGGTGCGGCGGCTATCGAGCAACCCCGCCACGCCCGGCGACATCGTAGTGCTCTCGCTGGACATCAAGCTGCAGCATTTGGTGGAACAGATGTACGGGCAGCGACGCGGCGCGTTTGTTGCGTTGGACCCACGAAGCGGCGAGGTGCTGGCTTTTGTGAGCAAGCCCACATTCGACCCCAATATGTTTGTCGACGGTATTGACGTGGAGAACTGGCAGCAGCTCAACCTCTCGCCCGATAAACCGCTGCTTAACCGCGCATTGCGCGGGACCTACCCACCGGGTTCCACTTACAAGCCCTTCATGGCCCTGGCGGCTTTGGAGACCAACAAACGCGCGCCCGACTATGCCGTCGCCGATCCAGGGTATTTCATGTTCGGCAACCATCGTTTTCGAGATGACAAGGAGGGTGGACATGGGCGGGTGAATATGTACCTGTCCATTGTTGCCTCGTGTGACACTTACTACTACACCTTAGCCAATGAGATGGGCGTGGACACCATTTACGAGCAGATGCACCGTCTCGGGTTTGGAGATTTCACGGGCATCGACATCCTGGGCGAGGCACGCGGTCTGTTGCCGTCCACCGATTGGAAGCGCCGCGCCTACCGCAAACCTGAGCAGCAAAAATGGTATCCAGGCGAGACAATTTCGCTGGGCATCGGGCAGGGCTACAACGCCTTCACCATGTTGCAACTTGCGCAAGCCACAGCAACGGTGGCGAACAATGGAGTGCGCTATCCGCCGCGCCTGGTCAGCGCCACGGTGGATGCGGTCAGTGGCACCAGAACCGCGAGCCAAGTTGCCCAGCCGGTGAATCTGGGCTTTTCCCCGGCCCACATCGATGTGATCCGCGAGGCGATGGTGGGCGTGACCCTTGCCGGCACTTCTGCCCGCGCGTTTGCCGGTGCTGCGTACGTGAGCGCCGGCAAAACCGGAACGGCGCAGGCGGTCGGCCTGGGTCAGAATGAAAAATACGACGCCAGCAAGGTGGCCGAGCACATGCGTGACCACGCGCTCTACATTGCCTACGCACCGGCGGACAAACCTACGATTGCGTTGGCGATGGTGGTGGAAAACGCAGGGTTTGGTGCAGAGCACGCCGCACCTATCGCCCGGCGCGTACTGGATTACTGGCTTTTGGGCAAATACCCCAATGAACAGGATATGGAGGCTGTCAGTAAGGGTCAGGCCTCGGCGCCGATGGGCGTCCCCCGCAATGTGGCCGATGTGGTGTGGCCTCCGGTGCGGCCGGTGGCACCTCCCCAGGTGCCATGAAAAAGCCCCGCGTGAGCGGGGCCTTTTACATTTTCTTCAGTCTCCTCGGATCACTTCTTGCGCCGCACAGGCACCAAAGCAAACACCTTGTGCGCACAAATGTAGTGCGCTTCGAAGGGCCTCGGTATCAGGTGTTTCCCGTAGATCGCAGACCATCCTCGGCGATCCATTGGGCCGCTTTTTCGGCAATCATCAGGGTGGGGGAGTTGGTATTGCCACTGGTAATCACCGGCATGACCCCCGCATCGACGATACGCAGGCCGCTGACGCCAAAAACACGCAACCGGCCGTCCACCACCGCCATGGGGTCGTCGCTGCGCCCCATTTTGGTGGTGCCGACCGGGTGAAAAATCGTGCTGGCGATGTCGCCGGCCAATTGCGCCAGTTCGGCGTCCGTTTGGTACTGAACCCCGGGTTTGTATTCCACCGGGGCGAAGCGTTTGAGCGCGTCCTGGCGGATGATATTGCGCGTGACCCGCAGCGAGTCGGCGGCCACTTTGCGATCCACATCGGTGCTGAGGTAGTTGGGAGCAATCGCAGGTGCGTCCGCGAAATCCGGTGTTTTGATCGCGATGCTGCCCCGGCTGGTCGGGTTGAGGTTGCACACGCTGGCCGTGATCGCATTAAAGGTATGCAGCGGCGAACCGAACGCGTCCAGGCTGAGCGGTTGCACGTGGTACTGGATGTTCGGATAGGGTTGCCCCGGGTCGCTTCGCGTGAAGGCACCCAGTTGGCTCGGCGCCATGCTCAGCGGTCCCGAGCGGCTCCAAAGGTATTGCAAGCCCATGGCCGCTTTGCTCCATAAAGAGTTTGCCAGGGTGTTGAGTGTGACCGTGTTTTGCACCTTGAACACCGCCCGGATTTGCAGGTGGTCTTGCAGGTTTTGGCCCACGCCGGGTATGTCTTTGCGCACCGCAATACCTTTGGCCTGCAACAGCGCGGCGGGCCCTAGCCCGGAGAGTTGCAAGATCTGCGGAGTGGCCACACTGCCCGCGCTCAGAATCACCTCGGTGCGGGCGTGCGCCTGCACCATCTCGCGCCCATTCCACACCTGCACGCCGGTGCAGCGCATAGGGCTCTGCGCGCTGGCTCGCGCTATCAGCAGCCGCGTCACCTGCGCACCGGTCCAGAGCTCAAAATTGGGCCGCCCGTAACAGGTCGGACGCAAAAACGCCTTAGCAGTATTCCAGCGCCAGCCCTTCTTCTGGTTGACCTCGAAATAGCCGACGCCGTGGTTATCCCCGGTATTGAAATCGCTGCTGGCCGGGATGCCCGCTTGCACCGCCGCTTGGGCAAAGGACTCCAGCACGTCCCAGCGCAGTCGTTGCTTGTCCACCCGCCACTCGCCGCCGGCTTGGCGCTGCTGCAGAAGTTGGTGGTATGCGGTGCGCGGTTCAACCAGCGCATCCGGCATCGACGTCTTTGCACCGTGCACGCTGGAAGCACCGCGGTGGTGGTCTTCGTGCAGCTTGAAGTAAGGCAGGCTGTTGTCCCAGTTCCAGGAGGTGTCCCCGAGCATGTTGGCCCAGTTGTCATAGTCACGGGCCTGGCCGCGCATATAAATCATGCCGTTGATGCTGCTGCACCCGCCCAGAGTTTTGCCGCGTGGGTAAATCAGGCTGCGGCCGTTCAGGCCCGCTTGTGGCTCGGTGGTGAAACGCCAATCGGTGCGCGGGTTGCCAATGCAATACAAGTAGCCCACCGGTATATGGATCCAGTGGTAATCGTCTTTCGGCCCGGCTTCAATCAACAGCACGCGCTTGCTGGCATCGGCGCTGAGCCGGTTAGCCAACAGGCAACCGGCCGTACCCGCACCCACGATGATGTAGTCGAAGGTGGTGTCGCCCATAGCGCGCTTGGCCACTAGGCTCTCAATTTGCGGGCGGCTTCCAACGCAAAGTAGGTCAAGATGCCATCCGCTCCTGCGCGCTTGAAGGCCAGCAGACTCTCCATCATCACAGCGTCATGGTCCAGCCAACCGTTGGCCGCAGCGCCCTTGAGCATGGCGTATTCGCCGGACACTTGGTAAGCGAAGGTGGGTACGGCAAATGCATCTTTCACTCGGCGCACCACATCCAGATACGGCATACCGGGCTTGACCATCACCATATCCGCGCCTTCCGCAATGTCCATGGCTACTTCGCGCAGGGCCTCGTCGCTGTTGGCGGGGTCCATTTGGTACGACTTTTTGTTGCTTTTCCCCAGGTTGCCGGCGGACCCTACAGCGTCGCGGAAGGGACCATAAAACGCGCTGGCGTATTTGGCGCTGTAGGCCATGATGCGTGTGTGAATGAGGTTCTTCGCCTCCAGCGCCTGGCGGATTGCGCCGATACGCCCATCCATCATGTCGCTGGGGGCCACGATGTCCACACCCGCCTCGGCTTGTACCAGTGCCTGCTGCACCAGCATGCGGGTGGTCTCGTCGTTCAAGATGTAGCCCGCTTCCTCGGGGCGCTTATCGGGAATACCGTCCTGCCCGTGGCTGGTGAACGGGTCTAGTGCGACATCGGTCATCACGCCCAAATTTGGGAACTCTTTTTTCAGTGCCCGCACCACACGCGGCACCAGCCCATCCGGGTTGGTAGCTTCTTGGCCGTCATAGGTTTTGAGAGATGCATCGATCACCGGAAACAGGGCGACAACCGGAATTTCCAATCGCTGGCATTCTTCTGCGACCGGTAGCAGCAGGTCCAGCGTCAGGCGCTCCACTCCCGGCATAGACGCAATGGGGAAGCGCGTGCCGCTGCCTTCCGTCACAAAAACCGGGTAAATCAGGTCGTGGCTGGAGAGCTGGTTTTCGCGAACCAGGTTGCGGGTGAACACATCGCGGCGCAGGCGGCGCGGGCGTCCAGAGGGAAAAGGTGCGGGAGTGATCATGCGGACAATTTTGCCCTAACGCCTTGCAACTGCTGCAAACCCTTTGCTACAATTTCTGCGGACTCTCCGGAGTCTCCCGCTTTTCCTCCCTGAGCGGGGCCTTGATGTGTGACAGCAAATAGGCTTGACACCCCAGCCCCGTGCTGGGGTTTTTTTTGGCCGCGCGGCCTTGGTTGCCGCCTGCGCCGCGGGCTTCAGGCCCCGAGGGACTACACTTTCCCGATGCTGTGGGTCAAATCATTCCATATTGTTTTTGTGGCCAGTTGGTTTGCCGGCTTGTTCTACCTGCCCCGCATTTTTGTCAACCTGGCCATGGTCGATGTGGCGCCTAGCGCCGAGCGGGACCGCCTCCTTCTCATGGCGCGCAAGCTCTTGCGTTTTACCCATATTCTGTCTGGCGTGGCCGTGGCTTTCGGTCTGTGGTTGTGGGCTGGCTATGGCATTGGTTGGGGCGAAGGCAATGCCTGGATGCACATCAAGCTGTTGGTTGTGGTGCTGGTATTGGCCTACCAACATGTCTGCACCCGGATGCTGGCGCGCTTCGAGCTGGGCCACAGCATGCCCGGACATGTCTGGTTTCGCTGGTTCAATGAGATTCCCGTGCTGCTGATGGTGGCCGCCGTGGTGTTGGTGGTGGTCAAGCCGGTCTGAGGCTGCGATGGCAACGCGTAAAACCGCTGCGTTGCCTCTCGCCTCGCTTTATGCGCTAACGATTGCTTACGCCAGTTTGTATCCCTTTGGGGACTGGCGCGATCAGGGAAATGCACCCTGGGCTTTTTTGTTCGCACCCTGGCCGAAGTACTGGACCGGTTTTGATGTGGGTATCAACATCCTGGGCTATGCGCCCTTTGGTGCTTTGTTGGCGGTGGCACTTTTCCGGCTAGCAGTAACGGCCCGCCCCTGGGTTTTGGCAATAGCCATAGCAGCTGTGGATTCTTTGTTGATGGAGGGCTTGCAGGTCTACCTGCCCGCACGGGTGGCCTCGCGCGAGGACTGGCTATTGAATTCCTTGGGCGCGGGTTTGGGTGCTGGCGCAGCCTTGTTGTTGGAACGCGCTGGCGCGCTGGAGCGGTGGAACCTCGTCCGGCGGCGCTGGTTCGTGCCCGATGCCGGTGGCGCGCTGGTGCTACTCGCGGTGTGGCCGGTGGCGCTGCTATTTCCCACCGCCGTGCCTTTCGGGCTCGGGCAGGTGTGGGGACGGCTGCTGACCAACTTGCAGGAACTGTTGCGCCCGCCCATCGATGCGGAACAGCCTTTGTTGGATTTCCTGATCCAGCTACTGCCAACTGCGACGGTGGGCCAGACACCTTTGTCACCTGCTACCGAACTGGGCTGCGTGGCAATCGGCGTGGTTGTGCCAAGCCTGCTGGGATATTGCGTGATTCCAGCCTGGCATCGGCGCGTGCTGTTCGGCCTGTCGGTTTTGGTGGTGGCGGTGGGCGTGAGCACCCTGTCCTCCGCCTTGAGTTGGGGCCCCTCGCATGCCTGGGCCTGGCTGACGGGCGTTGCGCAAGTGGGGCTCGTGGTTGGAGGGCTGTCGGCTTTTGTGCTGAGTGCGGTGCCGTGGAGGACGGGCTGTGCGATCGCGCTGGTCGCGATGGGAGCTTATTTGAGCTTGCTCAACCAAGCACCGGATAGCCCTTATTTTGCGCAAACCCTGCAGACCTGGGAGCAGGGCAGCTTCATACGCTTCAATGGTCTTGCGCAGTGGTGCGGCTGGTTGTGGCCTTATGCGGCTGGCATCTACTTTGTGCTGCGGCTAGGACAGCGGGGCTCGAAAATTTACAATGCGCCATGACCACACCCATCGCGCCAACCCCCATCGCCGAGCCCCCCCATTACTTTGAGCGCCACATTTTCTTTTGCTTGAATGAACGCAAAAGTGGCGAGGCTTCGTGTTCCCAGCACCAAGCGCAGGAGGCATTCGACCACTGCAAGCGTGCGGTACGCGAAGCCAATCTGAACGGCCCGGGCAGGGTGCGGGTTAACAAGGCAGGATGTCTGGACCGGTGTTCCGGCGGACCGGTTGTCGTCGTTTATCCCGAGGGTGTTTGGTACACCTATGTGGACACGAGCGATATCGATGAGATTGTGCGTTCCCATTTGCAGAATGGCCAGGTGGTCCACCGTTTGGAGCTGGACCCGGGCGTGGGGCGTTGATGCCCCGATGAACGCCCAGACAAAGAAGCTGACGATTGAGGGTCCAGCAGGCACATTGGAGGCGCTATGGGATTCCCCCGCTGGCTTGGACGGGCCGCAGCCTTTGGGCATTGCGGTGATTGCGCACCCGCACCCTTTGTTCGGCGGCACCATGGACAACAAAGTGGTGCAGACGCTGGCGCGGGCCTTCGTACAGGCTGGATGGAGCGCGTTGCGTTTCAATTTCCGGGGCGTGGGCCAAAGCCTGGGTACTTATGACGAAGGCCGCGGAGAGCTCGAGGACATGCTGTCCGTGGTTGAGGCCCGCGCAGCGAACGGCCCGTTGGCATTAGCCGGTTTTTCTTTCGGTGCTTTCGTAGCCGGCTCTGCAGCGGTTAGGTTGCATGCGAACCGGCGTCTGGATCATCTGGTTTTGGTGGGCGCTGCGGCCAGTCGTTTTGATTTGGAGCAGGTGCCGTTCCCCCTTCGGCCCCGGACCTTGCTGGTCCACGGCGAGGTGGATGAAACAGTCCCATTGGCGGCGGTGATGGACTGGGCGCGCCCGCAAAACCTGCCGGTGACGGTGCTACCCGGCTGCAGCCATTTCTTTCACGGACAATTGCCGCTTTTGCGCCAGGTCATTGGCGGCGGTATCGCCGCTCATATGGCGACTGTGACCACCTGATCCGTTTTGTGCGCCGCGTGCGCCGCCCCCTTTTTATCTCCTTTGAACATATGAAAAATTTCCTGATGGCGTCTTTGGGTGCGTTATGCATCGCAGCTGCAGCCCAAACGCCCCAAGCCCCTGAAATCGCCGCGAAGTCCTATCTTTTGCTGGACGTGACCGCCGGACAGGTGCTGGCCGCCAAGGGGCAGGACGACCCGGTGGAGCCCGCTTCCCTCACCAAATTGATGACTGCGTATTTGGTCTTTGATGCCTTGCGCGCGCGTAAGGTCGATTTGAAGCAGACCCTACCGGTCAGCGAGCGGGCCTGGAGAATGCCGGGTTCGCGGATGTTCATAGATCCCAAGATGCAGGTCAGCGTGGAGGATCTGCTCAAGGGCATGATCGTGCAATCCGGCAATGACGCCACCGTTGCCTTGGCCGAAGGGGTGGGCGGGACCGTGGAGCACTTCGTTGAAATGATGAACGCCCAGGCACAGGCGCTGGGTATGAAATCCACCAGTTACCGCAACCCCGAGGGACTCACCGCGCCCGGTCACCGCACCACAGCAAGTGATCTGGGGGTGCTGGCTACCCGGCTGATGCATGACTTTCCTGAATACATTGGTCTGTATGCCATCAAGCACTACCGCTATCCGGGAACGCCGGCCGCTAATGACAACAACCGCAATTTGTTGCTGTTCCGCGACCCGACCGTGGACGGTCTGAAAACCGGCCATACCGATGCGGCGGGCTACTGCATGGTTGCCACGGCGCATCGGGAATACCCCAATTTGGTTGTCGCCGGTGCACCGGCGGGTACAGCGGCTGCGCTGGGCAGCCGCCGCTTGCTGTCTATCGTGCTCGGCGCTGACAGCGAGGCGACGCGGGCCACAGAATCACAAAAATTGTTGAACTGGGGCTATACGGCTTACAACGCGGTCAAATTGTTTGACGCCGGGCAGGCGGTCGTGACGCCCGCCGTTTGGAAGGGCGCGCAGTCCAGTGTGAAAGTGGGGGCTTTCCAATCGCTGGTGGTCGCCGTAGCGAGCGGTAGCGCCGGTGGCATCACAACCCAGGTGCTGCGGACGGACCCGCTGTTGGCCCCCCTGGCCAGCGGACAGAATGTCGCGACGCTGCGTGTTTTGCAGGGCGATAAGGTGGCGCGCGAGATTCCGCTGGTCGCCCTGGAGGCAGTTCCGCAGGCCGGTTTTCTGTCGCGCACTTGGGATTCGATGCGCCTGTGGATCCGTTAGCGCCGGCTTTTTTTCATTCTTGGCCATCAGCCGGGGCGGTCCGCTAGCCCGCTGATATACTCGCTGGCTTTCCCCTGCGCAAGGGGTCGCTAAGCGCTCTATGCGCCGGACGAGTCCTTGCCGCTGAATATTGTTTGCCGGGCCCTTGTTGTGGCCATTTTTAGGAGGCTTTCGTGCCAACCATCAACCAGCTAGTGCGCCAAGGGCGTGAGGTCGAAACGATCAAATCGAAGAGCCCCGCTATGCAAAATTCGCCGCAGCGTCGTGGCGTTTGCACCCGCGTTTACACCACAACACCGAAGAAGCCCAATTCCGCGCTACGTAAGGTCGCCAAGGTGCGTTTGACCAATGGCTTTGAAGTCATTTCCTACATCGGTGGCGAAGGCCACAACCTGCAGGAGCACAGCGTGGTTCTGGTTCGCGGTGGCCGTGTGAAAGATTTGCCCGGTGTTCGTTACCACATCGTGCGTGGATCGCTCGACTTGCAAGGCGTTAAAGATCGTAAGCAATCGCGCTCCAAATACGGTGCGAAGAAGCCTAAGGCTAAGTAAAAGCCAGTTGATTTTTAGTTCCGGGGATTGCGTGGCGCGATTCCCGGGTGTTATGGCCCGAAGCGCGAAATAGTTTGCGTGGGTCAAGTAAGTGGGAGTCTGATGGCTCCCGCGGCGTCCGCAAGAGCGCCAACTGAAGCAAAGAGGTGAAAAAATGCCACGTCGTCGCGAAGTTCCCAAGCGGGAAATACTGCCGGATCCTAAATTCGGCAATGTCGAACTCTCCAAGTTCATGAATGTCATCATGGAAGGCGGCAAAAAAGCCGTCGCCGAGCGCATCATCTATGGCGCATTGGAGCAGATTGAGAAAAAGCACCCCGGAAAAGATCCGCTGGAAGCATTCGAAGTTGCCATCAATAACGTCAAGCCGATGGTCGAGGTCAAGTCCCGTCGGGTTGGTGGTGCCAATTACCAGGTTCCGGTTGAAGTGCGCCCCGTGCGCCGCCTGGCGCTATCGATGCGCTGGATCAAGGAAGCCGCTCGCAAGCGCGGTGAAAAGTCCATGGCTCTGCGCCTGGCCAATGAGTTGCTCGAGGCGACTGAAGGTCGCGGCGGCGCGATGAAAAAGCGGGATGAAGTGCACCGCATGGCAGAGGCCAACAAGGCCTTCTCGCACTTCCGTTTCTGAAGTATTCGCGCGGGACCGCAGTGCGCGGACCGTGACAGTGCCTGCGCGCTGTCACACGAAATCCGCACACTGCAAATCCGATTGCATGGCGCCCTTTGCGCCGACCCCATTTGACACATTAAGGACGCACTATGGCTCGCACAACCCCTATTGAGCGCTACCGCAATATTGGTATTTCCGCGCACATTGACGCCGGTAAAACCACCACCACAGAACGGATCTTGTTCTACACCGGTGTGAACCACAAAATCGGCGAGGTGCATGACGGCGCGGCCACCATGGACTGGATGGAGCAGGAGCAGGAGCGCGGTATCACGATCACCTCGGCCGCAACGACCTGTTTTTGGAAGGGGATGGACACATCGTTCCCTGAGCACCGCATCAACATCATTGACACCCCTGGACACGTGGACTTCACCATTGAGGTGGAGCGTTCCATGAGGGTGCTCGACGGCGCTTGCATGGTGTACTGCGCAGTGGGTGGCGTCCAGCCCCAGTCGGAAACCGTGTGGCGTCAGGCCACCAAGTACAAAGTGCCGCGTTTGGCATTTGTCAACAAAATGGACCGCACCGGCGCCAATTTCTTCAAGGTCGTCGACCAGATGAAACTGCGCCTGAAAGCCAACCCGATTCCCATCGTGATTCCCATTGGCGCCGAAGAGAACTTCACCGGCGTGGTGGACCTGCGCAAGATGAAAGCCATCATCTGGGACGAGGCTTCGCAAGGTATGAAATTCGAGTACCGCGAGATCCCCGCCGAGTTGATTTCGCTGGCCAAAGAGTGGCGCGAGAAGATGGTGGAAGCGGCTGCGGAAGCGTCGGAAGAGCTGATGAACAAGTATCTCGAAGAAGGTGATCTGACCGAAGAAGAAATCACCCATGGTTTGCGCGTGCGCACCATCGCCACCGAAATCCAGCCCATGTTGTGTGGTACGGCCTTCAAGAACAAAGGCGTGCAGCGCATGCTCGACGCTGTGATCGAGCTCATGCCTTCGCCCCTGGATGTGCCGCCCGTGCCCGGCTTTGATGAAGACGAGAAAGAGGCGCATCGCAAGGCCGATGACGGCGAAAAATTCTCGGCCCTGGCCTTTAAACTGATGACCGACCCGTTTGTGGGCCAGCTGACTTTTGTGCGCGTCTACTCCGGCGTGTTGAAAAAGGGCGATAGCGTTTTCAATCCGGTGCGTGGCAAAAAAGAGCGTATCGGCCGGATTGTGCAAATGCACGCGAACAACCGGGAAGAGGTTGACGAAATCCGCGCCGGTGATATCGCCGCATGCGTTGGCTTGAAAGACGTGACTACCGGTGAAACGTTGTGTGATCCATCGGCCATCATCACGTTGGAACGCATGGTGTTCCCGGAGCCGGTGATCGCGCAGGCCGTCGAGCCAAAGACCAAGGCCGATCAGGAGAAAATGGGTATCGCTCTGTCCCGCCTCGCGCAGGAAGATCCATCGTTCCGCGTCAAGACCGACGAGGAATCCGGCCAGACCATCATCGCCGGGATGGGCGAGTTGCACCTGGAAATCATCGTCGACCGCATGAAGCGCGAGTTCGGTGTGGAAGCCAACGTGGGCAAGCCGCAAGTGGCTTACCGCGAGACCATCCGTAAGACGGTGGAAGACTCGGAAGGCAAGTTTGTGCGCCAGTCCGGTGGTAAAGGCCAGTACGGTCATGTGGTTCTGAAAATTGAACCCAATGAAGCCGGTAAAGGTTTTGAGTTTGTCGACGCCATCAAGGGCGGTGTGGTTCCGCGCGAATACATCCCTGCGGTGGAAAAAGGCGTGGTCGAAGCACTGAACCAGGGTGTGCTGGCGGGTTACCCCGTGGTCGACGTGAAAGTCACTTTGCACTTCGGCTCGTACCATGACGTGGACTCCAACGAGAACGCGTTCAAGATGGCTGCGATCTTCGGTTTCAAAGAAGGTTGCCGCAAGGCCAGCCCGGTGATTCTCGAGCCCATGATGGCCGTCGAGGTGGAGACACCGGAAGACTACGCCGGTAGCGTGATGGGCGACCTGTCTTCACGCCGCGGCATGGTGCAAGGTATGGACGACATGGTCGGTGGCGGCAAAGCCATCAAGGCCGAAGTTCCCTTGTCTGAAATGTTTGGCTACTCGACGACTTTACGCTCGATGTCGCAAGGCCGTGCGACTTACACGATGGAATTCAAGCATTACTCGGAAGCGCCGCGTAATGTGTCGGAAGCCATCATGGCCGCTCGCGCGAAGTAATTTTTCCCTGTCTGCGACGGTGTGCCGCCCTGTTTCCGTGCGGGGCGAACCAGCAACACCGTGCAGACGTTAAACCTGTGCACGGGCATTTGATCTTTGGAGAATTGAGATATGGCAAAAGAGAAATTCACCCGCACCAAGCCCCACGTGAACGTGGGCACGATTGGTCACGTTGACCACGGCAAGACCACCTTGACTGCGGCTATCACCACCGTGCTGGCCTCCAAGTTCGGCGGCCAAGCCAAAGCCTACGACCAGATCGACGCAGCGCCTGAAGAAAAAGCACGCGGCATCACCATCAACACCGCCCACGTCGAATACGAGA
>Ga0214921_10004649_pt1 | contig 20017 bp, 20 predicted proteins | sample LL1505_MetaG_FD_177992 | JGI IMG/M metagenome (GOLD analysis project Ga0214921, IMG submission 177992) | Freshwater microbial communities from Lake Lanier, Atlanta, Georgia, United States - LL-1505 | ecosystem: Environmental > Aquatic > Freshwater > Lake | place: USA: Georgia | collected...
AAGATATCGCTTTGGTCAACTGGTACAAAATGATCCAAGTAGGTTCATTGAGGAAATGCCAGAAGAAAAATTGGACAAGTCAAGTGCAGGGGGTGGCGCAAGAAACCAATCAAGCGGATGGGGCAGTGCCTACGACAGAATGCACGGCGGTAATAAGGCTGGATATGACAAGGCTTCTTCAACAAGCGGTGTTGCAAGCAGTAAACCTAGCTACTTACCGGTGACTCCTCCAAGCACTTTGAATAAAAACCATATTCCTTCGGCCAATTTTGCAGCCGCAGACCCAACTGCACTAGAAGCGGGCATGAAAGTTGAGCATCAAAAATTTGGATTTGGTATCATTCAAACCATTGAAGGTTCCGCACATAACCCAATAGCCAATATCCTTTTTGATCTCAATGGAGAGAAAAAGATCATGCTGAACTATGCTAAATTAATGATCATCAATAGCTAGATCATCGAGGGCTTTCGGTATAAATTTTTAATAAGAGGCCGAAATTGGTCTTTCGATATCGGAAAAATAAAGCCATTATCCGCCTTCTTGGGCTAGCAAGCCACCCAATTTGATTATTTTTGTATCGGATTCAAAAACACAGAATATGATTACAACAGGCAATACCATCGTGAGCATTTATACAGAAATGACCCCAAACCCAGAAACAATGAAGTTTGTGGCCAATAAATTATTGTATCCAGGTAAAAGTTTAGATGTAGCAGAAGAAGCTTTGGCGACTGCTTCTCCTTTGGCGAAAGAATTATTTAGCTTTCCTTTTATCAAAAGTGTTTTTATTGCGAGCAATTTTGTGACGCTTACAAAAACAAATGATACAGAAGATTGGCAGGATGTGATTCCTACCATCAAAACATTCTTGAAAGAATATTTAGAAGCAGGTGGTGTGGTAGTGAATGAAGATGAGGTTGCTAAGATGAAACAAGAAGCAACCAATGTAGTATCTGCGGATGATGATGATGTGGTAAAGCGCGTAAAAGAATTATTAGAAAACTATGTAAAGCCAGCTGTTGAAATGGATGGCGGTGCAATACAATTTAAAAGTTATAAAGAAGGTATCGTTAACTTGATGCTACAAGGCTCTTGCAGTGGATGTCCATCAAGCATGGTCACACTTAAAGCAGGTATCGAAGGCATGATGAAGCGTATGATTCCAGAAGTAAAAGAAGTTGTTGCAGAGGCTGAGTAGTAATTTTATAGTTTATTATAAAGCGCTCTCAATTTTTCACGCGTCATTATGCTTTCCCAATTAGGGCCCAAAGCGTTTTCCCATAATGGTTTCATGCCTAGGGATACATTGATCATGGCATCAAATTGTTCTTCTGATAAATTCGCACAAATACCTACTGGAATATCAATATTGTTTTTAGCCACCATGTGCTTAAACTCCTTCACACCGGCTGGATAATATTCCTCTAGGTGATTCATCACGATACAGTTTCCAATACCGTGTTTTGTTCCTAATAAATAACTTAAGCCATAACTTACAGCATGCGCGACGCCCACTTGGCTATAGGCAATACTCATTCCGCCTGCATAAGAAGCCATCATTAATTGATCATCGCATTCATCGTCCCAAGTATTTTTTTCTACAAACACTTTTCTGCAAAGCTCAAGCGCTTTTTCGCCATAGCTCTTACTAAACTCGTTTAAGAAGGTGCCTTCTAAACTTTCAATGCAATGGATATAACAATCCATCCCTGTATAAAAACGTTGATTCGCAGGTGCATCTTTTGTTAATTCAGGATCTAATACAATTTGATCAAATGGTGTAAAATCAGAATTCATGCCAAGCTTACGCGTTGGTCCTGTAAGTACTGTTGTACGACTCACTTCGGCACCCGTGCCACTTAATGTTGGAATACCTACTTTATAGACCCCAGCTTGTTTAACTAAATCCCATCCTTGGTAGTCTGCAGAGGAGCCAGGATTTTTCATCATCAAGGCTACGGCTTTTGCTAAATCTAAAGTTGATCCGCCACCAATACCTATGATACCGCTCACTTCACCAAATTCTGCTTTTAAACTTGCCGCTAAAGCATCTACCTGTGTTGTCTTTGGCTCATAAGTCACATCCACAAAAACAATTTTGTCTTTACCTCTTAAAGGCACTCTACTAGCCAAAGGTTTTCCTTCAAAAAAATGATCTAGAAAAAATATCATTGGAAAATCGCCCTTACGATGTGGGGCAATGATTTCATCTACTTGATTAAAAGCACCACGTCCATACACCACATAATCAACCATTTTAAAATTACGAAACTGCATAATTATTTTTTTACTCGTTTCAAAGTTACAATCTTATTCATAAAAAAGCGACCCGTTGGAGTCGCTTTTAGTTTACTGTGCTAATTTCTTTTGTAGCGCCTCTAGGGATACGCCTTTTGTTTCTGGCACTTTAGTTAAAATCCAAACTAATTGTAATGCCATCATCACGGTAAAGAAAGCAAATATGGGCCAAGGATTGTCTTTGAAGATGCCGCTTTCGCTATCCAAGAATACAGGTGTGACCAAAGTAATCAACGCTGCAAACACCCAGTGTATGCTAGCACCAAAGGCTTGACCCTTGGCTCTAATTTGAGTAGGAAAGATTTCGGATATCAATACCCAAATCACCGCACCTTGTCCAATCGCGTGCGATGCGATAAATAATAATAAAAAGCTAAGCATGAATTCGGGTGCGCTATGATTAATAAAACCGTAAGCCACCATGGACAAACTAATCATATATCCAAATGATCCAATAATCAATAATGTCTTACGACCAATGCGGTCGATTAACCAAAGACCCACAAATGTAAATACCAGGTTCATTAAACCTAAAGAGATTGAGCTTAATAAAGAATTGTTCTTTGCAAAACCTGCTTCTTCTAAAATTCTAGGCGCATAATATAAAAGAAAGTTAATACCCGATGCCTGATTAAAAAAAGCAACAAAAAAAGCAATAGATAATATTTTTCCGTGGTGCTTTGTAAATAACTGAATACTGCCTTGCGCTTTTTCTTCCTCATAAGCAGTGCTTATTTCTTGAATCGTTTCCTCTATATTTTCGACGCCCACAATAGCTAAATTTGCTCTGGCACCCGCCTCGTCGTTTTTAACAGAAAATAACCATCTTGGACTTTCAGGTAAGCCGAGTGTCATTAATGTATAAATGATGGAAGGGATTAATAAAACGGCCAACATCCAACGCCAATCATTTGCGCCACCAAAACCTGCTAAAAAATAATTAGATAAATAAGCAATTAAAATACCAAAGACAATATTAAACTGGTACATGCCCACTAATTTTCCTCTATTATTTTTATTTGAAATTTCAGAAATATACGTTGGTGCTGCTACAGAGGATACACCAATGGCAATGCCTCCAATCAATCTAAAGAACGAAAAAGTATAAGGGTCTTGTGCCAATGCCGAACCAATAGCAGATGCAATAAACATAACACCTAGCCATATCAATACTTTTTTACGGCCATATTTTTCTGTTGGTGCGCCCGCAAATACAGAACCTATAACGGTTCCCCACAAGGCCATGGACATAATAAAAAAACCATGAAATAAAGGCGTTGTATGCCAAAGCGCTTGAATAGGTTTATCTGCTCCAGAGATGACCACCATATCAAAGCCAAAAATAAATCCAGCTAAGGCCGCTACTATAGTTGATTGAAATAATTTTCCTTTGTTCATTTGTAATTCAATTTTTGAGCACCGATTTAAAATATTCGGTTAGCTATGGTAAAATACTACTTATAATAAAGCGGCTGCTTTGATTAAATCTTCGGGGGTATCTATTTCTACACCCATATAATTGGTGACCGCCATTTTAATGGAGACGCCATTTTCTAAATATCGTAAACACTCAATTTTTTCTACAGCTTCTAATGGAGACATCGGCCAATTGGTAAAATCAATTAAAGCTTGTTTTTTAAAAGCATATACACCTACATGTTCATAATAGGTAATCGCCATATCCGTGGACCTTGGATAAGGAATCACACTGCGTGAAAAAAATAAAGCATTCCAATTTTTATCGACAGCAACTTTTACATAATTAGGGTCTTGTATGGATGCAGGATCGGTTAATACTTGCATTAATGAAGCAACCTGTACATTTGCATCCTCAAAGCAAGCCAATACTTTTTCCAATGGTTCGCGCTTCACAAAGGGCTCATCGCCTTGTACATTCACTACAATATCAATATCTAAATTTTTGATGGCTTCTGCAATTCTATCAGATCCGCTTTCGTGTGACTTTATACTCATAATTGCCTTACCACCATTATCAACTATTTCATTAAAAATAATTTCACTATCAGTGACTACATACACTTCGTCAAATAAGCCCGTTGCTTTTGTATTATCATAAGTATGTCGGATGACAGACTTAGCACCAAGCATTTGCATCAGCTTTGCTGGAAACCTTGTAGCTGCGTACCGAGCTGGGATAAATGCGCCAACTTTATTCATGAATGGTTTAATTTAAACGAATGTAAAAGCAATGCCTTAATAATCCGATTTGATAGATTTATTAAATGGTGCTTTTAATTGATATGATAAGGAACCATCTTGTGTATTATCCAAAACATCTAAACCATATACAATCTGATCCATTGGCGTATCATTATAGGTGCCTAAAATACGATCCCAGAAAGAAAAAATATTACCATAGTTACTATCCGTTTGAGGACGGGTAATATGGTGGTGTACTCTATGCATATTCGGAGATACAATAATATAACCAAAAGTTTTATCAAACCATTTTGGAACACGAATATTCGCATGATTGAACTGCGTAAGGACCACACTTAAACTTTGATACAACATGACCATCCACATAGGCGTACCTAAAATAAAAACTGCTAGTATTGCGAAAACAGCTCTCACCACTGACTCTCCTGGGTGATGTCTATTTCCTGTAGTGGTATCCACCATCGTATCTGCGTGGTGCACCATATGAAACTTCCATAAAAATTTGACTTTATGTTCGATCAGATGTACCAAGTAAGCGCCAATAAAATCTAATAGCAATAAACCCGCAATTGCTTCAACCCATGGGGACAATTGAACAATCTGTAATAATCCAAAATGTTGTTGCACCGTCCAGTCACTCGCCTTTACCATGATCAATGCAAATGCAAAATTGATCACGATGGTGGTAAAAGTGAAAAAGAAATTAAGTCCCGCATGCTTCAACTTATTGTACTTAAAATTAAATAAGGGAACCGCAAATTCTATTAACCAAAAAGAAGTAATACCACCAGCCAATAACAATGCTCGATGCAAACTTGGAATGGTTTCAAAATAGGTTTTTATCGCCTCTAGCATAGCAATTTGTTTTATGCATAAATGTAAATAAAAAACCCGATGTTCTGAAGTCAGATACACCGGGTTCTTCTAAGTCTTGTTGAAGACTTTGTATAGGATAGGGATTAGCTATTTAACATTAATGGCATGACCAACATCAACAAGTCCTCTCCTGGAGCTTGTTCTGAAGGTTTGATCAAACCTGCCTTACTTGGTGTAGACAATTCAATAAAGACCTCGTCTGTATCTGCTGCATTCAACATTTCAATTAAAAACTTAGCGTTGAAGGCAATTTGGATATCTTCTCCTTGGTATTCACAGCTCATGCGCTCGTTACCTTCGAAACTGAAATCAATATCCTGTGCAGCCATCTGTAATTCGTTGCCTGTGATATTTAAAGCCACCTGATTGGTGCTCTTATTGCTAAATACATTCACGCGGCGCAATGCATTTTGGAAATCGTGCTTATTCACTGTTAAACGATAAGGATTGTCCGCAGGAATTACCACTTTATAGTCTGGGAATCTTGCGTCAATCAATCGACAGATTAATTGTGTAGATCCATGTGCTACAAATAAGTGATTGTTATTAAAGCTAACAGTAATTGCGTCATCATTATCTGGTAAAGCGTTCTTTAATAAGTTAAGTGGCTTTTTAGGCACAATGAAAGAAGCATTTTGAGTGGCTTTCACATCTGTTCTTTTATACCTTACCAAACGATGTGCATCAGTGGCCACAAATTGAACGCTCTCCTTTGTTAGTTCAAAGAAGACCCCTGTCATAGCTGGACGTAAATCGTCGCCGCTCACAGCAAATAATGTTTTGTTGATCGCCGTTAACAAACCACCACTGGTCATGTTAAAGCCTGTTGTGTCGTCTGCTGTAGGCTCTTTAGGAAAGTTGTCCGGATTTTCACCCATCACTTTATACTTTCCATTATCGCTTGTAATTTCTACAGCATAGTTCTTATCAATATTAAAAGTCAGCGGTTGGTCTGCAATATTTTTTAAAGAATCAATTAAAATTTTTGCAGGAATACAAACACGTCCGTTCACTTTACTTTCTACTTCCATTTGAACGCGCATCACCGTTTCTAAATCGGTCGCTACGATGTTCAATTTTTTATCTTCTATTTCGAATAAAAAATCTTCCAAGATAGGCAATACCGTATTGGTATTAATGACACCAGAAATTTGTTGAAGGTGTTTTAATAAAGAAGAAGAAGATACAATAAACTTCATGCGTTCAATTTTTGATTTTTTAAGGTGGCTATTTTCCCCTTGAATAACTATGACGAAACTAAAGTAAAATCTTAAGATTAAAAAGCTATTTTAGCAATTCTTATTGACATTATGAAGAAAGTTCGAATTGGTAAGGAGCAAGCTATACAAAGGATACGGCACTATTGTGCCTATCAAGAAAGGGCCCAACAAGAAGTGCGTGATAAGCTATACGAACTGGGTATGACTATGGACGAAGTCGAAGAAATTATGTCGGACCTGATTGCCGAAAATTTCTTAAACGAAGAGCGATTTGCCGTTCAATTTGCTGGGGGACATTTTAGAATTAAGGGATGGGGAAAGGTCAAAATTCAACACGCTTTACAACAAAAAAGGGTCAGTAGCTACAATATTAAAATTGGCTTAAAAGCCATTGACGAGGAGGCCTATCTCAAAACCCTAGCACAATTAGCCACTAAAAAATGGAATAGTTTAAAAGGAGAGCGCGGCCTTAGTCGCATGGCCAAAACATATGCATTCCTGCACCAACGTGGTTTTGAACCCATCTTATACCAGCCCATAGTTCAAAAGCTTTACAAGGCCTAGGTAAAAAGCCTATCCATAAAATTGCATTATCTTTAGGTAGCATTTTTAGAACAAAAAATAGCCTTACTCAATTCCTATCTGCGCAAGGCTTTAACCCTATTTTTTATGACTTTAGATTACTCAACGAAATCATTGTTCACGGGTTCAGCATGGCTAAATGATGTAGTTGTACATATTGAAAATGGACTAGTTACTCGAATAGATCAAAAAGGATTTGATGCGCACAATGCCATACCTTTTATTATTCCTGCACTCATAGACCTACAATTATATGGTGCAGATGGAAAATTACTATCTGAGTTTCCTGAAAAAGAAACCATCGAAAAAATATATGAATACTGTTTAGAAAATGGTGTTGGATTTTTTCAACCTACGATTGCTTCCCAAAGCATGGACGTTATCTATGCATCCATTGACGCTGTAAAAGCCTATCAATCATTAGGTGGAAAGGGTTGTATTGGATTACATATAGAAGGACCCTGGATTCATACAAGCAAAAAAGGCGCTCATGATGCATCGGTGATTCATGTGCCTAATATTGAAGAAGTTGAATCTATATTAGCGTATGGGGCTGATGCAATTAGCATGATCACACTTGCACCAGAAATTTGTACGCAAGCAATTATTAAAACCATTCAAGAAGCAGATGTTGTTGTTTCGGCGGGTCATACCAATGCATCTTACGAAACTGCGATGCAGTTTTTTAATGATGGTATACCTGTTGCAACGCATCTATTTAATGCAATGAGTGCTTTTCAGCATCGCGCTCCTGGTGTTGTTGGCGCATTGTTTGATCATCCAACCGCAATGAGCAGTATCGTTGCAGATGGATATCATGTTGATTATGCAGCAATACGAATTGCTAAAAAAATAATGGGGGATCGTTTGTTTTGTATCACCGATGCCGTTACGGAAACGAGCACAGGATTGTATCAGCATACACTGGTTGGTGATAAATACGAATCCGCTGGAACACTGAGTGGGTCTGCATTAACGCAGCTAAAGTCAATTAAAAACTTAGTGGAACACGTGGGCATTCCGCTTGATGAAGCAATCAAAATGTGTTCTGTGTATCCTGCCAAGTTGATGCAAAACAAAAACATAACTGGCAAGATTGAAATCAATAAAATAGCCAATCTACTTTTTTTATCAGCAGAATTGGCTATTCTAAGTAAAGTTATACATCATTAAGCTTCTTTTCCAAAAGCGTTCCATCCTTGTGCAGTAATATCAAATAGGTTATTTCCTTTTGTAATTAATTTGGTGCCCTCGGACGCATCACACATATATCCAATCACGCTAATTTCTTCTTGCATCGTCATTTTATCATAGTCTGCTTGCTTCATGGTAAACAACAATTCATAATCTTCTCCGCCGTTCAATGCACAAACAGTGGCATCTAATCCAAACTTAAACGCAGCAGCCTTACTCGCTTCGTTGATTGGGATTTTTTCTTCATAAAGTCGACAACCTAATTCAGATTGTTTGCACAAATGCAATACATCCGAACTCAAGCCATCGCTCACATCCATCATAGCCGTTGGTTTGATTTCTAATTTTTCTAGTAATTCTATGATATCTTTTCTTGCTTCTGGCTTTAACAATCTTCCTACGATATAGTCTTCGTTTTCTAAATTGGGTTGTATCTGTGGATTTTCTAAAAAGATTTGTTTTTCGCGTTCCATCAACGTCAATCCCAAAAAGGCAGCGCCCAAATCTCCGGATACACAAATTAAATCCCCCGACTCGGCCGTGCTTCTTTTGATATATTGATCTGGTGCCACTTCGCCCAGTGCGGAAACAGATATGATTAACCCTTTTTGCGAAGTGGAGGTATCTCCGCCAACTAAATCCACACCATATTTATCACATGCAATAGCCACGCCCTCATAAAATTCTTCGAGTGCTTCTAAACTAAAACGATTGCTAAAAGCCACGCTCATGGTGATTTGTGTGGGTTGCGCATTCATTGCATAAATATCACTTAGGTTCACCACCACCGATTTATATCCAAGATGTTTTAATGGGGTATACATTAAATCAAAATGCACGCCTTCTATTAGCAAGTCGGTGGTGATCACTGTTTGTTTTCCAAAATGATCTATTACTGCTGCATCATCACCTATAGACAATACAGTGGAGGCATTGAGTGTTTCAAAATTTTGTGTTAATCGATCTATCAATCCAAACTCGCCTAGTTTTTCTATCTCTGTTCTTTCTGTTGACATAAATTAATTTTTATAAATTTCCACCATTCACCACCGATAGTAGTTGGTTGTGAATAAAACCATTGGTTGCTATAATGCCCGGCTGGTATGGGTTATACGCATCACCGGTTAAGTCTGTTACTTTTCCTCCTGCTTCCACTACCATTAAAAAGCCAGCAGCACTATCCCATGGTTGAAGTTTGTGTTCGTAAAATCCATCAAACCTTCCAGCAGCGGTCCAACATAAATCCAATGCTGCACTTCCTAGTCTTCGAACCGGTATCGCTTTTCGTACTAATTTTTCAAAAACTTGTAAAGGCCCGTTTTCACTATCTAGATATTGATAGGGAAATCCCGTCACCAAGCAACTATGTAAAATAGAGTCCTTATTGCTCACCTGAATTGGTCTGCCGTTTAATGTTGCACCTTGTCCTTTTTCTGCAAAAAATAATTCATTCATAAATGGATTATACACCGAACCTAAAATCATTTCTCCCTTATGTTCAACACCAATGCTTACACAACAAATAGGGATGCCATTGGCAAAATTAATGGTACCATCAATGGGATCAATGATCCATTTAGTGTCCGATAAGGAGGCCATCTCACCTGTTTCTTCGCTAAGAATAAAATGGTCTGGAAATTGGGATTGTATTAGGCCAATGATTGCTTTTTCTGAAGCATGGTCTGCCTCGGTGACTAGGTCATTGATAGAAGATTTACTAGCAATTGTAAAGGTGCCGTTAAAAAAACGTGTCAACTCTTTTGCACCCACTTCTACTGCCTGAATTAGCGTATTTTTAATCATGGAACAAAAGTAGGTTCGTTTGCTCGAATAACATTCGTATTTTTGTTGCTATTTCATAAAAGTAAAACCCGATTTTATAGATGGCCCTATTTGAATTTAATTTACCAAAAAGCCTTTCTAAAGCACTTGGTCTTCCAACAAAAAGTCCTAGAACCGCGCAAATGCGTGTTTTAAAAAAATTGCTTAAAAGAGCCCAATACACTGCTTTTGGTCAAAAATTTAAGTTTGAGGAGATTTTAAAACACCGTCATATTGGTAAAAATTTCCAAGAAACAGTTCCAAGTTATAATTACAATAAGATCTATAAGGACTGGTGGCATTTAACCCTAGAAGGCGAGTCCGATATTTGTTGGCCAGGAAAGATCAACTATTTTGCGCTAAGCAGCGGCACCAGTGAGGCCGCCAGTAAATATATACCTATTACAAATGATTTATTAAGGGGTAATAAGATAGTCATGATCAAGCAGCTTATAAGCTTATTTAAGTATCGTGAGATCCCTTTAACTGCACTTGGTAAAGGTTGGCTTACTTTAGGAGGTAGTACCGATTTACAAAAGGGTGCGGGTTATTATGCAGGCGACCTAAGTGGGATCACTGCAAAAAAATCACCTTTTTGGTTTCAGCCTTTTTACAAGCCTGGTAAAAAAATTGCCAAGGAGCGGGATTGGAATAAAAAGCTAAAAGAGATTGTAGAAAAAGCCCCGGACTGGGATATTAGTTTTGTGGTGGGCGTTCCGGCTTGGATTCAAATGTGTTTAGAAATGGTGATAGAGCGTTATCAACTAAACAATATCCACGAAATCTGGCCTAATCTTACCTTATTCGTACATGGTGGGGTAAGCTTTGAACCCTATAAGCATGGATTTGAAAAATTATTAGGCAAGCCTATTGAATATGTAGAAACTTATTTAGCAAGCGAGGGTTTCTTAGCTTGGCAGGATAAGCAAAACGCTGTTGGTATGCGCCTAACCTTTGACCAACATATCTTTTTTGAATTTGTTCCTTTTGATGAAATAAATTTTGATGAAAATGGAGAAATGATTGAAAATCCCGCAGCTTTCATGATTCACGAAGTTGAAGAGGGAAAAGATTATGCCATTTTAATTAGCACACCTGCTGGTGCTTGGCGTTATTTAATTGGAGACACTGTTCGTTTTGTTGACAAGGCCAATGCAGAGATTATCATCACCGGAAGGACTAAACACTTTTTAAGTTTAGTTGGTGAGCACTTGAGTGTGGACAATATGAATAAGGCTATTCAGTTGGTGAGCGAAGAATTAAATTTATCTATTCCCGAGTTTACTGTAACCGGTGAGCCTGATGGAAGTTTTTTTGGACACCATTGGTATGTAGCATGTGATCAGGTTATTGACGAAAAATTATTAGCAGAAAAAATAGATGAAAAATTAATTCAACTCAACGACGATTATGAGATTGAAAGAAAAAATGCACTTAAGTCCATTCGTGTTTCTGTATTGAAAGAAAGTTTTTTTATGGGCTTCATGGAAAGCAAAGGAAAAATTGGAGGGCAACATAAGTTTCCTAGGGTTTTAAAAGGAACGATGCTGGAAGACTGGAAATTATATATAAAAAATCAAGGCTAATGTTCGTTGAACCGCTTTTAAAAGGTTTGCTGTTAGGTTTGATTTTAAGCCTTTCTATTGGCCCTGTTATATTCGCAATTGTAAAGCAAAGCTTAACCAATGGCAAACGTTCTGGTTATGCTTTTGTAGCAGGGGTTTCGAGCAGTGACATGGTTTTACTTTTTATTTGTAATGTATTTACTTCTTTATTTAATTTGGTACTCAACCATAAATCAAGCATCGCATTAGCAGGTGCTGGGTTTTTATTGTTGATGGGATTGTACACGCTGTTCTTTAAAAAACTGAAATTAGAAAATTTGGGGATAGATGGCGTCAACAAAACCATAAGCATCAAAAATTTAATCTCTTCTTATTTTTCTGGATTCTTAATGAACACGTTGAACCCAAGTGTGTTTTTATTTTGGTTTGCTTGGACTGCGGCCATTAATAATAGTGCCGACGACAAGCCTAATCCAATTCAATATAAATTGGTTGTATTTGGAACCTGTCTTGGGTTTGTATTATTATCTGATTTAATCAAAGTTTTTTTAGCTGGAAAACTTAGACCAAGATTAACTGAAAAAAATCTACTTTGGATCAATCGGATTTCTGGAATGATCATTTTAATCTTTAGTGCTGTGTTGCTTTATAGTGCGTTATTGATCTATTAGATCTGGTTCCTATTTCTTTCACAAACATTTAAGCTATTTTAGTGCTTTTTAATTGTCTTTATTGTAATTTGGACTTGTGAAAAAAATATTTCTTCTGTTTTTTTGTATTTGCCTATTGGCAAAGTCAAATAGTGTGCATGCACAATCTGGAAATGTACTCGTCTTAAAAGATCGGGGCATAACCATCAAAACTTTTACAAAAGATAGTTATATTGAATTTGAATTTAGCAACCGTCAATGGATTACGGGTCAAATTCAGTGGGTCAAAAACGACTCCATTCAATTGAAACAATACGCCCTTCAAACGGGCATGACAGCTTATGGTACTTATGGCCAAGACACATTAAGATTAGGTATGCTCACTTTGCATATCAACGAGATTAGGGCGTTTGCAAAGGATAAGGGTCGTTATCAAAGCGTGTTTGCAAATGGTATATTTTTAAAAGTTGGAGGCGCTTTATACAGTGGATTAAATGTTACCAATTCAATTATCAATAAAGAGGCTGTCTTTAGTTCAAAAAACATCCCCTCTATCGCAGGTGGGCTTACTGCGTATTTGATTGGAAGATGGATGGCTAAAAAAAATCCCCCTTACAGACCAATTGGTAAAAGGTTTAGTGTAGCAATTTTATAGGCATTCAGCCTATTTTAATAGGTGCAAATTGATTCAATTTTAATTGAGGTATATTTTGATAAAAAAAATTACACGCATTATTTGGTATTTATTTATTAGCTCATTGCTCTATGTCGTTATTTTGCGTTTTCTATTTCCACCCATTACCATAACCCAATGCACCAATGCATTTGGCTTGGGATTAAAAAGGGATTATGTAAGCTGGGAGGACCTTTCATATAATATTAAACTTGCTGCAATAGCTAGTGAGGATCAGGCTTTCACAGATCATATCGGAGTAGACTGGGAGGCCATGGAAAGAAGCTTCAAAACAAAAAAGAAAAGAAAAAAATCAAGGATTCCGCTTGGTGGTGGTGCAAGTACGATTACGCAACAGGTTGCTAAAAATGTATTCTTGTGGCAAGGAGGACAATACGATAAGTATATTCGAAAACTACCGGAATTTTATTTTACTTTTTTAATTGAACTCATTTGGGGTAAAAAAAGAATTTTAGAAATGTATTTAAATGTGATTGAAACTGGACCGGGTTGCTTTGGTATGGAGGCAGCTGCACAACACTACTTTAAAAAGTCAGCAAAAAATTTATCCCGTGCCGAAGCTGCTATGATTATTGCTGGGCTACCTAATCCCAAGAAATTCACAGCAAATCCAATGTCAAAAAGAGTTGCTTGGCGTTATCCACAAATACTTAGAGAAATGAACAATTTGGAAGGGGACGAGGATGTTCGTGCTTTAATTCGTTAAAAATTGCTCAATTAAATGAATCGCATTAGTTGTGCGTTTCTCTCCTGTTCCACTTACAATACCCCAAGGTGTTTTTTGATTGATCAAAAGCTCCTTATAAATCGTAAATAATTCAATTCTAGGACCAGCATCTGGGTATTCACGCATTTCGTCTGCAGCCCATGGTAGGTCTATATCACAGAGCAGGTACAAATCATAATTACGTGCATTGATTTGTTCTAAAATATAGTGGTGACAATTGTTAAATACATACTCACACCATACTTTCATCACATACATATCTGTATCAACAATTAATTTATTTGTTGCAAGTCCTTTTTTATCTAGATTTTTTTGAGCTAATAATTCAATTGATTGTTCTTCGTTTTTGATTTGTCCCTTTGCGATAGTTAATAAATCATCATAACTATATTTTGTGCCATGTTCTGATAAATACGCTCTTGCATATTCTGGTGTCCAAATAGTTTGATAATGCGCCGCAAGTGCTGCACATAGTGTTGACTTGCCTGTTGACTCTGGACCTAGTACAACTATTTTTTGTATTGGTTTCATTGTTTCGCTTTTTTATGCCAAGTCATTAAGCCTGCAATTGCTAAAATTAATAATACTATGAATTGAAAACTAGTAAAAGCATACCCCTTGATAAAATAAAGCGGTATCGATGTAACATTGGTGATGATCCACCAAATCCAGCTCTCTACCTTCTTCTTAGCCATCAACCACATCGCTGTATAAGCAGATGCGCTTGCTAATGCGTCTGCCCATGGAATTGCATCTGGGGCAAAATTATTTTTTAAAAAAACTAATACAAAATATAAAATGGCATAAAACCCAATAAACACCAACACCTGTCGTAGTCTTTGTGTTGCATTGCTATTGGTAATTTGAAGGGCTATGGTAACATGATCTTCTTTTTTTCTTGACCACCAATACCAGCCATAGACACTCATTACAGTATAATACAAGTTCACACTTGCCTCTCCTAATAAATGTCCTTTAAGGCTTAAATAAATGTACAGTGTCGTATTAATAATCCCTGTTGGAAAAACTAAAATATTTTCTTTACGGCTGTACCATACCGAAACAATACCCATGATCACAGCAATCGCTTCTATCCATGTAGTTTGTATTAGGCCATTGTATACTGCTATAAAAAAATCATTCATAGGTTAGGATACTTTCATTTTTTCTAATTGTAATTCCATTCTAAACATTTCGTCACGCAGTTTTGCAGCTTCCATAAAATCCATGGCCTTGGCCATTTTTTCCATTTGTTTTTTTGTTTGCAAAATCGCTTTTTCCATTTGAGGTATGGTTTCGTATTGACTATTTGGTTCGGCTACCATATTGAGTCCATCTGTTGTTCTAATATTGATATTGTCTTGACTAAATCCTTTAATATCCAATACTGCCGTTTGTTTCATCACCTGTTCTATAGATTTTACAATCGTTGTGGGTGTAATATTGTGCGCGGTATTGTACTGTATCTGTTTTGTTCTGCGACGATTTGTTTCATCTATAGTGCGTTGCATACTCATGGTTATTTTGTCTCCATAAAATATAACACGTCCCCTCACATTTCTAGCAGCTCGACCCGAAGTTTGAGTTAATGATTTTTCGTTTCTTAAAAACCCTTCTTTATCTGCATCCAAAACAACTACTAATGAAACCTCAGGAAGATCTAATCCCTCTCTTAATAAATTCACACCCACTAAAACATCAATTATGCCTAGTCTTAGTTCTCTCAGTATCTCTACTCTTTCTAATGCGTCGATATCGCTATGTATGTATTTTGATTTGATATTGATTTTTGATAAATAGCGATCCATTTCCTCTGCCATCTTTTTGGTTAAAGTCGTCACCAAAACTCGATCACCCATTTCTACCTGCATTGCTATTTCATCTAATAAATCATCAATCTGATTTTTAGTAGGGCGCACTTCGATTGGGGGATCCAATAAACCAGTAGGACGCACAACCTGCTCTACAATTAAACCATCTGTTTTTTCTAGTTCGTAATCTCCAGGAGTTGCACTCACAAATATTGTTTGTCCAATCACTTGCTCAAACTCATTAAAATTAAGCGGCCTATTATCAATGGCGCTTGGAAGTCTAAAACCAAATTCAACTAAATTCATTTTTCTACTTCTATCCCCACCATACATCCCAGAAATTTGTGGTATTGTGACATGACTTTCATCTATCACGCATAAAAAATCTTTTGGAAAATAATCCAATAAGCAGAATGGTCTTGTTCCTGGCTTGCGTCGATCAAAAAATCTGGAATAGTTTTCTATCCCCGTACAATAGCCCAACTCTCTTATCATCTCTATATCATATTCTACTCTTTCTTTAATCCTTGCAGCCTCTTGATGTTTTCCCACAGATTTAAAATAGTCCACTTGGGCGCGCAACTCATCCTGTATTTCTATGATGATCTCTTGTAGCATTTCTTTTGGCGCCATATATAAATTTGCAGGAAAAATAGCTGCATTCTCCATTGGCTCTATTCTTTTTCCAGACTCTATTTCTATACTTTCTATCGCTTCTATCTCATCACCAAAAAAAGTGATGCGGTATCCATAGTCAACATAAGGCAGGCGAATATCGACAGTATCTCCATTCACTCTAAATGCACCACGATCAAATTCGGTGACCGATCGATGGTATAAACTATTCACAAGTGCGTGTAAAAAAGCCTGGCGTGATAAAATCTGTCCCTGATGAATTCGAATGATTCCGTTTTCATACTCTGTAGGATTACCCATACCATAAATACAACTAACACTGGCAACAATCACGATATCTCTTCGACCGCTTAACAATTGTGCGGTTGCTTGAAGCCTTAATTTATCTAGCTCTTCGTTAATGCTTAAATCTTTTTCAATATAGACACCAGATGTTGGTAAGTACGCTTCTGGTTGATAGTAATCATAATAAGAGACAAAATAGCCTACCGCATTGTCTGGAAAGAATTGTTTAAACTCTCCATACAATTGAGCAACGAGGGTCTTGTTGTGTGTAAGGACTAGGGTTGGACGTTGTATATTTTGTATTAGGTTAGCAATGGTAAAAGTTTTACCAGAACCTGTGACGCCCAAGAGGGTTTGTTGTGGATCTCCATTGAGCACGCCCTCTGTCAATTGCGCAATAGCAGTAGGTTGATCGCCTGAGGGAATGTAATTGGACTGGAGTTTAAAAGGCATATACAAAGGTAAGTGCAATCCTTAAATATGTTTCGTTTAAAGCGGATTTACAATTTCCTATTTAAATAATTCACATAATCAGGAAGCGCATATTCGTATTCCCCTTGCATAAACGGAGAGGTGACTAAAAAATCTGCCGTGGTCCTATCACAAGCCATTGGAAGGTTCCAGGCAACGGCTAGTCTTAAAAGGGCTTTTACATCACTATCATGTGGTTGTGCTTCCATAGGGTCAAAAAAGAAAAAAACCATATCTATATCACCTGTCGCAATCATGGCGCCAATTTGTTGGTCACCACCCAGCGGACCACTTAGTAGTTTAACTACTGGCTGATCTAACGCCTCTTCGATTAAACGACCGGTCGTACCTGTTGCAATTAAACTATGTTTAGATAAGACAATTTTATTATGCACCGCCCATTCAATGATGTCCTTTTTTTTATTATCGTGCGCAATTAATGCGATTTTTTTTCTTCTGTCTAGTTTTCTGATGGATGCCATTGTTATAATTTAATAATTATTCTTGAACCCTTTTTGCCATAATGGGTAATGCAACTAAGATAAGGAATATTACAGTGGTAGGGATCTTAAATAATTTAAGTAAAAAAAACAAGCCTATTAATAAAAGGGGGTAACTAAAAAGAAGTATTGAAAATAATACGGAATCAAAAAATACGGTATTTTTTGTTTTTTTGCCGGCGAAGTTTTTTATTTTATTGTAAAAAGGATAATGTAGTTTATATAATAAATGGTTTTTATTAAACTTAGTGGTGGTGGTTGGAACTATTATATTTTCTTTTAATTGTACAAAAACCAATTGATTAAAAACCACTCGATCTCTATTATTTTGAATTTGTGGAACGATTGTCATTTCGGAAACCACTAAATTAATTATTTTACCAATCCCCCTAAATTGATTGTATGCAATACCTGCAAGATGGATCTTTGGTTGAATGTTTAATTTTTGAATGCCTTCTAAAATTCTTGCAGTTCCTTTTTTAAATGGTTGTAAATCATTGCTGTTAATACAAATGCCTTCAATAAAAACAAGTACAGCATAACCTTTGTTAAGTAAATCAATAGACTTATTAAATGCATAAGCATTTAAATGTAAATAGGCTTTTCCCTCTCTTAGTCTATATACAGGAATCATGTTAAGCGACTCTAAAATAAATCGGTGAATGGGTTTTTTAAAAGCATCCCCTCTTGCTAAAAAATAAACCCTTCTATGATAATAGGATCCAATAATTAAAGCGTCTAAAAAAGAATTAGGGTGATTTGCAATAATTAATAAAGGGCCCTTTGTTTTAAATATCTGTTTATTTTTAAGATGAATCTTATTACAGAATAACCATAATCCTGCTTGTATTAATATTTTCAACAAATGCACCACCCTATAAATATAAAAAAACCGCATCACAAATGATGCGGTCATTACCTACTAACCTTAAAAAACACGTTTATTTAGATTATTTTGATGCAGCTTCTTCTACTTTAGCTGCTATTTTAGCTCTAATTTTAGCTTCAATTTCATTCGCCATTTCTGGATTATCATGAAGAATTGTTTTTACAGAATCGCGTCCTTGGCCTAGTTTGTTTCCTTCATAGCTAAACCAGCTACCGCTTTTATTAATAATTTCTAATTCAACACCCATATCAATAATTTCTCCAATTTTACTAATTCCTTCTCCAAAAATTATTTCAAACTCTGCTGCTCTAAAAGGAGGTGCCACTTTATTTTTAACCACTTTTACTTTTACTCTATTACCTATTGCTTCATCACCGTCTTTTATTTGTGCCATTCTTCTAATATCTAAACGAACAGAAGCATAAAATTTTAAAGCATTACCTCCTGTTGTTGTTTCTGGGTTACCAAACATTACGCCTATTTTTTCACGTAACTGATTAATGAAAATACAAACTGTACCTGTTTTGTTAATTGTTGCTGTTAATTTTCTCAATGCTTGAGACATTAATCTTGCATGTAATCCCATTTTAGAATCACCCATTTCTCCTTCTAATTCGCTTTTAGGCACTAATGCAGCAACTGAATCAATCACAACAACATCAATAGCGCCTGATAATATCAATCGATCGGCAATTTCTAAAGCTTGCTCACCATAATCTGGTTGAGATACTAAAAGATTGTCTACATCGACACCTAAGCGTTTTGCATAAGCACTATCAAAAGCATGTTCAGCATCGATTATAGCACACATTCCTCCCTTTTTTTGTGCTTCGGCTATCACATGTATAGCGACTGTTGTTTTACCAGAAGATTCAGGACCATAAATTTCAATAATTCTTCCTTTTGGTAAACCACCAATTCCTAACGCAGTGTCTAAACCAATTGACCCTGTTGAAATAACTTCCTGAGGCTCTTGGCTGCGCTCATTCATCATCATGACACTTCCTTTACCATAATCCTTATCGATTTTATCGATAGTTAATTTTAGGGCTTTTAATTTTTCTGCGTTACTCATAGCTTGTCGTTTTATGTTTTCGTTTTAATAGAATGTGAAGATAGGGATAAATTGTTAATAAACTAAAATATTTAGTATTTTTTTACTAATTTGATTAGTTATTTATTTAGGTCTACCTTTTTATTCATATAAAACATTGATTTATAATTATTTATGATTATTTTTATTTTAGTAATAAATTTAGTATTTATTAGTTTATGATAATAAAGTATTTATTTTCTGTATAAAAGGGGTATTTCATAGTATCCAATAAAAGTAGTTTATTTTTAAATAATCGTTCCTAAACCAAATGTGTATTACTACCGTAGTATTCTTTTATAATACATTTATATAAATCAACTAATACTATTACGGCTGTGGATATCTTAATAACTAAGTTATTCACTTCTTTACTTTTATAAAGATCACAATAATAATGAACTTATAAATAGGGCTCTTTATTAACTGGTCTAGTATATAGATATAATATTTAAAATATTATTTATATATAAATCTTATTTGTATTTAAATAAACACAGCTTATCCACTGTTAATTAACGGG
>Ga0214921_10004650_pt1 | contig 20013 bp, 18 predicted proteins | sample LL1505_MetaG_FD_177992 | JGI IMG/M metagenome (GOLD analysis project Ga0214921, IMG submission 177992) | Freshwater microbial communities from Lake Lanier, Atlanta, Georgia, United States - LL-1505 | ecosystem: Environmental > Aquatic > Freshwater > Lake | place: USA: Georgia | collected...
TGGATTCCGAGGCCGATCGCGGCAAAAAACACCGAGAGCCACACGGCGTGGCCCAGGGTGAGTCGCAACCTGACGGGAATCCTGTCGAGGATCACTTGCTGGCATCCAGCATGTAGCCGTGACCGCGCATGGTCTTGATCATCGGAAAATCGAAGGCCTTGTCGATCTTGTTACGCAGGTATCCGACATAGACATCGACGACGTTGGAGGTCGGCTCGAAGTTCATGTCCCAGACGTGTTCAGAGAGCTGCGTGCGCGTCAGGACGGTTCCGGCGTGACGGGCCATGTACTCGAGTAGCGCGAATTCCTTCGCCGTGAGGTCAATCTTCGCGCCGGCGCGGGTGACTTCCTTGCGGGCCGGGTCGATCTTGAGGGGGCCGACTTCAATCACGGCGCCCGTCTCGTGCGGGAGGCGCCGCAACAGCGCGCGCACTCGTGCCATGAGTTCGTCGAGGCTGAAGGGCTTTTTAAGGTAATCGTCCGCGCCGGTGTCGAGGCCGGTCACCACATCGGTCGGGGTGTCTTTCGCGGTAAGGATCAATACCGGCGTGTGGATGCCGGATTGGCGCAGGGTTTTCAGGACGCTGAGGCCGTCTTTGCGCGGCAGCATCAAGTCCAGCACGATCAAGTCGTAAGGATTCTCAAAGGCACACCATTCGGCCTCCTGGCCGTCTTGAGCCAGATCGACCGCGTAGGATTCCTCGCGGAGCGCGCGGACAACAACGCTTGCCAACGGAGCATCGTCCTCGACCACAAGAATTCTCATAAGATCCCCTTAAAATTCCATAAAATAGGCCGCTTGCTTTTAATCTAATGTCCCAAGGATGTGAAGAACTTAAGTTGCGGTTGACCGGGTGACCCCTTCCGGGGTTAAAAAGCCCTGATAATATTGCCAAAATGCGCAGACGTATTTGCGTATCCGTACATGGAAAATTTTTGGGAGAGGCTCATGGCTCAGGGTTCCGGAAGCGGTTTGACGAAGGTTGCGGTTCTCGGTTGCGGCAAGGTCGGACGGCTGGTTTGCCACCTCCTGGCCGATTCGGGCGACTACGCGGTCACGGCGGTCGACGCCCATCTGAGCCAGGCCAAGAAAGTGTCCCATTCCAGCGCCGGACGCTCTGTTCCCAACGTGACGGCCAAGGCCTGTGACCTGGGTAACGCGCGTGAATTGGCGGAAGTTTTGAAGGGCCACGACTACGCATTGTCGTGCGCGCCATTTCATTTGAACCTCGAGATCGCCCGCGTCTGCAAGGAAGTCGGGGTCAATTACCTGGACCTGACGGAAGACGTGCAGACGACCAAGGGTGTCCGCGAACTGGCCGAGGGCAGCAAACTGGCCTTCATCCCCCAGTGCGGTCTTGCTCCGGGATTCATCACCATCGCGTCGCACAACCTGGCCGTCGAGTTCGACAAGGTTGACGAGATCAAGATGCGCGTCGGCGCGCTGCCGATGTATCCGCACAACGCTCTCAAGTACAACCTGACGTGGAGCACCGAAGGCCTGATCAACGAGTACGGCAATCCGTGCGAGGCAGTGGTCGACGGCAAGTTGAACCTGGTGGCGCCGCTGGAAGGTTACGAGCGTTTCAGCCTGGACGGCATCGAGTACGAGGCCTTCAACACGTCGGGTGGACTGGGCAGCCTCGCCGAGACATACGACGGCAAGGTCCGCAACTTGAACTACCGCAGTGTGCGTTATCCGGGACACCGCGACATCATCGCGATGCTCATGAATGACCTGCAGCTGAATTATGACCGCGACCTCTTGAAGAAGATTTTCGAGAAGTCCCTGCCGCACACGCATCAGGACGTCGTCCTGATCATGGTGACGGTGTCAGGCTGGAAGAACGGCCTTCTGTCTCAGAAGTCATACTGCAAGAAAATCTACAACGCGCCGATCCGTGACGAGCACTGGGGCGCGATCCAGATCACGACCGCGGCGGGCATCACGGCCGTGTTGGACATCCACAGGCAGGGCAAGTTGCCGAAGAGCGGATTCGTCCGTCAAGAGGACGTCTCCTTCAAGGACTTCCTCGCGAACAGGTTCGGGCAATACTACGCCTGATGCCTGTTTGCTTTCCGCGACTTGCGGATGGTTGGCATAAATCAAGCAGGTGAACAGACAACCTTGAGAGGAGGTCTGTTCATGAGCCTGAAATATTTTTCCCTGATCAGTGGAATCGTGCTGATGATCATCGGTGTCGCGGGTTTTTTCCCGGCGATGGTGTCGCCTCTTCCGGAAACAGCTCCGAAGCTCGCGATCGTTTACGGATCCGGTCTCTTGTGGGGCGCTTTCCCGGTCAACATCCTTTCCAACTTGTTCCACACGCTATTCGGAGTCTGGGGCGCGAGCTGCTTCGGTTCGACTTATGCCGCGCGCAGTTACGCACGCGCGACCGCGGTCACGATGGGTATCCTTGCCATCTTCGGTTTCATCCCGGTGCTCAATACCGTCCTGGGATTGATGCCGGTGCAGGGCAACAATATCTGGTTGCACGGCCTTGTCGCGGTTAGCGCCGCGTGGTTCGGTTACGCCAGCTCGGCCTCAGAGCTCGTTCGCAAGGCGGACAAGTACATCCCGGGTGAGAAGCCGCGAGTGGCCTCCGAGTCCAAGCCCGAACAAAAACGCGCTTCGTGATTCAGTTGGCTGGCTGCTCAGGCATGGGGGCTTCGGGGGAAAGTTCACCTGGAGCCGTCTTGCCTGCGCCTTTGTAGTATGTCGGATCTTGCGGACAGGTTTGGGACATGTCCGAGTTCAGCACCGGCAAAAACTGCATTGTGTTGCGCCGGCATGGCTTTCCATCCGGAGTGCGACCACTGCACGCGGAGACCACGGTGAGGATGGAACCTGCGATGACGAGCGACTTCAGCGATGAAACGGCGCGGGCACGGGTCATTGGAAGAACCTCCTGATCAGATCCGACAGGCTATCATACCAATCTGCTCTTTCAACCTGCTCTTTCAAGGGACCGGACATGCAACGGTCGCGCGGTCGACTTGCCTTTGTCGAGCGACTGCAAGAGTTGATTCAGACGGCGAAGGGGCGGTTCGTCCCCGACATGCCGGTAGTCATGACTCCATACGATCTGTTCACCCTTCACGACAAAAAAGCCCGGCATCTGCCAGAAGTTTCCCTTGGGGAAGGAGTCGAAGTTCCCTTTCAATGTGGCCCGTATCCTCGACAAGAGGGCTCCAGGACTCACGAGGTTCATGAAACTCGCGCCGGGGATGCCGAATTCCTTGTAGAAGAACTGCTTGGGATCGCTGATCGCCTTGGCGCGCGGCCAGTATCGATTGAAGAACGCCTGTCCGGCCGCGATATCCTCCTGGTAGAAGAAGAGCACATCCGGATAGTCGGGATTGCGGGTGCTGGCGGCGCGGATATCGCGCACGGTTTCCTTGCAGAACTGGCAGCCAAGATGGCGCAGGAATACCATCAGGACCGGTTTGTCGGGGTGGTACTGTTTGCGCAGCGGACCCTTCTTGATTCCGACCCCCTCGACTTGATGGTCGAGGATCTCCCTGGTCAAGGACCGGTAATGCAACATGTCGTCTTCCCGTCAAGAAAACTGGTCAAATTGGATACACGTGCCAACCCTGTTACGTGACCAGAACAGTTTACCAGATGGACGGGGTTCGGGTATCGTTTGGGTCCATGACAAGTACTTCCTCGAGATTCAAGGCATTCTGGCCGGCTCTTTTCGCCGGCGGCATGCTGTTTTTCGGGCCCGCGCACCCGGAGGCGTCTGGCGCGCGGATCCGCGTTGGTGTTGTTTTTGACAAGGGTGGTCGCGACGACCGGTCGTTCAATTCCGCCGCGTGGCGGGGACTTGAACGCGCGAAACAAGACCTCGGCATCGACGGAAAGTATGTCGAGGCCATGGATGACAACGCTTACGAGCCAGCCATCAGGACCTTTGCCCGCAAGAAGTTTGACCTCGTCACCGCCGTCGGGTTTTCCCAGGCTGAACCGGTATCCCGGGTCGCCGCGGATTTTCCGGACCGGCGCTTCGCGCTGGTCGACTCCGTGTCACCCCAGCCAAACGTCAGGTCCCTGGTATTCGGTGATCACGAAGGCGCGTTCCTGGCCGGGGCCGCGGCCGCGCTGAAATCTTCCACGGGCAAGGTGGGATTCATCGGTGGCATGGATGTGCCCCTGATCCGTCGTTTTGACATGGGATTCAAGGCTGGCGCGCGTCACATCCGGAAAGACGTCCAGGTTTTCTCGAATTTCGTCGGCGTGACGGTGGACAGCTGGAACAACCCGCCGAAAGCCAAGGAACTGGCGCTGGCGCAATACAACAACGACGTGGACGTCATCTACGTTGCCGCCGGCGCCTCGAACGCGGGTGTTTTTGACGCGGCCGGCGCGAAGTCAAGATACGCGATTGGCACCGACTCCAACCAGAATGGCATGCGCCCCGGCAGGGTGTTGACGAGTATCCTCAAACGGATCGACGTGGCGGTGTTCCAGACAATTTCGGATGTGCGGGATGGCAAATTCACCGCCGGCAAGATGGAATTCGGCGTGGCCAACGGCGGGATCGATTACGCGGTGGATCGTCATAACGAGGGTGTGTTGACTCCTGAACTGCGCGCGAGGCTGGACGACATCAAACGCCAGATCGCCTCTGGCGCGATCAAGGTCCCTGACTATTACACCGAGGCCGACCGTGCGTCGTACAACAAATAAAGTGACCGCGGCTGCCGGAAAATTGCGGATTGAGGCGCGTGGCCTCACCAAGTCTTATGGCCAGCTGCTCGCGAACGACGGCGTGACGTTCCACGTCGAGACAGGCGAGATTTTGGGCCTGGTCGGGGAGAACGGCGCGGGCAAGTCGACGTGCATGAACATGCTCTTTGGGCATGTGGCACCCGATCGCGGATCCGTTGTCGTGAATGGCGAGGAACTCTGGTTTCGCAGCCCGCGCGAGGCGATAGCCGCCGGCATCGGCATGGTTCACCAGCATTTCCTGCTGGCGCCAGCGTTGAGCGCCCTGGAACACCTGGAACTCGTCGCGGGTGGCGGCATCCGCGAACGGGCGATGGCTCACATGAAGGATCTCGGGTTTGACGTAGATCTCGCCGCGAGGGTCGAAGAACTTCCGGTCGGCAAGCAGCAACAACTGGAGATCCTGAAAGTGATTTGCCAGGGGGCGCGGGTCATCATCCTTGATGAGCCGACAGCCGTCCTGACCCCGGTGGAGGTCAAGCCGTTCTTGAGATGCCTTGAACGGTTGCGTGATTCCGGTCATGCCGTCATCCTCATCAGCCACAAGCTCGATGAGGTTTTACAAGTCTGCGGTCGCGTCGTCGTGATGCGTGGCGGGCGCGTGACTGGTGAATTTGACAACTCTCCGGGCAGTAACGCCGTCTCAATGGATTCCCTGGCGGCCGCCATGATGGGTGAGGACGTCCTGCGCAAGGAGGCGTCGCGGTCGCGCGCCGTGAGGACGGGGGAGTCCGGCACGGGCGAGTTCATGACGGGGGAGTTTATTCCGGCGCTGGTGATCGATGATTACCGCCGGGTGGCGGGGCGGGACGCGCTGGATTTGTCGTTGGTCGTCAATCGTGGTGAGATCGTCGGCATCGCCGGGGTCGAGGGTAACGGACAGGACGCACTGTTTCGCGCGATCCTCGGTCTGTTCCCGGCAGGCGCGGCGGGATTTGGCGCGCGACACAGGGAATCGGGTCGGATCGCGATCTCGGGACGTGATGTGAGGGGCCTGAGACCAAGGGACATCCGGCGCGCGGCGCGCGTCGCTCTCCTGCCTTTTGACCGGCGTGACGAGGGGCTTTTGCTGGACGAGGGCTCGGCGACTAATTTGCTGCTTTCCGGGGTGGATCCTCGTTCAACTGGATGGACAGGATGGCTGCTGGATTGGGAAAAACTGCGTCGTCACGCCCGTGATCTCTTCGTCAAATACGGGGTCTCGTCTTCGGGGATTGACGCGGCGGTCCGGTTACTGTCCGGCGGCAACCAGCAGAAATTCCTGGTCGCGCGTGAGTTGGAGCAGAACCCGGACCTGGTTCTGGCGGCGCATCCAACCCGGGGCGTTGACCTGCGTGCCGCGCGGAACATTCACGACGCGTTGTTCGCCGCGCGGGACCGTGGCGCCGGCGTGCTTCTGGTAACAAGTGACCTCGACGAACTGTGCCGTCTCAGTGACCGCGTCGTCGTGATGCTGCGCGGACGGATCGCGAGGGAATTCACGCCCGCGACCGACGGCGGTTTTGACATCGCGGGAATCGGTCTCGCCATGACGGGAGGAGTACGGTCATGAAGGGCAGGGCGATCCTGGCCGGACTCATTGTTGGATTGTGCGCCGCCGCGCTCGTTGGCGAAAATCCGTTGCATGTTTTCGGGGTCATGTTGAATGCCGGTTTTGGCACCGCGTATGACGTGGGCATGACACTGGTTTATACCACGCCGCTCATTTTTACGGGGTTGTCGGTGGCGGTAGCTTACCGCGCGGGCCTGTTCAACATTGGCGCGGAGGGACAGCTGGTTCTCGGCGCGATGGCCGCGACGGCCGCCGCCCTGGGAATCGGATCCGTATTTCCCGGACTGGCGAATGCGTCGTCTGCCGGGCCGCGCGTGATCGCCATGCTTGCGTGCGCTCTGGCGGCAGCGATGGCGGGTGGACTCGCGGGTTTCTTGGTCGGATACCTGCGGGCGCGGCGCGGCAGTCACGAGGTCGTGACTTCGATCATGTTGAATTTTCTTGTGACGGCATTCACGAGCTGGCTGGTCCTTGAGAGGTTTCACAGCCTCGACACGCAAAATCCCGAGACGCGGCCTGTCGGGTTGGCGTTCAAGGCATCGAGCATCCCGTTGTTTGGCGGGGCGCCCGTTACCGTGTGGTTCGTGTGTGGCGTGGTCGCGGCTGTTGCTGTCTGGTTTTTTTTCCAAAGGACCCGTTCCGGGTTCGGCATGCTGGCGACGGGCGCGAATCCCGTCGCCACGACATTCGCGGGCATCGACACCGGACGTCAGATGATGCTGGCGATGGCAATCGCCGGAGCCCTGGCGGGACTTGGTGGATTGGGAGATGTTCTCGGTGGGGCGGGGCGTTTCCGGATCGGTTTCTCGTCTGACTACGGATTCACCGGGATCGCCGTGGCATTGCTGGCAGGGGGCAGGCCTGCGGCCGTGGTCGCGTCCGCGTTGTTATTTGGCGCGTTGCACAAGGGGGCTCTTGACCTGGATTTTGAGACGGACCACGTGACCAGGGATCTGGCGACGATCATCCAGGGCTGCGTCATCTTGTTCGCCACGGCGAAGTGGTTCCAGGGGAGAAAATCGTCATGAGCGCGATCCTGGATTTTGAGTGGATCATGTCGTCCCTGCGACTCGCGTTGCCTCTTCTTCTGGCGGCGATGGGGGGCTTGATTTGTGAGCGGTCGGGAATCGTCAACATTGCCCTCGAGGGTTTGATGGTCGCCGGCGCCCTGTGCGGCGCGATCGTGGTGCATGCCACGGGATCGCAGCCAACGGGGCTTTTTGCCGCGGCGTTGGCCGGTGGTATTGCGGCCTGTGTCTATGCGGCTTTCGCGATCCACGGGCGTGCCCAGCAAGTTGTGGCCGGCGCGGCGTTCAACATGTTGGCTGCCGGCGCGGCGCCATACGTGACCAAGGCATTGTACGGTATCTCGGGTGGGACACCGTCCATGGAATCTCCTCCTGGCACAGATGGTTCAGGGGAAGTATTGTTGTACGCGACGACCGCTCTCGCCTTGGCGCTGCCGTTCGGGATCGCGTGGTTCCTGGGCAAGACGCGCGCGGGATTGTTCCTGCGATTCGCGGGTGAGGAACCCCGGGCTCTTGAGAGCGCGGGGATCAATCCCGCGAGTGTCCGGTTTGGCGCTGTGGTTGCCAGCGGAGTTCTGGCAGGCCTTGGCGGCGCGACATTGTCGGTATTGTTGTCTTCTTCCTTCGCGCGCGGGATGACCGGCGGACGTGGTTTCATGGCGCTCGCGGCGGTGATTTTCGCCGGCTGGCGGCCGGTCCCGGCGGCGCTGGTTTGCCTGGGTTTTGCGGGAGCCGACGCCGCGCAGATCCGCCTGCAGGGCGGCAGGCATGCTGTTTTCGGGATAGCCCTTCCTGTCCAGTTCATCCAGGCGTTGCCTTACTTGATCACATTGGTCGCCGTCGCGTTGCGTTCCGGTCCATCGCGCGCGCCTAGATTCCTTGGCCGGGAATCATGAGGACCATCGCGATCACTGGCCTCGACGCGGGCTTTGTGGCGCGGCGGGTCGAGGATTCTTTTTCTCGAGTTGGGCCGCAGCGATCCAATTGAGGTCGATGCCGCTGCGATTGTGGCATCTCGCGTATTCTGAACGGATTTCCGGGGTGCGTGACCATCCGAGGATGCGGGTCGTCTCTGGACTGCGCTGGGATTCAGGCCAGCGCGCTTCGACAAAAAATTCCGGTCGCAACTTGATGCCAGAGGCGCGCCAGACTCCGGCAATGCATGAGCAATAATCCGTGAACTTTTTTTCGAGGACCGGACGGCGCTGTTTGAAGGATTCGATGCCCAGGTCCTCGCAGGTTTGCTTGACGCGCCCCAGGCTATAATCCGCGCACGCGCCCACGAACCGGCTGGTTCGTTCCTGGGTGTCATCAAGCAGTTTGACGGCCATGAGCATGGTGAGTCCGAGGATCGCAACCACTAGAAAGATGTTTGAGTACTTCATCTTGTCCCCGGATTATTGCGTCTGACAAGTGCGCGGGCCCGTGTAGCCCGCGTCGCAAATGCCTGGATTGCTCAACGAGCAGTAAGCGATGAAGTTGACCTCGTCATCACAGCAGTAGCAATTGGTGCCAGGGGCTGGTGAACCAGACAGGCCAGTGCAGTTGCAGACACTCGAGACGCTGCTCGTGGTGCTGGACGACGACGACGTGCTGGAACTGGATGATGTCCCTGTTGTGGAAGAACTTGAGGTGGTGGTGGAGCTGCTGGAGGCCGAAGTTGAGCCTCCTCCAGTGGTTGATGATGAGGAGGAGGACGAAGATGACGATGAAGATGACGATGTTGAAGAAGTGTATACAGCACCCGATCCCATCATGGACGTCGGGGCAGGGGAAACCCCGGTCGTGGTGCTGGAAGAACTTGAGGATGAGGACGATGTCCCGCCAGTCGTCGAGCTTGACGAGGAACTGCTCGAACTGGAACTGGACGTCGAGGTTGTCGTTGACGCCGCCGGTGATGGTGGCGGTGACGGTGGAGCTGGTGTTGGGACAGGTGGAGGTGTCGCGCTGATGGTACTCACTTCCGCGTTCACCGTGCATCCAGTCAGGGAGAATGCCGAGGGTGTGGAAGTCAGGCAGCCTTGGGTCACCACGTCACGGACTCTGGTGGTTACCTTCTGCCCCGTCAGTGTGACGCCCCTCCAGACGATGTCAGACGGTTCGAAACTGCATCCGATCCGGCGGCTCTGGGCAATCGCGATGACCGCGTATTGAACCGTGGTGGATCCGGACGTGCAGCTGATTCTGCCGTGATACATGCTGTATCGATACCGGGGTTTTTCTGTCAGCGCAAAACCGAGGAAATTTGGTTGATTGAAACTGCTTGTGTAGGGTGGTGTCCCTGGATCAGCGAGCACGGTTTCCGAAGTGGTGGATGGAATCGAGGACGCGTCACTTCCGAGCTCCGCGACATACATCCCGGTGATGATGTCGGTGTTCTTGATCGCCTCGGCTTGACGCGTCTTGTAAAGATACTGCAGCACGGCGACGACGGCGAGACTGGTAAGGATTCCGGCTATTCCTATGGCGACCATGATATCGACCAGGGAGAAAGCCATGTTCCAGACTGACTTCGGTTTTCCCCGCCCGGACCATGGGCGGAAAAACCTGTTATGATTTCGCGGGCATGGTTCTGACACCGGACGTCCTAAGGCTTGTGCACGGTTCTTCCGATCTCTTTAATAATCAAGGTCGGAATCGGGGGCGATAAATTCATGAGATGGTCACTGATTCTATTTTTGCTGATTTCATCAATCTTTTCAGCTTTTTCTTGTAAGCAACGCGGGCGGGGGGCCGACCCTTTGGCCAGGCCGACCGAGCGGAAGATACTCGGTCCGGGTGTGGACTACGACCCGATCGGGGGAACTTCGGACCGCGACGAACTGGCCCTGGCCGACCGTTTGGCGGATTCATTCGAGGCGCGCCGGGCGCACGGATGGGAGGTTTTCCGGCGTGTGATCCGCCCGGTCAGGATCCAGGGAGAGGTCGCGGCTCTGGTCCCGACCTTCCAGACCTGGTACGACGCCGGGGAAGTCCAGGAGCTGTTCAAGGTTTTCTACGGAATGTTGCGGGAAGAACGGGCGGGCGCCAACGGCAGCCGCACGCGCGAGGAAATTTTCAGCGCCGCGTGGACGTCCTATCACGAGATGAAGTCGATCGACCCGGAGCGCAATCGTCCACTCTACGATCGTTTTCAAAACCTGTTGGGTCAGATCAGCAGTGATCCAGAGCGCGCGGGCGGCCTGAATGGATTCGGCGCGACGGCAGGGGTCAACGCCCGAGGCGTTGTCTTGTTGAGCCCGCAGTTGACGCGCGCCTTTGTCACGAATTTCGAGTCCATCGTCCGGTGCCAGGATCAGGTCACGCAGGGAGGGATGGACACGGTCCGGGTCAGGGCTGACACGGGCAACCAGGTGACGGTTTCGTTCAGCCATGGATTGCAGCGATTCGCGGATGATGAGTTTGGCGCTTGCTATGGACAACCGCTGCCGCGGGGAGCCGTGGCTGTGAAACTGACCTGGGCGCGTGTCGCGGCCCCGGCCTCTGCCAGCAAGGTCGCCGCGCTGGCCAATTTTGACACGGGCGAATCCGGGATGCGCGGCATGCTGGCCAAGTCGGGAACCTGGCGCATTGGCGACCAGGCCGACGATGAGAGGCCGCGGACAATTCCTGTACCGGGAAACACGGGAATTTATCGTGTCCGTGTCGATGGTGGTCACGAGTGGGCGCTGACCGGCATTCACTTGACGACCAGGGAAACCCGCGAGTGGGTGTGGGTGTCACTTTGGTGGGGTGGCAACAGTGTCGCAAGCGATTTCGGCGCGGATCGCCCGGAATTGTGTGATCCGGGATACACATCCAACTGCGCCGAACTCGCGAATTATTACGCGCCGTGGAGCGCCTACAAGATGTGCGTCGTCAGCGCGTGGCGCGAGGGAGATCCGGTCCTGAACGCCGGGAGTCCCGATCAGTTCGAATCGATGGCCGGCGCGGCGCGATGGTCGCCTGGTTTGACCGCGGTGGGACGCGTGAATCGAGTGGTGTACCTCAATAACCAGCGGGCGTCCGATGGCAGTTTCCACACGTGGTGCAGCAACCCGTTCATTGAGTCCGACAAGGGCATGGCGAATTCCAACTGCGTTGGCTGTCATCAGTTCGCGAGTCCCGGCGGGGCTTTCAACATTCCGGAACACAACCGGTTCGAGAAAGCCGTGAAGGACTTTCCGACTGATTTCCTGTGGTCTTTTGACTCTGGCGTCGAGCATTTCGCCGACCGGATTGCCGGCGTGAAGCGCTCGATGGACTTTTAAGTTACCGGACTTGTTGAAGTTTCATTGAAAATTCAAAAAAAGCTAAAGTTTTTCCGGAATTTTCCGATAAGGCGCCTGATTTCAGGGGTTCATGCTCTGGATCAGGTGCCTTGACCCGTTGTTGCTGTTGCAAGCTGTTGTGGAGGTTGAAGCTGACATGAAGCGTTCTCTTTCCTTTTCCAGAAACCTGACCATTCTCGCGATCGCCGGTGGCTTGTTCCACGCTTGTGGCTCGGCCAGCTTCAAAGGCGATGGTGGCGGATCCGAGACAACCCGGAACCTGCAGCCGACCGCGGCTCCGATGAGTCCAGTGTCACCATCGAACCGCGGCACTGCGCCGTTGAATCCGGGGATGAATCCCGCCGTTAATCCTTCAGTTCCCCGGAACACCACGACCAACACAGTCCAGACCATCGGCGGGATCGTCAACCAGATCCGCAACAACATTGATGTGACGCGGACGGACCGTGAAATTGTCTTTGGCGGAAACAAGGTATTTCACATCGGTGACGGCCGTTTTCCGGCGTCGAGTTGCCAGCGCCAGTTGCAGGCTTATGATCTTAGTGGAACGAAGTACGCCTTCGAATTTGAAGTGACGGAAGACGCGACGACCCTGGAGATGGATGTTCTGACGGTTTGCGGTGTTGACTACAGTGACTCGAACTCCATCAACCTGGTCCAGAAGGATGGCAACACCTTGCGTCGTGATTTGATCCGTGCCGGTGTTTCCCGCGCCGGATTGCGCACGATGACCGTCGGCAAGGGCCGTTATGAGATCCTGGTCGAGTCGGGACGCAACACCTCGGCCGGGGTTGAGGGCGGGGACAATGACGACTTCATCGTCGGTCAAGTCCGTATCCGCGCCTCGAAGAATATCAATCCGGGCAACGTTCGCGTCGAGTAAGTCGTCGTCGCCTTGTTCAAAGCCTTATTCAAACCAGCCATCAGCCCACGTCATCGCGGCCAGGAAATCCTGGCCGTTGACGTTTGGATGGAAGCAGTCGATTTTTGAGACATGTCCCATGTTGAACACCGGTTGTGACGCGGAGTTCGCGAAACGGACATTTTGCGGGAATTCCGCGCTGACGCGCTCGAGCACCGCGTTGGCGTCTTCCCAGCGGCGCGCGAATCCAGCCCGCTCCTCATCCGTGCGTCTCGCACCCAACAACGCAGGACAAATCTTGAAACGGTTCCACGTCGCCTGACAGCCGTTTGCCGCGCCAAGGTCGCGCAGGAGCGGCATGTTGGGGATCGCGCTCACAAGGATCTTGATGTCCTCGTTCGAGTCTACGAGGGTGTTCAGGATTTTCCTGATGTCGTGCTCATAGCGTTCGAGTTGTTCAAGGTGATCCCCGTCCCACGCGCACACGTCATTGGCGCCGACGAGGACCGTGACGTAATCCGGGCGGGATCTCGCCAAGAGCGATGCCTGACGGACCACGTCGGGAGACTTGCTGCCCGAGATCGCGAAGTTCCGTGTCGCGACCTTCTTGTCCGGCATGAGAGCCCTGATGCGAAGCGCATGGCTGTTGACCTTGTCGGCATTCCTGGTGCCCGTGGACCAGTTGATCTCGCGATTGGCGAGCGGGCGTTCGGCGTCCATCGCGGCCGTGATCGAGTCGCCGATGGAAGCCGCCAGGAAGTCATGCTTCTGTTCGGTCGAGATGTCGTCATCGCCGGCGAGGACTGGCGCGGCGAACGCGGTGGAAACCATGGTCAACGCGACCAACCATTTGTCCGGACGAAGGCAAAAAACGCTGCCGAGCATAGTGTTCTCCGTAACATTTTCATGTTGGGAGGGTGCTCGGAGCGTCGCGACAGGCCTGAAGAGGAAACTTTCAATGGCCCGTTTTTATTGAGTATTTTTTAACTTTGACGGTTTTTGACGAAGCGCGGTTGGTGATTTTGCGAATCGCGGCGGGGATTTTGGGCGCGCGTCTGACCCGGGCGGGAGCCCTGGCCCCGGCGACTTTCGTCCCGGTTCCCGCCGCGCCTGTGCGGGCGACCGCCGTTCCTGCCTTCCGAACGTTCAATCATGAACAGTGAGAGCATGGTTCCCGTGAAGTACATGAAGGAGTGGGCCGCGATCGCGTGATCTCCAGACACCCTGCCGCCGAATCCGAGCATGATGAAGAGGCCGACGGAGAGCATGAGTGCCGCGCGCAGGACCGTCTGGTCGCGGCGTCCCAGGAACTCGCCCCGGGCGATCGAGACAAGCGCGGCCACCGCGATCACGGTCTCGATGATGCTGATCAAGTACCAGGAGAAATCCAGTCCGCCGGGAAGGTCCACGAGCCACGTGTGCGCGAACTTCGTGGTGAACCATTCCGGGATGCCGCGACTCATCCATTTTTCGCGTGCCTCGATCGCGAAAATCGAAAGCAGCATGAGTTGGATGGCGATGGTCTTTCCGCGGATCTTGAGCTTCATCGTACGGGCAACCTTTTTTTGATGGGGTCGGTTCAAGGTTTTGAGAAGAAGAAGTGGTCGGGGTAGCGGGATTTGAACCCACGACCTCACGCACCCCAAGCGTGCGCGCTACCAGTCTGCGCTATACCCCGATTTCTTCTTAAAGGCGCTTTCGACGCCCGGAACCGGGACGTCAAAAACTTGGCATGCCAATTGATAAATTGACAACATAATGGTGGTTAACATGCGATTTCGGGGCGGTCAATCGAAACCCCCGGGCATGCCGGAAAGTGGCTCTGTTGCTGGGTTTTTCCTGCCTTTGCTAGAATCAAAGCAATTGAACTGTCCCCAAAAAGTGCAATCTCGAATGGTCGTTCGACGGTGCCCTCCCAGGATCCATTGACGGAGCCCTCTCGTATGCGGGGTATGTTGGGCCTGACTCTGAAACGTGCGACGTTGGCAGTGCCTTGCGCCCTGCTGGCCGCCGCATTTGCGCGCGATGCGCTAGCTGTTGTACCCGTCGGCCTTGGCGATGGCAGCGAAGTCACCCCGGTTGTACTTGAGACGGAATCCAACGATCCCCAGCTGCAGTATTTCGTCGAGGAACTGGAGCGCGAGAACGCCGCAGAGGAGCAGAAGTCCGCGAAAACCGGGACGGCCACGCCAGTCGAATCGCCGAAACCGCAGGCCGCGCGCCCGGCGACCCGCGGTGACGTTTCCCGGTCCGCGACCGACGCCTTTCCCGCGACGGGACTCGTCCAGCGTCAGGTCCGGTTCTGGGAGATGATTTTTCAGGACTATCCGAGCACAACGATCGTGATTCACGATGTTGATGAGCCGGATCGTATCGTCGATCTCATCGATTTCAAGGAAGCGCTTCGCGGGCGCGCTTCTGACCCGGTTCGCGGCCGCATGGAGCGCCAGCGCGTCGCGCAGCGCTACGTTGATCGCTACCAGCTGGCCGCGGATCGATTCCGGCAGATGGGTGAGGCCGCGTTGCAATACGGCGCGATCGAGCGCCGGGTCTGGAGCACGTACGGTGGCGAGGACAAGCAGCGGGAAAAGTTGCTGGCAGGCGATGTCCGGATCCGGTCGCAGTCGGGGCTGGCGGATACTTTCTTCGACGCGGCGAAGTCGGCGCAGCGTTACTTGCCTTACATGGAAAAAGTCTTCGCGCAAAACGGATTGCCCGTAAAATTGACGCGACTGCCGTTTGTGGAGTCCATGTTCAACGTCGAAGCGCGCTCGAAAGTGGGCGCGTCAGGCATCTGGCAATTCATGCCGGAGACGGCGCGTTTGTACATGCACGTCGATGGCAGGATGGTTGACGAGCGCAATTCCCCGTGGAAGGCGACGAGGGGCGCCGCGCGCCTGATGATGGACAACTTTCAGTTGTTGCGGAGCTGGCCCCTGGCCGTGACGGCGTACAACCACGGAGCCGCGGGAATGGAACGCGCCGCGCGGGAACTGGGATCGCAGGAGCTCAACGACATCCTGGCCGGTTACCAGTCAAAATCATTCGGGTTCGCGAGTCGCAATTTTTACTCGGAGTTCCTTGCCGCCGCGAATTCCTATGACTTGCTGCTCAAGCGGCACAAACTGCCGAAAATCACGCGCGACCAGGCGATCGAGTTCGTCTCTTTGCCGCGCAAGGCATCCGTCGCGGAGATCCTCCATGCCAGCAAAATTCCGGCGGCGCAGTTGGCGGATCTGAACCCCTGCCTGTTGCCGCCGGCGTTCGGCAAGCACAAGCGTCGCGCGTTGCCACAGGGGTACGAAGTGCGCTTGCCCGCGAATCACGCGCGCAAGCTTCGTTTCGCGTTGAACGGGTCCAGGGCGCGCGCAACGATTTCCAGGCGGTGATTCGCATCACGACAGGAGCGGTCAATGAAGCGGATGCAAATGAGACGGATGTTGGTGGCGGCAAACCTTGCCTTTGTCCCGGTTGTCCTGCTGTTTTCGGGGGCTTCCGTCGCGGCGGATTCCGTTCCCGCCAGCAAGCGATCACGCGAAAGCAGCACGGTGGAAGTTGAGTCCATCCTGGAGCGCCTTGAGAAAAAATTGATCGACAACGAGTCCGGGGGCCTGACCTTTGGTGAGAAAATGGAGCCCGCGGCGAAGGATCACAGCCTTCCCAGGCCAGCCACCTCATACTCGTTCCCGCGTGACGCCAGCGCGGAAGGGAACCAGGGCGAGGCAAAGGCCGGCAGCGATGATCCTGGGGCCAGCATGAAGAGCCTGGCCGAGGCTGTTGCCGGACTTGAGGTGCAGGTTGAGAGGTTGCACTCGGACGTGCAGAAGGCCCGCCTCAAGGTGATTGAAGACGCTCGTTTTGACAACTTTGTCCAGATCGACGCGGATTTCCGCGGGATGGACAAGGCTACGTTGAAGTCCCTGACAGTCAAAATCGATGGCGTGGAAGTCTACCGCGTGTCGGACGCGGGTGGCCTGTGGGTGCCTGCCGCCAAGCTGCCCCTGTTCTCCGGGCCGGTGCCTCCCGGTGCGCACAAATTGTTTGTGGAGGCCAATGTCCTGGTCAACGAGGGAACGAGTGTCCCGGTGTCCGCGGATATCAGCCGTCGCATGGAGAAGGAATTCGAGTTCGCGATCCCTGACGGCAAGGATCGCAAGTCAATCGGCCTGGTGATTGACGCGCCTCAGCGCGCAGGATCCAAGGGCAACATCACGATGAACGTGTCCGCTGGCGGCGCGGCGGGCGATGGGGTCAACCTGTGACAGCTTCCCGCAACCAAAAATGGAAGCATCCTCTTTGGGGCGTTCTTGCCTTGATGTTCGCGCCTCTTGCCATCGGGGCGCCCGCGGGTCAGGCAGTCACCGGTGACCCGGTGATCAAGACCGGCACCCCCGAGAGCGAGATACGCAGGTTGCACGCGGAGTTGGAGCAAACGGCGCAGGCCATGCGGAGCCTGCCGCGAGTCGCCGGCCAGCCGGTAATCGGTCCCAGGAAAATCGCCTCGGAACGCGCCTGGCGGGCCGCCCAGTTGTTCGAGGAAAATGGTGATCGGGTGTCGAACATCCGCGAACTGACGCGTTACTTGAATCTTGTCCAGACCGGGGAATCCCAGCGTTATCTGGTCGCGCAGCGCCAGCTCGCGTTCAATTACGAAAAAGTCCGGATGCCGGACAAGGCGATGCGCGCGGCCCTGAGGTACGCTGGATCGTTCATTTCGCAAACTCCATCGACCGCAAATTATGAGGACTTCGTCGAAGTCCTGCGACTCGTGTCCCGTTTGATGAAAACTTCCGGGCCGGAAGCCCGCGCGGAATTGCGCCAGCTGTTCGCCGCATTCACCAGTGTTGACATGCCGGCCGAGGCGAAGATGAATGTCCTGGTGCTGGCGGCCCGCGCGGCTGGATCCACGGGCGATCTCGAGATGGCAAGGAAATTCCTGCGCGACCCGGCCTTGCAGGGAGCGCCGCAGCCTCTTGATGGCGAGGTCCTCTATCTTGGCGGAATCATCCATGCGGCGGACGGCAAGTTGGACGCGGCGATGTCGTCCCTGAAAGCCGCGATCGCGACCTTCGGGGCGAAGCATGCCGACAAGCGGGACCGGGCCCGTCTGGCCCTGGCGAGGGTGCAGGTGCGCAAGGGGCAAAATGACCTGGCCGCCGCGACGTACTCGTCCATTGATGAACTGTCCCCGGTATACCAGGACGCCCTGTTCGAGAGTGTTTATGTCTTGATAGACCTCGGGCGGGTAAACGACGCGCGCGATCAGGCGGCGATTTTCAAGAAACAGTTCGGGTCCACGGATGCCGCTTCGAAAATGAAGTTGTCACGCATGGACGGGTGGCTTGCGATGCAGGCGGGTGACTGGGACGGGGCGCGCAAGGCGATCGAATCCCAGCGCGCGGTTTACAAGGAAATCGTCGACTTCACGAGCATGGAACTGGCCGGAGCCAGGCCGGTTGAGAGTCCGGTCGTGGACCGTATTTACATGAAGCACGCCGGACTGATGGATGTCCCGGATGAGATCGAGCAGTCGTGGCAGATCGCGAGAAAACTGGAAAAACAGGAAGACAGCCTTGCCATGGATCGCGGTGAGATCCGCCAGCTGTTCATGTCTCTCGGGCGGGCCAGCCTTGCGCAGATCAATCCCTCGTGGGTGAATACAACGCGCGCGCTCGACGCCCTCGTCAAGAGGCATCTTGAGGCCGGGCACCGGTTGGTCGGGCTTGAGCGCAACTTGCTGCTGCAGAGATTGACCCCGGCCGAGCGTCAGGAGCTCGTCGCCTCAGAGAATCGCAGGAACGCGCTTCTCGGCAGATATCCCCAGACACTGGCCCGCAGCGAGGGATGGCGCAACACGGCCGATCTTCTTGAGAGCACGATCCGACTGTCGGCTGTCAATGATCGCTTGATGGGCGTGGAATCAGGTGTTTCCGGGATCCGTTATCTCGAGCACCTGGGCGATATCCGGGGCAAGGACGAAGGATCCGCGCCCGGGTTTACCGGACAAGTCAACGGCCTCCGGAAGAAACTTTACCGGACCCTGGAACTGGTCCGGGCCCAGCAGGTCGAGAATCTTGCTGAGACTGGAAACCACAGGCAGCTGCGTCGCCTCATGGCCTTCTATTCCATGGCGTTGTTTGACGAGGAATCGGTGCTGCGGCGCGCTCGCAACGAGGTTTCAGACACTGCCGAGCGCATGTTGTTCGAGGACTTTGAGCGAACGTGGAGGCTATGGCAGCAGGTAGCGAAAGACTCCTACCAGCAGCTTGTCACGCTGGACAAGACAATCCGCGATGATCTCGGCAAGACGGTTGGTGAGTTGTGGCAACAGGACCGCGGGATGGCCAAAGCCGCGGGTGAGATCCTTTCCGTGCGCAACCGGATGGCCCTGTGGGTCGGCAGCCGGCGCGGGGCCATCATCGATACCGTGAAACAGCGGGTCGGCGATCGTTTCGAGCGCCTTGACCAGTGGAGCGCGGACATTGATGCCATGCGTTCGGATACGGTCAGGGACGCGGCACGGAAAGAGGCATTGCGATTCGACGCGGCACGCCAGTCCGCGCGGGATGAGGTCGTGAATTCGCAAGTCGGAGGCGCGGCAGCATGGCTCGATTGATTTCAATCCGGAATTTGACGGTTTTCTCCGCGATGATCGTTGCCGCGGGAGTCCAGGACGTTGGCCTCGCGTTGGCTGGTTCCGGCGCGGAAGTCCCTGATCCCGGGGCTGTGCGGGCTTACCGTGACTACTGGACCGCGCTCGAGGAATACGAGGCGCGGGCAGCGTCCGAAGGACAGTCGCGGTTGCGTGCCTTGTATGACCGGCTGGACCGGGAGGAAAACCAGAAACGTGTCGAGCGCACGCGCCAGCAACTGGACCTGCTGAAGTCCGCGGCGGAAAAGTACAAGCGCCATCTCGACGAATTCCCGTCGGCCCGCAATCGCCAGTACGTGATGTTGAATTATGCCAACATCATTGACCGGATCGCGTCGATTGAGCAGGAAACAAACGCTGACCAGGCCGACAAGATCCGGCGGGAGGCACTCAGCCAGTTGCGCGATTTCGAGGAGGCCTACCCGGACGCTTCCCTGCGTGATGACGCTTCCGCCTTGCGAGCCGTGATGCTGGAAAAGGTTGGCAGCGAGGCCGAAGCAAACCGCGTCTGGCAAACCCTCGCGTCGCGTCCGCGCGAGAACCAGGCAACCCTCGCCGCCAACATCGCCGCCGGTGATCACGCGTTCGACAACATGGAATCGCGGGTCGCGCTGAAATATTACAAGCGCGCCCTGGCAATCGTTGACTCGATCTCAAAAAATCCCCAGTCGCGCCGGACCGCGTTGCGGGCTCGCGTCAAGGTCTTGTACCGCATTGGCTGGGCGGCATACAAAGGCGCGGAATTGGATGAGACCCTTGCGGCCACCGAGGAACTCCTGCAGCCGCATATCGATGTCTTCGGCGAGCAGGAGCGCCGCGGGATCCAGAAGGACGCCGCCGAGTTGCTGGGCGATGCCCTCTATGAAAACGGGAACTGGAAACGCGCGATGAGCGTTCTTTCGCGGCCCACCATGAG
>Ga0214921_10004651_pt1 | contig 20013 bp, 12 predicted proteins | sample LL1505_MetaG_FD_177992 | JGI IMG/M metagenome (GOLD analysis project Ga0214921, IMG submission 177992) | Freshwater microbial communities from Lake Lanier, Atlanta, Georgia, United States - LL-1505 | ecosystem: Environmental > Aquatic > Freshwater > Lake | place: USA: Georgia | collected...
CGGAATGTTTTGAAGATTTGGATCAGAACTTGCGAGCCGTCCAGTTGCTGCAACCACCTGCGAAAACGACGTGTGGATACGCCCCGTGCGCGAATTAATGATCGCCGGCAACGGGTCGATGTACGTGTTTAATAATTTTGAAAGCTCTCGCCACTCCAAGATGAGTCCTGGCAACGGATGAATCTTTGCAAGACCCGCCAGCACATCACGACTTGTTGATTTTTGGCCGGTCGACGTTTTTTGATAGCTCACCAACTTCAAGTAGTCGTAAAGCACTTCACCTACTTGTTTTGGCGATTGTGGATTGAACCCCAGCACGCCCTCATATCCAACCGAATACAAAAAGCCCCGAATTTTTTCATCAATTGTGGTCATGGCATGCACCACATCAAAACGCGTCTGTTTAAGTTGCGCAGGATCCAGCGTAATTCCCACCTGCTCCATTTCAAAAAGAATGCGCATCAAGGGAAGCTCAACTTGCTCGTACACTCGATGAAGCGAGGGGTAACGCGCAAGCTCTCGCACAAAAACGTCATACAACTTGTAGGTTTGCACCACGTCATGCGTTGCATATTTTGCGGCGCGTTCAAGCGGGACTTCGCTAAAATCTTTGTAACCATCGATTACATCTTTAAAATCTTGCATGGGTTCTAACAATACACGCACCGAAAGAGATTTGAGCCCAACTTTTTGCTCCTCGTCTGAGCGCAATAAATCTGCCATGAGCATTGTGTCTTGCACGTGACGCGGCACCGCAATACCAGCAGTTCTAAGCACATGCAAATCAAATTTGGCGTTGTGCATAACTACACACGCATGGTTTTCAAGCAACGTCCCCAGCTGTTTTTTTATTTCAGCAGCCTGCACATCAGTCCAATGGCCATTGATAAACGACACATAAAAACCTTCATGCGCATCACCGGCAAGAGAAAAACCGACCAGCGACGCACTGTGCGCATCAACGCCCGTGGTTTCTGTATCAAACGTCAGAACAAGAGATTGCTGCAAACGACCAAAGACAATCTGAACATCATCCATAGATTCAACCACTCGCACGGCCCAGTTGTCCACGTGCGGCAGTGTCTTTTTTTCAGGGGCATACGATGCCGGTAGCAATGATTTAAATTCCAAGTCATAGAAAAAGGGGTACGCCAGCGACCATTGGTCAATGTTGTACCAGAGCGATTCAATAGAGCAATCCAAAGACTCAACTTGCTGCAAGGTAAACAGCCGTTGACCCATAAACGCAGATTCGCGCCCAGCCTCCAGTTTCTTTTTAACTGCAGGAGATGCAACTTCATCCAACCGATTGTAGATCTCGTCTAACGTACCAAATTGTTTCACCAATGCCGTTGCCGTAGTATCACCCACGCCCGCAACCCCGGGAATATCGTCAGCAGAGTCTCCCACCATTGCAAAGTAGGAAGACAATTGAGATGGCTGAAATTCGTATTTTTTTAAAAATTCCTCTTCGGTGTACACCTTGCGGTAAATTGGATCGACCACCACGCACCGCGGTCCTACCATTTGCCGTAAATCTTTATCAGGAGACACCACAAAAACGGTATCAAATGTGTCTTGGTAGGTTTGAACAAGGGAATAAATAACATCATCCGCCTCAAATCCTGCAACACCAACTTGTGGGATTTTTATTGAATCACAAATGGTTTGAATGGTGTGGCGCTGTTCCAGCAAGTCAGATGGCGGTGCTTGCCTATTTTTTTTGTAGTCGGGGTACATCACCTTGCGACCAGAGTCGCCTTTATCCCAGACCAAAGCCACGCACGATGGCTGGTAAGAATCAAAAATTTGTCGGAGTGATTTAAAGAAACCATACACCGCCTGAACTTTTTGTCCTTGCGAGGTTGTTAGTGGCTTAAGTCCATAAAACGACCGATATAACACCGAAGAAGCATCAACCAGAACCAACCGAGAGCCAATAATTTTCATGAAAATGCCAGACAAGTAAAAGTTGGGGGCTTCCCGAAGTATAAAAAATGATTTTATCCTTGTAAAAACATGTTTCTGATGATAAAAAGTGTGACGCAATGAAAATCGTGGGCCTTGATCTTGGTGATCGCTGGGTTGGAATCGCCCTCTCTGACGCACTTCAAATGACCTGTCGACCATACAAGACAGCAACCATAACAACCATAGTAGCTGAATTGCAGACACTTCTAAAAACTGAGCGCATCGAGCGCATTATTTTTGGACTTCCTCGCACTATGCGCGGGACCGAGAGTGAACAAACCCTTAAAGTTCGCTCACAAGCTGAGCAGCTTATTGCCACCCTTTCCGCATCGCTCAACCGAGAAATACCCTACTCCTTTGGAGACGAACGCCTCACAAGCCAGTGGGCACAAAACGTGAGAATCGAAAAAAATGTAAAAAAGCAGAAAAGCGGCCCCTCACTTGAACACGCCGTTGCTGCTGCATTTGTTTTGCAAAATTATTTGGATTCAAAAGCCTTTAAGGCGTCAAGCAACCAAGATGATTCACCTTAGCATATGGTACACAGTAACCTAACAGGGGGAACAGTTATCACATACCATTCGAAACAGACGATGAAACTCTGCCAAAACGTATTTCAAAGCATGTAATTCTGATCCGAGGAGACGCTATGAGATGTCCAAAATGTGAAGGTTTAATGGTTGCGCAGACGTTTTTCAACCACTACATAAATTTTGAAGGTTGGAAATGCGTAAATTGTGGTAAAGTGATAGAGAAGAAAGAAAACAGCCTTAAGGATAATGCCTTCAGTCTGTTTTATCAGCGCCAACGCGCTAAAGATCAGGATGAATAAGTCATTATGCCAGAACGCTTCTTGGTACTACAAAGTAGCTATAAAGTTCTTTCTATTGGGCTTTGCGAACAAAATAAAGTGGTTGATCGCTTCATTGAGTCAAAACTTACTCCCAGCTCGTGCCTTGTTCCACATGCCATCCAATTACTCAATAGAAACAACCTAACCATTCATGACATTTCTGCACTTATCGTAGACCAGGGTCCAGGTGCCTTTGGGTCTCTGCGCGTACTTCTGAGTACCGCAAACTCCCTTGGTCTTGCGATCAAATTACCGCTTATTGGCGTAGATGGGTTAATTTCTTTAGCCTTTGATACCACGCAGAACTACAGCTCTTTTTATACCGCTCCAAACCACCCAGTCATTCTGGTAACACTCCTCAACGCGTACAACGTTGAATGCTACTACGGTATTTTTGAAGCTAACCTGGCGCAAAAGACACTTTCAAAGTCTCACGATCGCGGATACGCAAAAGTCTACGCGCTCCTAGACATCCTCAACGAGCAATACCCTCACCAAAACATAGTATTTGTCGGCAATGGAGTTCCTCTTTACAACGCTCTTATCCAAGAAAAAATTGGCCAAAGAGCCACTTGCATCGAGGATAAGTTCGATTTAACATCGTTAGACACCGTTGCACAATACGGCTCTGAACAATGGGGACAACATCCAGAACCAATGTACAGACTGCTACCGTTGTACCTCAAAAACAACATGTTCACACCAACTCCACCCAGAATAAAAGCTGCATAATAAAAAGGGGGCCATTCTTGGCCCCCTTTTTATTACGTCCACTCAGCCAAAAAACCAAATAATCGCCGCTTTTTTATACACAATCGACATCCATACAAATTTGCCTGATCCTTTCAAATAAGCCCTTAGGTTCCTAATCTTTTTTGTTTTTTCAATTACCTTAAAAAAAGCGCTTGACCCTGACGCAGCGTCAGACCTTATGGTGGAAAAAGATGAAGATGTAAAAAGCTTGAAAATGGAGTTTGCATGAACTACACCATCCAAAAATTGGCAAGCCTGACCGGAACTACGGTTAGAACGTTGCGTTTTTATGATGAAATTGGCCTATTAAAACCCGCTCAAATCGGGGATAACGGGTACCGGTACTATCAGCAAATCCAGTTAATCAGACTTCAACAAATTCTCTTTTTCAGAGAGTTGGACTTTGACCTCAAGCAAATTCAGGCGATTTTCAACAACCCCAACTTTGACCATGCAACAACACTTCAAGACCAAAAAAAGCTTTTACAAAAGAAAATTAGCCGCCAAAAACGGTTAATCAAAACAATTGAACACACGCTCAAGCGCATTGAACAAAGCAAAACAATGTCGCCAACAGAGATGATAAACGAATATCAACAGTCACTTCAGGACCATATCACCAACACACTACCCAACGGAAAGGAGATAAATAAACAGGCCACCGCCGATGTTCTTGAAAAAACAGCCGGGTGGACATGGGAAAAAGATTGGACTCCCTACCTCACAAAAGCAAAAGCGATTATCGCCAATTTTGAAGAGCTCTATGAAAAAAAACACAGAGCCTCAAGCGCAGAAACCCAAGCTGTTGCCCGCAGGAACTTTGAGCATGGAAGCCTTCTTCAAACCCTTACCAAGGAAAAAGTGCTGCAAAATGCCGTACTTCTCAGGGACAAAAAATTCTTAGAGCTTTCGGCAGCTGCTAATTCAATGTCATATGAAGTAGCCAGTTACATCGCTGACGCCATGGAATATTTCGCTAACAATAATCTTTAAAAGACCAAAAGGAATCACTCACTATGTTCAAATCATATCGTAATACAATTGCCAAAGTACTGTTACTCTGCATGCTTGCACAGCCTTGCCTTATGCTTGCAACCGCAGCAGAAACGCAACAAACGCAACCTGCGCCCATAGTTGAACAACCAATTTCAAGCACCCTGAAAAGCCCGCTCAAAAAGGAATTGGCTATTCTTTCTCAATTTTCAGCAGTCCCGTTACTCAACAATGACAAAATTGTCTTAGGGTTGTTCAATATGCCAACCAGCTTGAACGACAAATTGCTCACTATTTTGCGCAACAAAATGGTTCTAACCTGGCCTGAAATCGCCGCGGGTACACATTTTAATGCTCAAGAATTTACGCAGAAACAAACACGTATCAAATTGTTTAACGACCTGCAATTTGCGAACAGAGATGGACAGAATTCAATCACACAAATGCTTGGTAAAATCGTCACAAAAGCAGGACAAGCTTCATTCATGAATCTTATCGCAACGCCAGTTGACGCAGAAACCACCATGCAGCGCCAAGCTTTCATTAAAGAACTTGTCAGAAACCCAGAACTTCTTGAAAATCTTCGTAGCGAATTAAACAAAATTAAACTCCACGAAGAAGAACTCGCCAAACAAGTGCCACTCAACCCAACACTTATGGATATCATTCCGCTCCAGTCAAAACTCATGGTAGCTGCATCGCTAGAGCTTTCGATTGGCTTCTCAATCGCTGGCTATCTCCAAAACGCAGGCATGATGAGCAAAACAGAATTTGCCAAAAACGAGTTGTACGTTCATGCAGCATTTGCAGCGGTGTACGCCCTTTATCAATTATGCAAAGTTGAAGAAATCGGCAATCTAGGTGAAATTCTCACCCAAACAATACTCGCAACACTAACAGTTGGTGGAGCTGTAGCTATCCCGGCAGTCCTGTTTAATGAAAAATGTGGCAACTACAAAGTTTCTCAACTCTGGGGACAACCAGCTATTGGCGGTCTTGCAAAAGCACAATTGACCCTCATGGGTGCATATGCTCTGTACTACGCCCATATGTACCTTTCCAAAAAACGAGCTGACAACGTTACCAACTACAACGATGCTAAAGGCATTGCTCAAATCACTCGTGCAATTAACTCCCTCAAGAAAACTCTTCTTGGCAGCAAAAACAGCGTGCTTGTCGATGCATTCAGCCCATTGTTTGCAGATCAAACAACACCAGAATGGAAAGAACTTGTTGCAAAAACCGAGACCTCAACTTTTGACGACTCAAATGAATACGGCCTCTTTAATGTAAATCACCCTCGCTTTAACAACGTTCTTGGGTTGCTCAAAGGATCAATTGGCGATTTCTCAAAAATGCTTCAGTTTTACGGCGAAGTTGACGCCTATGCAGCCATGGCTCAATTACTCATCGACACCAAAAACACAACAAACCAATTTGGTGAGCCAACCACTTGCTGCTTTGTCGATCTCCTGCAGGACTCAGAAGAAAGTGTTGTGCGCGCTCAAGGCATGTGGCATCCAATCATCCCTCAAGTAGTTGTACGTACCAACAGCATAACACTGGGCGGCAGCAAAGAAACGCCACGCAATGCAATCATCACAGGACCTAACGCTGCTGGTAAATCTGTCAGCCTCAAAGCCCTCTTGGTGAACATCGTCCTAGGACAAACCTTTGGTATCGCCTGCGCAGAATCATTTGCATTCACGCCATACACCAAAATCATCGCACGCTTTACCAGCGCAGATAACACCGCTTCTGGTCAATCAAAATTCATGCTCGAAGCTGGTGATGTAGTTTCAATGCTTAAAGAACTTGAGTCACTCCAACCTGGTGAAAAAGCAATCGTGATTACCGACGAGCTCTTCAGTGGAACCGAAGTTAAACCTGCTATCTTGCTTTCATCGCAATTGTGTAAAGAAGTTTCGACCATGAAAAACGTCAACTACTTGCTTGCAACGCACTACAAAGATCTGGCACAACTCAAAGAACTCACCAATGGTGCGTTTGAGAATTACAAAGTCACGGCTTTTGTTGATGAAAACAGCAATGTCTCCTACCCATTCAAGTTGGAACATGGAGTTGGAAATGTGAACGTTGCCTTTGATATCTTCCTTGACCAAATGCGCAAACAAGGCCTCAGCAACGAACGCCTTGAAGCCATTATCAAAAACGCACGCGAACAACACATCGCCACACAACAAGCGTAGCTTATCTCAGGGCCAGCCTCATCCGCTGGCCCTGTTTTCTATCTGTAACCACAAAAAAGGGGGTTTCGCGCTTTTTCTTTAAAAAGCTGACGTTTTAATTCGATTTTCACAAGTACTACAAAATACAGCATAGTAAAGTGTAGCTAAAAATCGTACTCATTATTGAGGAACCTATCGATGTTTAAAAATTACCGTCAACTACTGGCTCGCGTGTTACTCGCCTGCTTAACGCTCCAGCCATTTACCGCTGCTGCTGCTTTCTCGTGGCAACCACCAACACAACAACCACCCGCCACTCCAGAGTTGATCCTTCCTGCCGACTTTCAAGCATCGCAAACACTGCAAAGCCCATGGAAAAAAGACTTTGCTGCACTGGAACTTTTAAGCCAATTCCCACTCCATACAAATAAAGAGTTCCTTGAACTTCTGCGCAACAAGATGCCTGTTTCGGTTGAAGCATTAGACAAGCAATACACCGCAAAAGAAATCAAAGAAAAACGTTCATGGGTAAGGTTGTTCAACAACTTGCAGTTTGTTAACGAAGAAGGCAAAAAAACTGCAATGATCGGTCTTGGTCGCACTATCACCGAAGCTGGACGTATTTCGTTCCTCAACATCATCGCCCAAGAAAATACCGACGTTGGTGTTGCTAAAAAGCGCCAAGAATTCATTAAATACTTGGTAGAAAATCCAAATCAACTCAAACAAATCCAAGATCAATTGCACATCATCAAAAAATTTGAAAATGAGCCACTCGAAAGATTATTCGTAAAAAATCCACTTGATGCCTTCCCACCAGATGCCAGAAAAAATATTGAACTTCAACGAAAAATCCTTATGGTGTATGCGTGCATTTATTTCTACGCATTAATTACCACGGGAACCGCAGCGCTCGGTAAAAAAGGGCAAAACCGCTCTAGCCCCGGCCAAGGCCTTATTGAAACGCTATGGCTGACTAACAATGCTCAAGCGCCCAATTGGCAAACTTTAAAAGCAAATTTTGGTTCTATACTCGGTTCTGGAGCTGAAAAGGCCTACAAATTCCAGCCTACACCCTTAAAAATGATCACTATCCAGCACGCGCTCATGTTAACAATTTATTTGTTATGGAAGAAATTTAATGACGTTGAAATCATTGGTAACGTGATTGGCGGTGGCAGCAAATACATTTACACCATCCTGGCCTCTGCGCTTGGTGCCTTAACAGCCCTTACTCCAATTTCTCCCAAAACCAGTGTGACTGCAGCTCGTACTATCGTTGAATACGGGATTATTCACCCAACAGCTTTTCTTGTGGAAACACTTGGGAAAATTGCATTGTTCTTGTGGAACAGAAGAACTCCAACAGGCTATCAACTTAATAGCGCACTAAGCGGTCAACTCTCAGTAATTTTTAACACTCTGGGCAACGGCTACGAAACAGCTGGAAACAATAATGTTTTGGGGGGGAAAGTCCCAGTCAAACTGATTATTACCTCTATCTTGGGGGCAGTAAGTTTTGCAGCTTATTTGGGCTTTAAACACCTGTACTACACCAACAAAGGCAACTTCAAGCAAGCTAACGGTATTGCTAACATCGTCGGCTCTTCAAAACAGCTCCATGACATCCTCAAAACAATTCCTCTTGCTGAAGTGTCTTCTGGCTATACAGAATTAATGGGGTCCATCTCCGATTTATACAAAAAAATCCAGCACCGCTCGGCAACTTCCTATAAATATGGTCCTACTGCCGAATATACTCCTTTAAATTTCTACATCCATAATACCGCTCGTGATAACTACATTCTTCAAAACGTTGGTTCAACCTTCGAAGATTTCTCAAAAATTACACAATTCTACGGCGAAATCGACGCGTATGCTTCGCTTGCTCAATTGATAATTGACCACCAAACAATCAAATCATCACACGGCGAGGATATCCGCTGCTGCTTTGCTGAATTTGTAAACAATCCAGTAGAAAGCATGTTGGTTACCGAAGACATGTGGCATCCAATTATCCCAACGACTCACGTACGCACCAACTCAATCGCTCTTGGCGATTCTGTTGACCACCCAAGAAATGGTATCATCACCGGGCCTAACGCTGCCGGTAAATCTGTCAGCATGAAGGCGCTGTTGATTAACATTGTGCTTGGCCAATCGTTTGGTATTGCGTGCGCAAAATCCTTCAAGTTCACGCCATTCAAAAAGATTATCGCTCGCCTCAGCAGTAATGATGACACAGCAAACGATCAATCTAAGTTCATGCTTGAAGCTGCTGATGTGGTAGCCTTCCTGAAAGAACTCAAGAGCCTTAAGCCTGGCGAAAAAGCCTTTGTGGTTACTGACGAATTGTTCAGTGGAACAGAAGTGAACCCTGCAATCTTACTCTCCTTTGAATTGTGTGCCCGCGTAAGCAAGTTCCATAACGTCTGTTACCTCTTGGCAACTCACTACAAGGATCTTACTCAACTTAAAGAAATCACTGACCAACAGTTTGAAAACTTCAAGGTAAGTGCATTTGTTGTTGATAACAAAGTGCAATACCCATTCAAATTGACCAAAGGGGTTGGTGACGTTAACGTTGCGTTTGATATCTTCCTTGATCAGATGGAAAAACAAGGCGTTAAAGACGAAGATCTTGAATCTATCATCTCCAACGCACGTAAACGCCAACACCTTCTTGAACACAACACTGATGCAATCATCGCATAATTGCTCTCAAGAAACGACTAGAAATTCAGGCTCGGGAAAACTCCCGGGCCTGCTTTTTTTGCAGAGGTGCAGTAGACTACAACGATATGATTTTTGTCTGAAAAGCACTGGTGATTGTGTTTGTTTTAGTTCGTTTACTTGCCGGCTGGCGCGAGCCTTTGTGGTACCGCATCCCAGAACACCTTCAAAACAAAGTTGTTGTTGGAACCTTTGTTGATGTGCCCCTGCGCACTCAACAGATCCCTGCACTCGTGCAAAAAATCAGCTCCATCCCTCAAACCGACGCCGACAGAGTCAAAGACATCTCAGGAGTTTTTGCGTTTCCCGCAGACAACAAGTACCACGATTTTGTATCAGCCATTGCCGACTTTTTTATGGTTGAATCCACAACGCTGCACCACCGTGTGGTACAACAGCTGCATGCCTCTCCTGAGGCCTTGGAAGAAACAGAAACCTTCTCTCAAACTCAACACTCCTCAACCATAACCCTTTCTGACGAACAACAAATTGTAATCAACGCGCTGGCTCCGCAAGTGCAAGCAGGCGGCTACACGCCAACGCTCCTGCACGGTGTTACCGGTTCTGGTAAAACAGAAATCTACAAACAACTCATCATCACCGCGATTAACGCACAAAAAACCACAGTGTGCTTATTTCCAGAAGTCACCCTGGCTCTGCAGTTTGAAACCATTTTTAAGCAGCAATTACCATTTCCTGAACGCATTTTCTCATTCCATTCCACCACCAAAATCTCCGAGAAGAAAAAGCTCTGGCAGGCCCTGCTCTCTGGCACACCGGTGGTTATTCTTGGTGTGCACTTGCCTGTGCTACTCCCCATCCCCAACCTAGGACTTATCCTGGTAGATGAAGAACACGAGCGCGGATTTCAGGAGAAACGCCACCCAAAAATAAATTCCAAAGAACTAGCGCTCTGGCGAGCCAAAACGTACAACTGTCCAATTGTCCTGGGCTCTGCCACGCCATCACTTGCAACACTGCAGGCCGCAAAAACAGGCAAAATAGCTCACTACCGCCTCACCAAACGATTCAAAGGAAAATTCCCAAGCATCATTCATGCGAAAATGGTTACACCAGACAAAAAAAAGCGCGCCTCATTCTGGATCACTCCAGAACTAGAACATGCAATTCGCAGTCGGCTCTCCAAAAAAGAACAAACCATTTTGTACCTCAACCGCAGAGGACACAGTTTTTCTGCCCAGTGCCAAGATTGCGGGACGCTGGTGATGTGTCAGTCATGCTCAGTGTCGCTCACTCCGCACGAACATGAAAAAACCCGCGAGTTTCAACTTACCTGCCACTACTGCGGCTTTACTGTTCCCGTTCCAACCGCATGTACCGCCTGCAAAAAAAACGATAAACCACTGCTCATGAAGGGGATTGGCACCCAACAGCTGACAACTATTGTGCAGAAAATGTTTCCTGAGGCCAAAATTGCTCGCGCAGATTTAGATTCCACCAAACAAAAGCGTGAATGGCTGGCAACCGCCGAACAATTTAAGCGCGGCGAACTAGATATCTTAATTGGCACACAACTCATCACCAAGGGATACCATTTCCCCAACGTAACGTTGGTCGGCATTGTGTGGGCCGATTTAGGTCTTTCTATCCCCGACTACCACACGCGAGAGACCGTGCTGCAAAAACTTATTCAAGTTGCTGGCCGAGCAGGACGTGAACACGAAGAGAGCGATGTTATTATTCAAGCACTGTCTCACGACCCACTGTTTGATTTTATTTCCGAAGAAAAGTACGAAGAGTTCTGCATCACCGAACTTGCAGCCCGCGAGGAACTTTTTTACCCCCCATTTGGCCGGTTTGTGCAACTAGAGTGCGTGCATTCTGATGAAGCAATTTTGGTAAAAGAAACAGTGGCAATCGCTGCAGAATTGCGGCAATTTGTTCACGACCACAATTTAAACGTCACCATCATGGGACCAGTGGAACCCGTGGTAAAAAAAATAGCCGGCGCTGAAGCTCGGCACATTTTCCTGCGAAGCGCAACATTTGGACCAATCCATACGCTTTTACAAGCCATTAAACATCAAAAAAAACTGCGTAGCTCTGTATTTTTAGTTCCAACATAATATTTTTGCTCTGAGTTTTCCCTATCTTCTGTTATTTACGGTGCGTAATTTTTTAGAATATTTGTATACTGCACGTGTGCCGCTGACCAATACATCGCCTTTTTAACATGTGGGGTCGATATGAAACATGAATTCTCGCTTAAAAAAATTATCCAACTAACCTTCCCGTCGTTTTTATCTCAAGCCACGCTCATGATCGTGGGCATCGTGGATATGTATTTTGCAGGGACCATTGGTACCTCTGCAATTTCTGCTCTTGCCGTCGCTCATACCACCTGGAACATGGTGGCTGCTTTTTTTGAAGGCTTACGCTTAGGCACCACCGTTATTGCCTCTCGTTATTTTGGCGCACAACGCCATGAAGACATGTATCACGTTGGCAGAATTGGACTAGCTATTTCTGGCATTATGGGCGCACTGCTCATTTTGTTTGGCAAACCAATTTCCATTGCCGTCTACAGCATTGTCGTCAAAGACGCAGAAGTTCAGGCACTTGGGATTGAATACCTTCCGTGGATTTTAGCCTCTGGTGGATTTGTGTTCACCACCTTTGTGATTGACGGCATGTTCCGCAGCGTCAACCGCGTGGTTATCCCAACCCTCATCACACTCATTACTCAATCGCTCAACATTGGGCTCAACTGCGTATTTGTGTGGGGCATGTTTGGCATTCAGCCCATGGGGATTAAAGGAATTGCGCTTGCAACCTTTATCGCTTATTTTGCCGCAACCATTTTTGCGGTCTTTGCCCTCTACTTCAAAGGATTTGGCGATCTATTCAAACGTCTTTCGACCTCATTCAAATCAATTCTTGGTGAGTATTTCAGCGTAGCTGCCAGCGTTGGCCTACACTCGGGTTTTAGACTTATGGCAATGTTACTGTTCACCAAAATGCTAGGTAGTCTTGGTTCATCTGCGATTGCGTCATTTCAAATTGCTTCACAAGTCTTTCAGATGTCCTACATCCCGGGCATTGCATTCATGATTACCATGTCGATGCTTGTGGGAAGACTCATGGGAGCATCTCAAACAGATTTGCTGTGGCACGTTGCTGCTCGTGTTGCTTCAACAGCACTCACCTGTGCTGCATTGTTAGGTGTTGGCGTCTTTTACTTTGCTCAAGAAATCGCCATCTTTTTCAGCCCAAATGATCTTGCGGTTGCAATGAATGCCGCATACCTCATTAAAATTGTGGCGGTTAACCAATTCATTGTGATGTTAAACTTCATGTTCCGTGGCTACCTCAATGGAGTCAAAGAAACTACATTCCTGATGATTGCCAGCGTAGTCACCACCTACGGCGTATTCTTACCACTCTCGTACGTATTTTCGATTACCATGGGCAAGGGGCTGGTCGGCGCGTATGCAGGTGTTGTCACCTGGAACATTGTAGATACACTGGTAAACGCATGGCGCTCACGCTCGATTGCTCATAAACTCCACCAAGAAAAAGCTATTGCTAACGCAGTCAGCGATGTCATAGAAGACATAACCTAAGTTAAAAGCAAAAAAGGGCACGATTTTCTCGTGCCCTTTTTTGCTTTTAACAAGAATCAATTTTAAGATTCCTCAACAGATACTACCGTTGCAGAAGAAATTCTAAATTCAAGCTTCAAGTCTTCTTTTTCCTCATTCAAAGATCCTAAAATAGATCTCATCTGGTTAAGAGCTAAAACTTTACCGTTCTGTTCTTTCTCTGCTTGCACTATTTCTCTAAACGCAATGGTTACCACTTCTCTAATTACATCGCTCGAAGCAATCAAAAAAGACGCTGTTTGTTTTCTATACTTTGCATACATCCTTGTTATCGATTTGATATGCGCTTCCCGAGCTTTAAATACTTCTGCAACTTGTTCACTGGTTGGAATCTCACCAGCCTGCATACTTTCCACAAAACGCCGAATCGAATCTCCAACTAGATCAACACAAACCCCGCCTCTAAAGACAATTTTAAAATCTGCCAGTTTCGCGTACAATACTTCCAGTTTCTCCAAAAAGACTGGCCTTACACGCGATGCGGCTACAAGCTCTGGAGCAGCTGGTACAACGAGCTGAACAACTGATGTTGGCGAAGCTTGCTCAGCTCTTCTGCGCGCTTGCATAGCCCTAGTTTGCCGAGAAGCTGGTTCAAACACACTCCTGTCTCTAGCACGCGCATCAGCAAATCCTCTTCTTAATGCATTATTAAAATCATCATCGAAAGATGGTGTAGGGTCTGGGAGCACTGTTGGAGCTGGTGTACGCGAATCAGATCCCGTTTCATCAGATTGCCCGTTGTGAAATACGTGAGATGTAGCTAAACATTCTTGTCTGCACGTTCTTGGGGAAATGACAGGCTCGCGTGGTTCTCTCGGAGAAACAAGCTCTTGAAGAAATGCCCTTAAAAGAGCTTGTCTTACAAGTGCATCTAGAATAACGCGCCTTACAAAGGCCATCTTAACCAAAAGAATAGCTACTTGCCGGGTATTAACCCGTTTTTTAGCTTCCCGCAGTGATTCATTAATGGCAATGGCTACCTGTTTTGCTTCTTCAGAATCTTTAAGCACTTCAACAAGAGCAATTGCGTCCTCTGTTTCTAATTCTTCTTGCGATTTCTCGAGCGCTTTAAAAATTTCCTCTTCTTCAACACTAAGAAGAAACTCTTCTTCTTTTGCCTTATCCAAAGACTTCAAAGTAGCACGCTTTATAGCATCTTGTTCTTGCAATGTGGCAAACCGATCGCTTAACGAAATGCCCGACGTACCAAACTCTCGATCATTCGGCAAAACACATTTCGCAACATAAGCAAGTTCGTCCAACAACTCTCTGGTAAGCACAACAAGGTCAGAAGCACCGCGCGCTTTAAGATCTGCTAAAGCACGTCCCGAGCCACTCAGCTCTTCTTCTCGCCTTTCAGGAACTACTGCAACAGCAGGTACTGCATCTGTTTGAGTTCCTGCATCGTGCGTTTCGGCTCTTCGCGGCGCAGCAGGAGGCAAATACATTTTAAAGGACTCGCTCCCATCTTTGTGTTCTGTAATCACAAGATGCACCGTATTTCCACCTTTTGCAAAAGATTGAGATACAGCCATCAGGCTTGCGATAATTACCAGCCATTTTTTTAACATATACTGCTTCATGTAAAGCCCTCTCAATGAATGAATTGTTACAATTCTGGCACAGGGTATAGCACAAAAAAATATGAATTGTTGTAAAAAATGTTTTTATGCATGAAAAAATGCCACTTTTTTAAAAAAGTGGCATTCAACAAAAGACTGATATCAATAAAAACAGGGGGCGATTGCGCCCAGCACCTTAAACTAAGCTCCCGCTGAAGGTAGCAATTTCTCGATTTCTCTCAAAAGCAAAACAATAAATTTGTTTGCGTTATGAATGGCATCTTCTTGCCCAGGAAGAACCACCTGCGAAACAGTGCTTATTGCTTCTAATTCAAGTACTCTTGCTTGCAGGCAATCTTCAATATACGCTGGAGTTAATGCTACACCACCTGAACTCAGCACATCAGCAACCAATTGACGAATAGGGGCTCCAATTAAATCGATTGATCCTTTAGGGATCAGTTTAAGCTGGAAAGCACCGTTAACATTCATACGAGCATATAATTTTCTTAGTTCAACTTTTGCCTTTTCAGCAGGCGAAAGGAACGCTCCACGCAAGCCAGTTAAACTGCTACCAAAATCTGCACCACTTGATGCTGTTGAAAGTAGGGGTGGTGGTGTTACTCCGCAACGAATATTACCAGGTACCATTTGCCGGCTTAATGCCCGGGAGCATGTATGTCCACAGCGAGCCGCAGAAAAACAGGATCGGGGCTCTCCGCCAAGATCTTCAATATCCGAAGCGCATGATGCTCTAACTGGCGTATGACCGCAACGGCGAGCAAATGGTGGTTGTCCTGCGCCTACAGCACGACGAACAAACAACACTGTCCTAAACACTAATACTACTCGTGGCGCGCCAACCTCAAAAGTTTTTCGCTCGCCAGCATCTGAGCCTGTTGGAGTACGTGGACACGATACTTGTGACGCTCCCAATAAACCTGCAACAACAAATACCTATTTTTTTACATTATGCTGTTTCATACAAAACTCCTCACAACATGATTGTAACGTTATAACTGCGCATCTGTGATATCAGAAAAAAATGTATTCGTGTCAAAAAGCTGGTTGCTCGGAATAAAAACTACGTTTTTTTAAAAAAACAGCGATAAATAAAAGACAAACGCTTAAAAGTGCCTACAAAAAACGCATTATAATTTTTTGTCTTGCAACTCATATCCTAAGCGAACAAGTTGATCACGCAATGCGTCTGATTTTGCCCAGTCATGGTCTTTACGTGCTTGTTCTCGCTCTGCAATAAGCGCTTTAATTTCTGGCGATAGCTCAGGAGCCTTTGGTTCTGCAAACTTCAATCCAAGGACATGTTGCATAAATGATCTGACAACACTGCTTGCGGTTTTTGACGCTTTGATTTCGGCAAAATTTTCAAAAATAAGAGCGATTGCTTTTGCCGTGTTAAGATCGTCTTGTACTGCATCAAACGCGTGTCTCACAAACGAGAAGTCTTGCGCCACGTACGCGTGCATAAAATCATCTTCAGAGAGTAATGGCGCGCGCCACAGCGCTTCATTCAACCGATCAAACGCCTTGCCTGCGGCTTGCAGATCTTCTGTGGAGTAACTCAATTGCTTGTTGTATGAATGTTGCAACATCAAGAAACGAAATGCCATCGCGTTGTTTTTCTCAAGCACGTCTTTCATCAACATTACATTACCCAAAGATTTAGACATTTTTTCTTTGTTCATCAGCAGAAATTCCACGTGCATCCAGTAACGTGCAAGTTGGCATCCATAGCCAGCTTCCGACTGTGCGCGTTCATTTTCGTGATGAGGAAATAGTAAATCTGCACCACCACCATGGATATCAAGCGTTTTAGTATGCTTGCCAACCATAGCCGAGCACTCGATATGCCAACCTGGACGTCCATAACCCCATGGTGATTTCCAGTACACATCTTCGTCATTACCTTTCCACAAGGCAAAATCTCCAGGATTTTTCTTTTCATCATTCACATCAACACGAGAGCCGCACAATAAATTTTCAAGCGGATGGCCAGAGAGTTTGCCGTATTCTGGATATGACGCAATGTCAAAATACACGCTGCTGTGAAGCACATACGCATGACCACGATCAATCAACTTTTGTACCAGATCAATAATTTCTGGAATGGTCTGTGTAACGCGGGGTTCGTGCGTTACGGGAAGGCAATTAAGTTTTTGTAGCCCTGCGTGATAATCGGTAATAAATGGCTCTACAAACGTGGCAATTTTAGCTTCAATGTCAGTGTGTGGCTGAGGAATGCGGTCTAAAATTTTGTCGTCAATGTCGGTAAAATTGCGGATGTACGTTACCTTAACGCCCTGCACTTTGAGCAGGCGATGCAATACATCAAACGTCACGTACACACGAGCGTGACCAATATGAGAGTAGCTATACGGCGTAATACCACACACATACAACGTAACAGCCTCGGCTTTTTGAGGAACAAACGCTTCTTTTGCACGTGTAAACGTATTACTTACCACTAATTTCATATCAAACTCACGATCAAAAAACGACTGATGGTGCTTAGTGTATCACCCTGCGCTCCATCGTCAAAGGCTTGGCGATTAACACCTGCAGATAGAAATTACTTTACAGAGACCTCATTTACTTTTTTCGCTCATCAGACTAGCTTGACCGCGTATGCCACCACAAAAGAAAACGTCATATGGTTCATGCAAAGCGAGGAGCTTAGATGAAAAAAGCATTGATTACCGGCATTAATGGCCAAGATGGATCGTACCTCTCATCGTTTTTACTTTCAAAAGGGTATGAAGTTCACGGATTATTACGGCGCGAATCAACCTCCAACGCTGAACATCAACCTGCCGAAACCAAACTCCACGCCGCTCCCATTTTTCACTACGGCGATTTGTGTGATGCAAACAGACTTACAGCGCTCATAGCAAACGTTCGACCTCATGAAATTTACAACCTTGGTGCTCAATCGCACGTGGGTGCGTCATTTCAAATGCCTGAGTACACCGGACAAGTAACCGGACTTGGCGCTACACGCTTGCTTGATGCAATCAAAACAATCGACCCCTCGATAAAATTCTACCAAGCATCATCATCAGAAATGTTTGGCGCAACACCGCCGCCACAACACGAAAACACAACATTTAGACCACGCAGTCCCTATGCTGCCGCAAAAGCATACGCCTACTGGATGACGGTAAACTACCGTGAATCGTACAACATGTTTGCGTGCAACGGCATTCTCTTCAACCACGAAAGCCCTATGCGCGGCGAAACATTTGTGACCAGAAAAATCACCAAAGCAATCGCTCACATGCTGGTAGGAAAACAAGTGCCCCTGGCACTTGGCAATCTTGACGCTTACCGCGACTGGGGATTTGCACCAGAATATGTAGAAGCAATGTGGCTTATGCTCCAGCAAGAAACTGCAGACGATTACGTCATTGGCACAGGCAAGAGTTACACCGTGAGGCATTTTTTGGAAACCGCATTCAAATACGTCGGCGTAACCATCACATGGATGGGGCACGGTATTAATGAAATTGCAGTTGCAGAGAAAGTTTATGGACACTATTCAGCAATAAAACCAGGTGACGTTTTGGTGACCATAAATCCTGCTTTTTTCAGACCAACCGAAGTCAACCACTTGCAAGCAGATATCACCAAAGCCAAACACAAGCTCGGATGGGAACCGCGCGTCAGCCTTACCGAACTTGTCAGCGTCATGCTTGATGCGGACATTGCTGCAACCGGACTTAAAGCCCCAGGGCTTGGCATACAAATGCTACGCGAAAAAACCTTTGTGTACGCGATGCCGCAATTCACACAATCTGTGGCAACGCATTAATAATCCCTGTTTAACGAGCATGGTCTCTTAATAAGCCATGCTCGTTAAACAAAAAAAGGGTTATGAGTATTTCTATTTTTTGCATGAAATCTGGCTTTTGCTAAGCTGATCGGTATGCGCAGCCCGAATTTGGCGCCAACAAGCCATAAAGATGCTATTTAAAAGGTGGAAAACCATGGATACAAAGTACAACGAACAGAATGCAGAATTCCTCATTCAAAAGCTCTGGGAACAGGAAAACGTGTACCGTTTTGATCCAGCGGCCACCGAAAATCAATTTACCATAGACACGCCGCCACCCACCATTTCTGGCAAACTCCACATCGGACACATTTTTTCATACACACAAACCGATTTGCTTGCTCGCTTCAAACGCATGCAAGGCTGTAACGTTTTTTATCCAATGGGGTACGACGACAACGGTCTTCCCACAGAACTTTTTGTAGAAAAAAAGAATGCCGTAAGCGCACGCCGCATGGGACGCGCAGATTTCATTAAACTTTGCCTCAAAGAAACCGCCGATGCTCACGTAACATTTAAAGATATTTGGGTTCGTATGGGGCTTTCTATTAACTGGGAACACACCTATTCAACCATCTCGCCTGAAGCCACGCGCGTTTCACAGCATTCATTTGTTGATTTGTACAATAAAGGACACGTGTACCGTAAGTTTGAGCCATCGCTTTACTGCACTTCTTGCCAAACTACCATTGCACAAATTCTGCTCGAATCGCTTGAAGTAGAAACGCTTTTTTCGACGATTGTTTTTAAAACAACCACCGGAAAAGACCTGCTGATTGCAACCACTCGCCCAGAACTGTTGGCTTCGTGCGTTGCGGTGTTTTATAACCCAGAAGACCCTAGATACAAGGACCTTGCAGGTCAAACTGCAGTCACACCAATTTATGGCAAGCAAGTTCCACTACTTCCTTCTGAGCACGTAGAAATTGAAAAAGGAACTGGCCTTGTTATGTGTTGCACCTTTGGCGACCAGACAGACATTTTGTGGTTCAAAGAACACAACCTTCCATTTATTCAAAGCGTTGGCCTAGACGGCAGATGGACAGAAATAACAGGTCCTCTTGCAGGCCTTAAAGTTCATGATGCACGCAAAAAAGTACTCGAATTGCTCGCTGAAGCAGACCTTATTGTTGAACAAAAAAAGATTATGCACCGTGTGCAAGTTGATGAACGCTGCAAAAAAGAAATTGAATACGTAGTTCTCAACCAATGGTTCATCGAATTACTTTCACACAAAGAAGATTTTTTTAAACGCGGCGACGAAGTTGAATGGAAGCCTGCGTTCATGAAAGCTCGGTATGTAGACTGGGTAACTAATCTTTCATGGGACTGGTGTATTTCACGTCAGCGCTTTTTTGGTGTTCCGTTCCCTGTTTGGCATTGCCAAAACTGCAAACACATCATGGTTGCAACTCAAGACCAACTCCCCGTTGATCCACAAGAAACAGCGTATCCAGGCAAAAACTGCCCAAAATGTTCATCAACC